>Ga0163144_10000758_pt1 | contig 76096 bp, 62 predicted proteins | sample OliLak19BULKMAT1_FD_123175 | JGI IMG/M metagenome (GOLD analysis project Ga0163144, IMG submission 123175) | Freshwater microbial mat bacterial communities from Lake Vanda, McMurdo Dry Valleys, Antarctica - Oligotrophic Lake LV.19.BULKMAT1 | ecosystem: Environmental > Aquatic > Freshwater >... | reverse complement strand
GGCGTCACCCAGGTGGTGCGTCCGCCGCTGCCATCCTTCCAGCCACCGCTGAGGGCCGCCGGCACCGTCCAGTAATCCCGCCCGGTAGCGAAGAACGGCACTACGCCGACGTGACGCTGTCCCGGTTTGCCGACGGCATAGGCGACCGGAAAGGCGACATGCCAGTCGCGGCCGCGGAGGTAGGTCAGCGCGTGCAGGCTGCGCACCGCGCCGTCGCCAGCGGTGCTGACGTGGAACAGCGGTGTGACCCAGGTGGAGCGTCGGCCGCTGCCATCCTTCCAGGCACCGCTGAGGGCTGCCGGCACCGCCCAGTAGTCCGGCCCGGCAGCGAACAAGGGCAGCACGCCGAGGTGCCGCTGTCCGGGCCGACCGGCGAGGTAGGCGATGGGAACGACCGCCTGCCAGTCGCGCCCGCGCACGTACGGGCCGACATGGGCGTGGAGAACCTCGCCATCGCGATCGCTGCGCCAGTGCGCCAACGGCGTGACCCAGGTGCTGTGGCCGCCGTCGCGGTGCGTCCAGTCAGCGGTGAGCGCGAGCGGAGCCGCCCAGTAGCCCGGCCCGGCGGCGAAGAACGGCAGCACTCCACCGTGACGCGCGCCCGGAGCTCCCGAACGCCAGGCGAGCGGAAAGACCAGATCGTAGTCGCGACCGTGGAACCAGTTCAGCAGGTGGCCGCTGGTGATGGCGCCAGTGCGGTCACGCTCGACATGAGCGAGCGGCGTGATCCAGGTGCTGCTTCCACCCGTGGAACGCTTCCAGCCCACGCTGAGGGCGAGCGGCACCGTCCACCAGCCTGGTCCCGAGAACCATGCCGGCACCACGCCGACGTGACGGTGACCTGGCTCGCCGATGGCGTACAGCACCGGCAGCACGACGTCGTGGTGATCGCCATGGAACCAGGTCAGTGCATGCAGGTCGTCGAGCGCGCCGTCAGCTCGGGTGTTGGCGTGGAACAACGGCGTCACCCACAGCGCGCGGCGACCGCCGGTGCGCCGCCAGGTCGCGGTGAGCGCCGGCGGCACCACCGTGTAGCCCGGACCCTGGAACCACGCCGGTGCAAGGTAGGTATGCTTCGCGCCAGCGTCCCCGAAGCGCCAGTAGATCGGCAACACCGCGGTCAGGTGCGGCGACGAGACCCAGGGCAGGACGTGATACGACCACGTCGAGCCGTCGGGATTGGTGGTGCGGTGGAACAAGCCGAGCACCCAGGTGCGATACCTGCCGTCGGGTTGATGTGCGGTTTCAAAGAGCGGGAACAGATCGAACTCGCGGCCGTCGACCACCGTCCCCACGGGCGGCTTCGCTTCGCCGCCCAACGCCCAGGACGCCGTCGCTGCCAAGGCGCCGAGCCGCGCGAGTCCTCGCCATCCGATCCGGCGCTGGGAAGCGGTCTGCACCGTGCTCGAACCCCTGTCGACTCGGTTCATGGCCGCGCTCCGCGGGCTGTTCTGAGCCGGATCAATTAGAAGTCAACGTTGTCTTACTTAAACGTTGGCTTACTAATGCTGAGTGAGGCCGAGTGAGGGACGGAGCCCAGCGCAGGCGTTCAAAACCGCCAAGACGCCACGGTCACGGTCGCCAGGAATCACGGCACCGGCCGCCTGATCGGCAGCGGTCGACGCGTCGGCGTGGCGGCATCCGCTCCGTGCTGCTGGCGCCCGGGTCTTCCGAGGTCGTGAACTCGCAAGCATTTCCCTCGCGGGGTTCGCGCCTACCCTGCCGCGCCATGCCGATCATGGTCCACAACACGCTGACCCGGCAGAAGGAGCCGCTGCAGACCCTGCACCTGGGCAAGGTCGGCATCTACCTGTGCGGACCGACGGTGTATTCCGACTGCCACATCGGCCACCTGATGGGGCCGGTGGTGTTCGACGCGGTGGCGCGCTGGCTGCACGCGCGCGGCTTCCAGGTGCGCCTGGTCAACAACATCACCGACATCGACGACAAGATCATCGACGCCGCGGCCAAGCAGGGCGTGTCGTGGAAGGACATCGCCGAGCGCTACACCGCGCAGTACTTCGGATTCCTGCAGCGGCTCAAGGTCACCACCATCACCGACCACCCGCGCTGCACCGGCTACGTCGACGCCATGATCGCCTACATCGGCGATCTGGTGCAGACCGGCAAGGCCTACGTGGTCGAGGACGACGGCGTCTACTTCGCGGTCGCCGATCATCCCGGCTACGGCAAGCTCACCGGCCGCCGGCTTGAGGACAGCGAGCACGGCGCCCGCATCGAACGCAGCGCGGCGCTGCGCCATCCCGGTGACTTCGCGTTGTGGAAGCACGCCAAGCCGGGCGAGCCGTACTGGAACAGCCCGTGGGGCCGCGGCCGGCCGGGCTGGCACATCGAGTGCAGCGTGATGGCGACGCGCCTGCTCGGCGACACCTTCGACATCCACGCCGGCGGCGACGATCTCAAGTTCCCGCACCACGAGAACGAGATCGCGCAGGGCGAGGCGCACGGCGGCGGCTACGCCTGCTGCTGGATGCACAACGGCCTGTTGCAGTACGAGGGCGTGAAGATCGGCAAGAGCGACGCGCGCATGAAGGACGAGGCGTTCAAGCGCCAGTTCCAGGCCCAGGTGCTGCTCGACACCTACGGTGCGTCGACCATCCGCTATCAGTTGCTGCAAGGCCACTACCGCCGTCCCACCGAGTTCGGACCGGGCAGCCTCGACGCCGCGCGCACCGCGCTGGGCAAGCTGCACCGCCAGCTCGGCGCGCTGATGGCCGAACCCGGCGCAGTCGACCTCGTGGGCCTGCTCGCCCGACCGCTGCCGCCAGCGGTGGCCGCCGCGCGCGATGCCTTCGCCGCCGCCATGGACGACGACTTCGCCACCGGCAGCGCCATCGCCCAGCTCTTCACGCTGTCGGCGGAGGCGAAACGGCTGGCCGGGGATGAGCAGCGCGCGGCGCTGACCATGCTGCGCGATCTCGGCCGCTGCATCGGGCTGTTCCAGCCCGGCGACGAGGCCGACACGCAGGCCGCTGCCAGCGGAGGCGTGCAGACCATTTACGGCGTTGGGCTCAACAGCCAGGCGATTGGGATAGCAACGTTGCAGATGATCGACGCGCTGCACCGGCTGATGACCGTGGTGCTCGACCTGCGTCAGCACGCCCGCGCCGCCCGCGACTTCGCCACCAGCGACCGCATCCGCGCCGGCCTCGGCGCCATCGGCCTGGTGGTCAAGGACGGCAAGGACGGCGCCACCTGGGAACTGACCAACCGCAACGCCGACGCCCGCGCCGGCGTCGCCGACCTGCTCGCCGTGCTGCGCGACGCCGCCACCCAGCGCGGCGACGCCGCCACCGCGCAGCGCATCCAGGCCGCGCTGGACGGTCGCTGAAAGCTGAACCGCGTGAGCTCTCGCAGGCTGCCGCCCGCTCTGCGGGCTCTGGATGCCTGGGCAGCCCAGGGCAGCACGATCGGCCGGTCGCGAAAACCGCGGCAGCGCCGCCGCCGTCCCCCGGTAGGACTTCGCCATGCGACTGCCCTTCGCCCTCGTCCTCGCCGCCGGTCTCGTCGCTGCCGATCCCGCCGGCGAGTGGCCGCGCTTCCGTGGTCCGGCTGGTGATGGCGCCTCGACCGAGACGGCGTGGACGCACACCTGGGCGGGTGGCGCGCCGGTGCGGTTGTGGACCGCCCAGGTCGGCGCCGGCTTCTCGTCGGTGGCGATCAGCGGCGGCCTGCTGATCACCCAGGGCAACGAGAAGAACGAAGACGTCATCCGCGCCCTCGACGCCGCCACCGGCGCGCCGCGCTGGCAGTTCCGCTACGCCTGCGCGCTGCAGGCGAATGGCTACCCCGGCGGCACCAGCGCGACACCGACCATCGCCGACGGCGCCGTCTACACCGTCAGCAAGCCCGGCCACGTCCACTGTCTGGACGCTGCCACCGGCGCGGTGCGCTGGTCCAAGGAACTGCTGCGCGACGCGCAGATCAAGCCGCCGAACTGGGGCTTCTCGGGCTCGCCGCTGGTCGATGGCCCACGCCTGGTGCTCAATGCCGGCAAGGCCGGCGTGGCGCTCGATCGCGCCACCGGCGCGGTGCTGTGGTCGAACGGCGCCGGCGCCTGCGGCTACGCCTCACCGGTGCCATTCACCGTCGCCGGCCGGCGCTGCCTGGCCCTGTTCGGCGGCGACACCCTGCGCGGGGTCGACGCGGAACGCGGCACCGAACTGTGGAGCTTCCCATGGAAGACCAGCTTCGGCGAGAACACCCCCGATCCCGTCGCCGACGGCCCGGCGCTGTTCGTCTCCACCGGGCACGGCCTGGGGTCGACGCTGATCGACTGCACCGACGGCCAGCCGCCGACGGTGCGCTGGGCCAACAAGGCGTACGGCACCCATCTGGTCAGCGCGGTGCACACCAAGGGCGCCTACTTCGGCAGCTACGGCCGGGTCAATCGGCCCGACGGCGGCCTGTTCTGCCTCGACGCCGCCACCGGAGACCTGCGCTGGAAGCAGGACACCGTGCGCGCCGCCATGCTGCTGGCCGGCGACCGCCTGATCGCCCTCACGCTCAAGGGCGAACTGGTCGTCATCGCCGCCGATCCCACCGCCTTCCGCGAACTCGCGCGCTGCCAGGCGCTGTCCGGCACCTGCTGGACGGCGCCGGTGCTGAGCGCTGGCCGGCTGTACCTGCGCAGCGGGACGGGTGAGTTGGCGTGCTTCGATGTCGCGATGCGCTGAGCGCGGCTGGGCAGGAATCGTTCAGCGTGCGCGGAAGGGGTTCGGCCCAGCCGCAGGGGGCGCGGGGGTGCGCCCCCGCACGGCCAACCGCACGACGCGCTCAGAGCGTCAGCAACCCGGCGCTACCGCGCCGGGCGTGCCGGTCGTCCGGCACGGTCGCCGTCGTCGGCGACGTGCGGGAGCGGTCCCCCGCGACGGTCGCCCAACCTGGCAATAGACCGCGTCCGCCCGCGTTTCGTGTCCACTCCTTGAAGCGGCTGGGCAGTCCGGCGGTCGCGCGCGAGCGGCTCTAAGGAGCGTCAACGTGGTCGTCGACGTTCCACCGCACCCTCCACCCCGTCACAGCCGGCCGGTTCTCTGGTGGCCGCTGACCGCCTCGCCGCCATCCTGTCGGCGTGGCCGATCTCGCGGTAATGGCTGAACGGCGTCGGCGCGGTCGTGCGTGGCGGATCATCGCTGGCGTCGTGCTGATGGTCATCGCGGTTCCGACCCTGACCCTGACCTACCTCCTGTCGCACGACCGCGACCTCGACGAGGTGCTGGCGCAGGCGCGGGCGCAGGGCGTGCCGACGACGTGGGCGGAGGCGGGGCGGAAGCAGTCGTCGCCGGCGGCGCTGGTCGATCTGCGACGACTGGCGGCACTGAAAGGCTCCTTCTCCTGGTATCAGCACCACCAGTCCCTGAAGATCGGAGACTCGGTTCCGCCCGCCCTGGTCGCCATGCATGACCGCAATCCACCCGCACTGTGCGAGGAAGTGCGCGCCATCATCGCCCGCTTCGATGGCTCGCCGCTGATCGATGACGTGGATCATCCCTGGGCATCCGCGGAGTTGTCGGCGACGACCATGGCCGAGTGCTTCGCACGTCAGGACTTCCTCGCTGCCGCGCCAGCGGACGTCTGCGCGCGTGGCGTGGCGTTGCTCTCGGCAACTACGGCGGTCGATCCGATCGTCTGGGACAACCTCGGACGGTGGTCGAGAGCGGTACAGTTGTTGACGATCCGCCTCGATGATCTCGGTGCGAATCGCGCGGCGATTGCCAACCTGCTGCGCGCCATTGGCGAGGGAATCGCGGGACACTATCGACGGCTGCAGCGCAGTCTGTTCGTCCACGACCTCGAGATCTGCCGTGATCCCTGGAAGGGATACCGCCAGCTGGGCAGGCAATTGCCTTCAGTGATCGACAACCAGTTCCGACTGCGTGTTGTCACCCGGCTCGGGCGGGCCGACGTGCTGCGTGCTGATCTGGCGTGGATCGATCACGTCGACGCGCTGCCGGATCTCGTCGCTGTGCTGCGCGAGGCCAAGCATCATGTGACGGCAGCCGGAATGACGTGTCCGTGCGGGCACGGGGCCACGGCGCCCTGGTCACCGGGCGGGCTCATCCGCCAATCGCTGGGTCAGCCGCAAGGCCAGTACTTCCTGTCGCGCACCGCACTGCGCGTGCAGATGAACTGCCTGCTGCTCGCCGCTGTCCTCGATGGCGCACCCTGGCCCGACGACCCCTTCGCCCCGCCTGGCACCGCGCTGCGCCGCATCGAGCGCGACGGCACGCTCGTCGCCGGCTACAGCGTGGGCGAGGACGGCATTGATGGCGGCGGTCTGCGCGGAGACTTCGTCATCCCGCTCTACGGCACCGTCGACAGCAAGCGGCCGCACACCACCGCCCTAGGCCGCTGATCGACGCGATCGCGACGACGATGCGTCGTGCAGACGAGCCCACGCGGTGAGTGCCGACGTCGACGCCGACGAAGCGCGACGTCGACGCTCCCACCGTCGATTCCCGCCGGTGATGTGCGCATGGCGGTGGCTGCGACGGGCGGTGAAACCATCCCGTCACGTCCGCGTCACCTCTGAGATCCGCGCACGGGAACTCTCGCCACTGCCGCGCGCGGCGCCGGCAGCGAGCACCAGGCCGACGCCGATCCAGGTGCCGAGCAGGCTCGATCCGCCGTAGCTGAGGAAGGGCAGGGTGATGCCCGCCACCGGCATCAGGCCGAGCGCCACCGCCAGGTTGATGGCGGCCTGGCCGACGACCAGACAGGCGAAGCCGGCGCCGAGCAGCCGACCGAAGGGGTCGCGGCACTGCGCCGTCGCCCACAGCGCGGCCCAGCCGAAGGCCAGGAAGCCGAGCACCACCAACGAAGTGCCGACGAAGCCGGTCTCTTCGCCGATCACCGCGACGATGAGGTCGGTGTGCTTCTCGGGCAGCCAGCCCAGGCGGTTCTGGTCGCCGGCCGCGAAGCCTTTGCCGGTGACCTGGCCCGAGCCGATGGCGCGGATGCTGTGGCGGGTCTGGTAGGCCTCGTTGAGGGCGTAGTCCTCGGGATGCAGCCAGGCCTGGATGCGCTGGTACTGGTATGCCTTGGGGCCTTCCTTGGGCAGGGTGGACACTCCGATGCCGACGATCAATACCAGCGCGGCGACCAGCGCGGCGAGGTGGCGGCCGCGCATGCCGGCGACGACGAGCATGCCGCCGATCATGGCTGGGAAGGTCAGCGCGCTGCCCAGGTCCTCGCGCGCCAGCAGCACGGCCGGGATGCCGGCGACGGCGAGCGCGCCGAGGACGTGGCTGAAGCGCCCGACCTTGAAATCGGGCAGCGCGCACAGCCGCGCGCAGCACAGCAGCACGCCCAGCTTGAGGAACTCCGAGGGTTGCACGGTGAAGCCGCCGAGGCGCAGCCAGTTGTGCTGGCCCTTGATGGTCGGCACCAGGGCGGTTCCGGCGGCGGCGATCATGGCGATCTGCACCAACAGGCACCACACGTAGGCGGGCAGCGCCAGCGTGCGCCAGGTCGGCAGCGGCACGTGCAGGGCGATCATCGCCGCGACCACCGCGATCAGCCACCAGCCGAGCTGCAGCCTCGCCTCATTGGGCAGGATCCAGGCCGTGGCATCGCCCTGGCAGGCGCTGGCCACGAAGGCGACGCCGGTGGCGGTGAGCGCGAGCGCCACCAGCAGCGGCGACCACGGCACATCGCGCAGACGGACGCGGTGGAGGAGCACGTTAGAGGATTGCCACAGTTGGGAGGTTGAGAGGTCGAGAGGTTGTGAGGCGGAAGACACCGCCGCTGGGTGAGGTGCAGAGAGGGAAGCGTCGGCGGCGAACGAGGCGCATCAGGGTCCTTTGATTCCCGACCATGGTCGTCCTCGTCCAGAGGAGAGATCAGCCGCACGGGGGATGACGAACACGCGCGCTGGCCACCTGCCCACAGCCCTTTCACCTCGCCTGCCTCTCAACCTCTCAACCTCTCAACCTCAATGCCGCCCCCGCACCCCGCACATCCGCTTCCTGCGGTTCATCCCAATTGGGCAGCGAAATCCGCGAACGCCCCTGGCATCGGCGCCTCGACGCGCAGGCGCTGACCGGTGCGCGGATGGTCCAGCTCCAGGATGTGCGCGTGCAGCATCAGGCGGGGCGGCTTGGGCAGCGGCGCGCCGGGCGGCGGGCGCCAGTTCTTGGCGTACACGCGGTCACCGAAGACCGGGCAGCCGATGCTGACCAGGTGGACGCGGATCTGATGGGTGCGGCCGGTGCCCAGGCGCACTTCGAGTTCGCTACCACGGCCGAAGCGGTGGAGCACGCGGAAGTGGCTGATCGCGGTCTTGCCCGGCTCGCCGTCGTCGACCACCGAGCGCAGGCCGGTGAACTTGCTGCGCCCGATCTTGCTTTCGAGAGTGTCGGCGTCCTGCCGCGGGCCGCCCACCACCAGGCAGCGGTAGATGCGCTCGGCCGCCTCGCCGGCGAACTGGGCGGCGATGATGCGCTGCGACTGCGCGCTCATGGCGAAGCACAGGCAACCGCTGGTGTCGAGGTCGAGCCGGTGCACCACGCCGATGTGGCGCAGGTCGCGGCCCTGGTGACGGGCGTGGGTGCGCAGCAGTTCGGGAACGTGACCGCGATCGGTGGCCCGGCTTGGCGCCGACAGCACGCCGGGCGCCTTGTCGACCACCAGGATGTCGGCGTCCTGGTAGAGCACGGTGAACGGCCGCAGCGGCGTGCCGGCGGCGGCGCCGGAATGCTTCTGCGCCTGGCGCAGTTTGTTGATGCCCTGGCGGAGGTCGACCTGGGCCGACAGCGGTTTCTCCGCGAGCAGGCGCTTGGGCAAGCGTTCGATGGTACCGTCCAGGGTCACCAGTCCGGCGATGATCGCCTCGCGCGCCTGCCGTCGACCAAGCCCTTCGACCGCCGCGGCGATGGCGGCGTACAGTTCGCTGCCCGGGGCGTGCAGACGGAGACGATGCAGCGAATACAGCTCGGCCATGGTCGTCGGGTTGTAGGCCGCCGACCGGGGTCCGGAAGCCCGGAGCGACGCCGGGACCGCTGAGCGCCGATGGTGGGGAACCGTGGGGAACCGTGGAGAACCGTGGCTAAGCCTGGTCGGAAACCCCGCGCTGCGCCTTCGCCGTGGAAACTCCGCGCATGCGTCCGCCCGCAGCGCTGCGATGATTCCGCCCAGCCCCATGATCCAGAAACGTGACGACAGCGACGCCGGCGGCGGGGCCCCCCGGATGAAGAAGCCCGAGGCCTCGCCAGCGCGCGAACCGCCGCACAGCCTGGAGATCGAGCGCGGCGTGCTCGCCGTGCTGCTCGACGGCCGCCACGCCACCGCCATGCACAAGGCGCGGCAGGTGCTCCAGCACCCGCTCGGCTTCTACCTGCGCGACCATCGCATCGTCTACCTCGCGGCGTTGGAACTCGACGACCAGGGCCACCGCGTCGACGTCCAGGCGGTGGCCGAACTGCTCAGCCGCTACGACTTCAAGGCGGTGCTCGAACGCCTGCGCAAGCATCAGCTCATGCTTGAAGCGGACGGCGTCGACCAGCTCACCCGCGAACGCTGGCGTGAACTCTACCGCCGCCAGCCCGGCGAGGACGCCGCCGGCTACGATGACAGCGCCCTCGCCGCCATCGGCGGCTACAACGCCGTCACCGATCTCGCCGGCAGCTACGCGCCGGTCGCCGGTCTCGAACGCAACATCTCGCTGATCCAGGATTACCACCTTAAGCGCCGGCTGATCACCCGGCTGACCGCGCTCTCGGACAAGGCCTACCGCACGCCCGACGCCTTCCCGCAACTGGTCGACCAGGGCGCCCAGGCCCTGCTCGATCTGGGACGCGGCCACCAGACCACCTCGGTGCACGCCATCGCCGGCGTCGTCGATGAGACGATGGACGACATCGGTCACCGCTCGCAGCACACCGACGAGGGCGTCAAGACCGGCTACGCCAAGCTCGATGAGGCGCTGATGGCGCTGCGTCCCGGCGGGCTCTACGTGCTCGCCGCGCGACCCGGCGCCGGCAAGACCTCGCTGGCGCTGAACATCGTCAAGCACATCACCAGCGGCGGCCTGGGCGGCGATGCCGCCAACGAGTCGGGTGGCGCCGGCCAGGGCGTGCTCTTCTTCAGCCTCGAAGTCGACCGCATCGATCTGGTCAAGAAGCTGCTCTCGGCCGCTTCCGGTCTCGACTTCCGCGCCATCGAGACCGGCGTGCTCGAACCGCATCAGAACGAGATCCTGGTGCAGTGCGCCAACGGTCTGAAGGACTGGCGGCTCGATCTCATGGACGTCAGCGATCTCACCGTCAACACCCTGCGCTCGGTGGTGAAGCGGCGCATGCTCGAACAGCCCGACCGCTTGAAGCTGGTGGTGATCGACTATCTCCAACTGCTCAGCGGCACCCGTCCCGATCTCAACGAGTACGAGAAGGTCTCCGAGATCAGCCGGGTGCTGAAGATCCTGGCGCGCGAACTGCGCATCCCGGTGCTGGCGCTGTCGCAGATGAGCCGCGACAGCGAGAAGGGCGCCGGCAGCGGCCCGCGCGAACCGCGCCTGTCCGACCTGCGCGGATCGGGAACCATCGAACAGGACGCCGACTCGGTGATCTTCATCCACCGCATGGATCCGCCCGACGCGCACGGCGAACGCCGCAAGATGAAGCTGATCGTGGCCAAGAACCGCTTCGGCCCGACCGGCTTCAGCTTCATGGATTTCTATCCCGCCCGCATGAAGTTCGCCGAGTCCAGCGGCGAGGACTACGACCAGCCGCAAGAGGACCAGGCCGAGCGCGCGACCCGGCGCGAGCGCATCGAATCGCAGCCCAGGCGGGAGGAAGACGTGTTCTGAGCGCGGTGGCGCCGCTTTTCCAGGCGGCGTTGGCGTCAGCCGGCCTCGTCGCCCGAGGTCGCGGCGCTCGCCTTGTCCTCGTCGGCGTCGGTCGCGCTGCGCTCGTCGCCTGCGCGCGGCTGGCCGCGCTGGGCGCGATCCGCCGTCGCTTCGCTCGCATCACGCGTCTCGTCGTCGGCGGCGACCTCGTCGCGCTCCTCGTCCTCGTCATCCAGCCGGGTCTGGCCGCTCCACTGTTCGACCAGGGCCCAGTTCATCGAGAAGTGGTCGTTGTAGATCAGCCGGCCGCGCAACCGCGCCAGGCAGCGCGCGAAGAATTCGCCGGCCAGGCCCGCGGACGCCAGGCGCCGACGATGGCGGTTGAAGGTCGAGACGTGCCAGACCTCGTCGTCCATGCCGAGCCCGACGAACCACCTGAAGAGCAGGTTGTAATCGAGTTCCTCGATCAGCCGGCGTTCGCTGGGCACGCCGTAGAGCGCCCACAGCAGCAGCGCGCGCAGCACCGGTTCGGGCGGCAGGCCGGCGCGGCCATGGCGGACATAGAGGCGGTCGAGGCGTGGGTACAGTTCCTCCAGCACCTCGTTGGCGGTGGCGCGCACCGCGCGCAGCGGATGGCTGGGCGGGACGCGGTCTTCGACCGAGACGAAGTGGAACAGCGAGGATTGCCGGGCATCGGGGCCGCGCATGGGCCGGAAGGTTAGGGCGGATGCGGGGAAATGCCATGTGCGGCCTGGGAAAAACCGCAGTCCACCACGACCATGCCCGCGCGCCGCGGGCGGGTCAGCGCCGCCGGCGACCGCGGCCGCCGCGCGGCCGGAACCCCGAGGACGGCGTGGCCGTGGGCGCCACGCCGCTGGTCCCCGCTTCGATCGCCCGGATGCGGTCGCGCAGGCGGCCGGCCTCTTCGAAGCGCAGCTCCTCGGCGGCGTGCACCATCAGCCCAGTGAGTTCGGCGATGTCTTCCGGTCCGTCCGCGGCGCCGCCGGCGCGATAGCCGGCGGCGGGGGCGGCGACGCGGCGGGCGGCGAGCTGGTCGCGGAAGGCGCCGGCGGTGTCGCTCTGGCGGATGGTGCTGCGCGCCACCACGCCGTGCTCCTGGTTGTGGGCAAGCTGCTTGGCGCGCCGGCGGGCGGTCTCGTCCATGGCCACGCGCATCGCCGCCGAGGTGCGGTCGGCGTAGAGCACGACGGTGCCGTTGAGGTTGCGGGCGGCGCGGCCGATGGTCTGGATGAGCGCGCCCGCCGAACGCAGGAAGCCCTCCTTGTCGGCATCGAAGATCACCACCAGCGACACCTCGGGCAGGTCGAGGCCCTCGCGCAGCAGGTTGACGCCGACCAGGCACTGGGTCTCGCCGCTGCGCAGCGCGGCGAGGATCTCGACGCGCTCCAAGGCATCGATGTCGCTGTGCAGGTAGGTGGTGCGCACGCCGGCTTCGCTGAGGAACTCGGCGAGATCCTCGGCCAGGCGTTTGGTCAAGGTGGTGACCAGGGTGCGTTCGTCGCGGGCGCAGCGCTTGGTGACCTCGGCGATGAGATCATCGACCTGGCCGGCAGTCGGACGCACGTCGATGGGCGGATCGACCAGGCCGGTAGGGCGGATGAGCTGCTCGGTGCGCAGCTCCTCGTGCTCGGCTTCATAGGGGCCGGGTGTGGCCGAGACGAACACCGCCTGTTTGACCAGGGTCTCCCACTCCGCGAAGCGCAGCGGCCGGTTGTCGAGCGCCGAGGGCAGCCGGAAGCCGTGCTCGACCAGGTTCTCCTTCCGGCTGCGGTCGCCGGCGTACATCCCGCGCAACTGCGGCAGGGTGACGTGGCTCTCGTCGACGAAGCACAGGACGTCGCTGGGAAAGAAATCGTAGAGGCAGTACGGCCGCTCCCCGGCGGCGCGGCCGGTGAGGTGGCGGGCGTAGTTCTCGATGCCCGGGCAGGTGCCGACCTCGCGCAGCATCTCAAGGTCATAGCGCGTGCGCGCCAGCAGGCGCTGCGCCTCGACCAGGTGGCCGCCCTTCATCAGTTCGCAGTGGCGGGTGTCGAGCTCGGCGGAGATGGCGGCGGCGGCGTTGTCGATGGTCTGCTCCTCGACCACGAAATGCTTGGCCGGGTAGATGTTCATGCGCTCGTGGCGGCCGAGCACCTCGCCGGTGAGCGCGTGCACGGTGGCGATCTCCTCGATCTCGTCGCCGAAGAAGCCGATGCGCACCACGGTGTCGTCGTAGGCCGGCCACAGCTCGACGACGTCACCGCGTACGCGGTACTTGCCGCGCTGGAAGCCGAGATCGCTGCGGTTGTACTGGATCGCGACCAGGCGCGGCAGCAGCTCGTCGCGCGCGATCGCCTGGCCGCGCGCCAGTTCGACGGTGAGGTCGGCGTACGAGCGCGGCGAACCCAGGCCGTAGATCGACGACACCGAGGCGACGATGAGCACGTCGCGGCGCGAAAGCAGGCTGCGCGTCGCCGACAGGCGCAGCTTGTCGATCTCCTCGTTGATCGACGATTCCTTCTCGATGTAGAGATCCTTGGACGGGACGTAGGCCTCGGGCTGGTAGTAATCGTAGTAGCTGACGAAGTACTCGACGGCGTTGTCCGGGAAGAAGCCCTTGAACTCGCTGTAGAGCTGCGCCGCCAGCGTCTTGTTGTGCGACAGCACCAGCGCCGGCCGCTGCGCCTGCGCGATGACGTTGGCCATGGTGAAGGTCTTGCCCGAACCGGTGACGCCGAGCAGGGTCGCGAAGCGCTTGCCGGCAGCGACGCCGGCGACCAGATCGGCGATCGCGGTGGGCTGGTCGCCCATCGGCGTGTAGGGCGCGACCAACTTGAATCCGGCAGGCTCTCCCGCGACGGGCATGGCGGGGGACGGTAGGTCGGCGGCCGGCGGTGCCAGCGGCCACCGGCGCGTGCCGTCAGCCACCGTCACCGGTCGAGCGCGCCGCGCTCGCGCGCAGCGCCCAGGCGCCGTAGAGCGCGGTGCCGGCGATGATCGGGATCTGGATGAGGATGGCGGGCAGCAACGCCTCGGCGCTGCCCGGGAAGAAACGGCTGGCGAAAGCGATGGCCAGGCCGTTGTTGGGGAACAGCCAGCACAACGTGGTGGTCACCGCGTCGGCGTGGCCGAGCCGGCGGCGCAGTGCCCAGGCGCCGGTGGCGCCCAGGGCGCAGCATCCCGAGACCAGGCCGAGCGCGACCAGCGCATCGCCTGGCGCGGTGGCGTGGAAGGCGGCGCGGTTGGCGGCGATCGAGACGAAGACCAGCAGGCACGAGCACGCCACCGCGCCGTGGTTCCAGCTGGCGTGGTGGCGCTGGATCAGCGCCGGTGCCAGGCGGCGCACCACCTGGGCGAGCGCGAACGGCGCCAGCAGCAGGATTGCGAGGTAGGCGCCGCGCGCGGCCAGTTCCGCGGTGGCGACGCTGGCGGCTCCGGTGCCGAGCACATGCAGCAATCCAGGAACGGTCAGCGGCGCCAGCAGGCAGGTGGCGAGCACGGCGACCAGGGCGAGGGCGACGTTGCCGCGGTAGAGGTCGGCGAAGGCCACGCACGACAGCCCGGCGGGCATCGCCGCGATCAGCACCAGGCCGCTCTGCCAGCGTGGCGCCAGCACGGCGGTGATGGCGGCCACCACCACCGGCAGCGCAAGCAGGCGTACGCCGGTGATCAGGCCCAGACGCGCCAGCGCGGCGCGCGCGCTGGCCACCGCCAGCACGTCGCTCAGGCGCAGCTTGAGGCAGGAGAAGAACAAGATTCCGCCAAGCACCACCGGGATGAACGGGCGCAGGGCGGTGTAGTCGCCCGGCAGCCACAGTCCGGCCGCGAAGCAGGCCAGCGCCGGCAGCCAGAAATGCGTGGAGAGCAGGCGGGCGAGCATCGCGGGCATGCCTGGATAGCGGGGTTTGCGCCCCGGCCCAATGGGCATTACCGCCAGGGCTTCGCCGCCCGCCGCGACTGCGTCCGGTCGCCCCGCGCATCCCAGTCGCGCCGCCGGTGGGGCCGGACTTGACCGTCCGCGCCCCGGCTCTACTCCCCAGCCCAGGCAAGGAGGCCACCATGACCCATCACCGTCTGCACCGCGGAGCGCTCTCCGCTCTCTCCGCTCTCGTCCTCGTCCTCCTCGCCGGCTGCAGCGGCGCGCCGCGTGGCGCCACGACGCAGAACCAGCGCAACTGGGACGCGATCGGCGCCAGGTACCAGCGCTACATCGAGGCTGATCGCTCGCTGAACGCCGATGACAAGCGCATCCGCGTGCAGGAACTCGACGAAGCCAAGAAGCTGGCGGCCGAGATGTCCGCGCAGTCGCAGTAAGGGAATCCCATGCCCAGCTCGAAATCGTCCAAGGCCGTCGACGTCCTCGCGGGCCAGCTCAAGACCCTGCTCATCGACGAGAGCCGCGAGCTGCTCAAAGGGGTGCGGCCCGAGGACGAGCTGTTCTTCCAGCAACTCGCTCTCGACATCGCCACCCAGCAGATCGCCGCCAGCGTCGGTACGCCGGAGCGCCGCCGCATCGCCATCGAGAATCTCGAGTCTCTGCGCAATACCGCCCGTTCGCGCGTGGCCTCCAGCGCCCTGCGCTTCGCACCCAAGGGCGAGGAGATCCTGGGCAAGGTGCTCGGGGTGGTGATCAAGACGGCGGTGGCGACGGCAATCGCTGCGATCTGACGCAGCGGAGCGCAGGCAGCCCAGGGGGCGCAGGGGCGAAAGGAGCGAAGCGAGCGACGGACGAGGAGCCGACCTCATTCCCTCCGCTTCCGCCTCGCCTCCCACCATTCCAGCCGCTTGGCGATCTCCTTCTCGAAGCCGAAGGCGCCGGGTTGATAGAAGACGGTGCCGAGCAGGTCGTCGGGCAGGCAGTGCTGTCCGGCGAAGTGGTCGGGCTGGTCATGGTCGTAGACGTAGCCCTGCTGGTAGCCCAGCTCGCGCATCAGCGCGGTCGGCGCGTTGCGCAGGAACAGCGGCACCGCCGCGCCGGGATTGGCCTGCACCGCGGCGGCGGCGGCGAAGTAGGCCTTGGTCGAGTTCGACTTCGGCGCCGTGGCGCAGTAGATCGTGGCCTGGCTGAGCGGGTAGACGGCCTCGGGCATGCCGACGTGTTCACTGGCGGTCAGCGCCGCGGTGGCCACCACCAGCGCCTGCGGGTCGGCCAGGCCGACGTCCTCGGCGGCGAAGATGACCAGGCGGCGGGCGACGAAACGCGGGTCCTCACCGGCTTCGAGCTGGCGCGCGAGATAGAACAGCGCGGCCTGCACGTCGCTGGCGCGCATGCTCTTGATGAATGCGCTGGCGACGTCGTAGTGCTGATCGCCGGCGCGGTCGTGGTCGGCGGCCGCGCCGGCGGCGATCTGCGCCACGCTGGCGGCGTCGATCGGCGCTGGCGCGGTCAGCGACCACGCCGCGTCGATCAGCATGAGCAGCCGGCGGCCGTCGCCGGCGCACAACCGTAGCGCCGCCGCGCGCGCCGGGGCGTCCACCACCAGGCCGGGCAGACCGTCGGCGTGGCTGGCGGCGCGCGCCAGCAGGCGGTCGAGGGCGGACTCGTCGAGGGCGCGCAGCGGGAAGGTGCGGCAGCGCGACAGCAGCGCGCGGTTGACCGCGAAGCTGGGATTCTCGGTGGTGGCGCCGACCAGCAGCACGGCGCCGGTCTCGACATGCGGCAGCAGCGCGTCCTGCTGCGCCTTGTTGAAGCGGTGGATCTCATCGATGAACAGCAGGGTGCCCTGCCCGAGCCCAGCGCAGGCCTTGGCCTCGTCGATGACCACGCGCAGTTCGCCGACGCCGCCGAGCACGGCGCTGAACGGCGCAAAGCGCCGACCGAGGCGCTCGGCGAGCAGGCGGGCGAGGGTGGTCTTGCCGCAGCCCGGCGGCCCCCACAGCAGCAGCGACGGCAGGTTGCCGGCCGCCACCAGCCGGCTGAGCACACCGTCGGGGCCGATCAGGTGCTCCTGCCCGACCACGTCGTCGAGCCGCGTCGGACGGATGCGCTCGGGCAGGGGCGCAGCGGGCATGGCGGGCTTCTACCGGCGCCGCGTCCGGCGCCAGCCATCACCCGCGCGCCAGCTCCTGGCCTCGTCGTTCGGCCGCCGCCAGCGCGCGTGCCCACAGGTCATCGAAGCCGGCCTCGTTGAGCACCGCCAACGCCGCCGCCGTCGTCCCGCCCGGGCTGGTCACCTGCTCGCGCAGGCGGGCGGCATCGAAGCCGCTCTGGCGCAGGTACTGCCACGAGCCGCTGCCGGTGGTGGCGACCAGCAGCACCGCCTCGTCACGGCTGAAGCCCAGACGCATGGCGGCGGCGACCAGCGCCTCGGCGACGCGGAAGAAGTAGGCCGGTCCGCTGCCCGACACCGCGGTGATGGCGTCCATGCGTTCCTCGCGGACGCGCAGGACCTCGGCGCAGGGCGCGAACAACGCCTCGGCCAGAGCGAGATCGCCGTCGCCGGCACTGGCGCCGGCGCACAGACCGACCATGCCCTTGCCGATGGCCATCGGCGTGTTGGGCATGGCGCGCACCACCCGCGGCCGTTTCACCGCGCCAGCGGCGATGCCGGCTTCGAGCTTTGCGGTGGGCGTGCCGGCGAGGATCGACACCAGCAGGTGGCGCGTCGTCCACACCGCCGCCAGATCGACCAGTACCGCGCTGGCGACCTGCGGCTTGGTGGCGAGCAGCACGAGGTCGGCACCGGCGACGGCGGCGCGGTTGTCGGCGGTGACCTGCCAGCCCTGGGCGGCCAGCGTGGTGCGCTTTTCGGCCAGTGGTTCAGCGATGGTCACCGGCGGCCGCTGCGGCAGCGCCGCGAGACCGGTAAGGATGGCCGAGGCCATGTTGCCGCCGCCGATGATGGCGATGGCGGGGAGGGTGGGCATGGGGAGGGCGGGCGGGATGGGAGTGACGGGGACGACGAGAGACGGCTGCCGGGACGCGAGACTGTGCGCAGGCAGCGCGACGCCAGTCCGGGTTTGATCCCTGCGGATTGCGATCGTGGGTACGTGGCCACCCTCACCGCCGTCCCCGCGTTCCCTTCTCTGCCCTCCCTCCCTGCGCTCGTCGCCCTCCCCCATGCCCGACCTCCAACTCGACGGACTTCCCGGTCCCACCCACCACTTCGCCGGTCTGGGCGTGGGAAACCGCGCCAGCCTGGCGCATGCGCATCAGGTCAGCCATCCCCAGGCGGCGGCGTTGCAGGGGCTGGCGAAGATGCGCGTGGTGCTCGACCTCGGTGTGCCCCAGGCCGTGCTGCCGCCGCTGGCGCGACCGGATCTCGCCTTCCTGCGCGCCTGCGGTTTCGTCGGCGATGACGGCGACGTGCTGGCGGCGGCGTGGAGCAGCGACCGCGAATTGCTGCGTCTGGCGATGTCGAGCGCCTTCATGTGGGCGGCCAATGCCGCCACCGTCGCGCCGGGCTGCGATACCGTCGACGGCCGCACCCGGATGCTGCCCGCCAATCTGGTGGCGACGCCGCATCGTGCGCTTGAGGCGCCGCGCCGCGCCGCCCAGTTGCGCGCGCTGTTCGCCGGCACTGGCATCGCGGTGCTCGACCCGCTGCCGGCGACCGCCGCGCTCGCCGATGAGGGCGCCGCCAACCACTCACGGCTGGGCGACGGCGACGCGCCCGGGGTGCACCTGTTCGTGCACGGCCGCGACGCCGCGCTGGCGGCCGACGCGCAACCCCGGCGCTTCCCGGCCCGCCACACCGCCGCCGCTGCGCGCGCGGCGGCGCGGCGGCTGCGTCTGCCCGAGCACCGCGTGCTGCACGCCCGTCAGCATCCCGACGCCATCGACGCCGGCGCCTTCCACAACGACGTGGTCATGGTCGCCGATGGCCGGCGCGTGCTCATCCACGAACACGCCCTGGTCGACCAGGTGGCGGTGCTGGAGCGCGCCGCGGCGCTGGTCGGCAATCTGCGCGTGGCCACGGTCGCCGCCGCCGACCTGCCGCTTGATGCGGCAGTGTCGTCGTACCTGTTCAACAGCCAATTGCTCGAGACGCCGTCCGGGGTGGTGCTGCTGGCGCCGGCGCAGGCCGGCAGCGGCGCCGCTGGCGCCGTGATCCGCCGGCTGCTCGCTGACGGCTTCATCGCCCAGGCGCGCTTCGTCGACCTGGGCGAGAGCATGGCCAACGGCGGCGGTCCGGCCTGCCTGCGCCTGCGACTGCCGCTGACCGCGGCTGAACGCGCGGGTCTGCCCGCCGGGATGATCGTCGATCACCCCCGGCTCGACGCCCTGGAGGCCTGGGTGCGTCGCCATTACCGCGTCGAACTGCGCGCCGACGATCTCGGCGATCCGGCGCTTCTCGCCGAAGGCCACGCCGCGCGCGTCGACCTGGGCATCCTGCTCGCACTGCCTGTGGATGCGCGGGAGGTTCCTGCTTAGCCACTGCCTGCCCGCCGCTATGCCCTGGCCATGAACGCCGACGGAGCGTCAGGGCCACCCGCCGATTCGACCAGCGACGCGCTGCGTACCAGCGAGCAGCGCCTGCGCCTGATCATCGCCAACGCGCCGATCGTGCTCTACGCCTTCGATCGCGACGGCGTGTTCACGCTGTCCGAGGGCCGCGGTCTGCAGGCGCTCGGCCTGGCACCCGGCCAGGTGGTGGGGCAGTCGTTGTTCGCGCTCTACTGCGATCATCCCGAGATCGTCGCCTGCTGTCGGCGCGCCCTCGCCGGCGAGGAGTTCTCGCAGATCACCCAGGTCGCCGACCTCTACTACGACTCGCACTACGCCCCGGTGCGCGGCGCTGACGGGGCCGTGCGCGAGGTGATCGGCGTGTCCACCGACATCACCCAACGCCGGCAGGCCGAGGAGGCGCTACGTGCCAGCGAAGCGCAGTTGCGCCAGCTCAGCAAGATGGACGCCATCGGCCGTCTGGCCGGCGGGGTGGCGCACGACTTCAACAACCTGCTCACCGCCATCCTCGGCTACGGCGAACTGCTCGTCGCCCAGCTCGCCGCCCAGCCGCGCTTGAAGGCCCAGGCCGAACGCATCCTCGATGCCGCCAACCGCGGCAGCGGACTGACCCGGCAACTGCTCGCCTTCAGCCGGCGGCAGCCGCTGGCCACCCGGCTGGTCGACGTCAATCAGGTGGTGGGCGAGGCGCTGCACCTGCTGCGCCGGCTGATCGGCGAGGACATCGAACTGCGCTTCACGCCGGCGGCCGATCCGGCCTGGGTGCGTGCCGATCCGGTGCAGCTCGAGCAGATCATCATGAACCTGGTGGTGAACGCCCGTGACGCCATGCCCGACGGTGGACTTCTCGGCCTGGCAGTCGGCGTGGTCACGGTCGGCGCCGCCGACCGTCACCGCCATGGTGGCGCTGGACCCGGCCTGCACGGGGTGCTCACCATCAGCGACACCGGTTGCGGCATGGACCAGGCGACCATCGAGCGCCTGTTCGAGCCGTTCTTCACCACCAAGGCGCAAGGCACCGGTCTCGGCCTGTCGACGGTCTACGGCATCGTCACCCAGTGCGGGGGCGCCATCCAGGTCGCCAGCAGTCCCGGTCGCGGCACCACCTTCGCCGTTTACCTGCCGCTGACCGGCCCGGAGGCGGCGCCACTGGCGACGCCGGTGGACGTACCGGCGGGTATGCAAGGCGACGAGACCGTGCTGCTGGCCGAGGACGAGGCCGACGTGCGCACGCTGGCCGCCCGCGTGCTGCGCCAGCATGGTTACCAGGTGATCGAGGCGGCGGACGGCGCCGAGGCCCTGGCCTTGGCCGCGGCATTTGACGCACCGCTCCACCTGCTGATCACCGACATGGTCATGCCGCGACTGGGTGGCCGCGACCTGGCCGACCACCTCCTGGCGCTGCGGCCCGGCCTCAAAGTGCTGTTCATCTCCGGCTATACCGAGGACACCCAGGTCCTGCTCAACACCCACGCCCCAGGCTCGGCTTTCCTGCAGAAGCCATTCCGACTGGCGGCGCTGGTGCAGCGGGCGCGGGGGCTGTTGGATCAGGCGTAGGCTGGGGGTTTGGGGGCCAAAAGGCCCCCAAAAGCAAAAGCAAAAGCAAAAGCTGAAGCAGCGTGTTTTCGCGCACCATTGGCGCGCCAGCGCCGCGCGAAAATGCGCTGCGACGAGCAGGATGCTGTTCTTCAGCAGCCTGCGCGGCGCGCAGCACCCGCTCGCCTCAAAGGTGCTTCGCCGGTACAACCGCGCCATGCCCGACGAGATCATCAGCCGCAGCCCCTGGGATGGTCGCATCGTTGGACGCGAGCCGACGACGAGCGCAGCGGACGTCGTCGCGGCGGTGACCGCGCTGGCCGTGGCCTTTCCATCCTGGGCGCGCGCCGACGACCGCGCGGTCCGTCTCCAGGCGCTGGCCGACGTCCTGGCGACGCGGCGCCAGGAGATCGCCGACCTGCTGATCGCCGAGGCCGGCAAGGTGCGCGCGGACGCCCTCGCCGAGGCGGATCTGCTGGTCGCCAAGATCGCGGTCAGCCTCGGGGCGGGTCTGGCGCGGACGCCGCTGGCGACCGTGGCGGCCTGCGCGGCGCCCGGACCGCGCGCCTGGTGGCGGCCGCGCGGCGTCGCGGTGGTGCTTGGGCCGTACAATTTCCCGCTGCACCTGCTGCATGGTCTGGTGGTGCCGGCGCTGGCGGTGGGGTGCACGGTGCTGGCCAAGCCGAGCGAGCGCTGCCCGGCGCTGGGCGCGCTCTACCGCCGCTGTCTCGACGCCGCCGGCCTGTCCACTGTGGTGCGCGTGGTGCAGGGTGGGGCGGCGGTGGCGGTGGCGGCGATCGATCAGCCGGCGGTGGCAACGGTGGCCGCGGTCGGTGGCCGGGCGATGGGCGAAGCGTTGTCGCGTCGTCTCGCCGGCCGAAGCGAGGTGGTGCTGGCGCTGGAACTCGGCGGCGTCAATCCGGCCCTGGTGCTGGCCGACGCCGATCACGACGCGGCCGTGGCCATGGTCGCCGAAGGCGCCTGGAAGCAGGCCGGCCAGCGCTGCACCGCCACCCGCGTCGTCCACCTGCCCGAGTCGTTGTCCGCGCAGTGGATCGCCGGACTCAAGGCCGCGCGCGCGCGCTGGCGTCCCGGTGGCGATCCGGCGGCGGCGGTCGGGCCGATGATCGGACTCGACGCCCGCCGCGCCTTCCAGCGCGCCTACCACGATCTTCCCGCCGGCCTGGCGCTGGTCGCCGGCGAACCGCGTCCAGCCGATGACGCCAGCGCCAGCGCCGATCCGCTGCTGTTGGCGGTGCGCGACCGTGCGGCGCGCACGTCGCCGCTCTACCACGAGGAGCAGTTCGGTCCGGCGCTGATCGTCGACACCTACGGCGATACCGAGGCCGACCTCGCTGAATGCCTGGCGCGCCTGGCCGCCAATCCCTATCGACTCGCCGCCAGCGTGTTCACCGCCGATCGCGCGCGCTTCGCCGCCTGCGCCGCCGCCCTGCCCTATGGCCAGGTCAACCACGACCGTCCCACCGCCGGAGCGCGCAGCGACCAGCCTTTCGGCGGCCTCGGGCGCAGCGGCAATGCCCGTCCGGCCGCGCTGGCTGCCGGCGCGATCTTCGCAGATGAATGCGTGGTGTGGTGAGGCGCGCAGGCAACGGCTGGCGGCTGGTTGGCTGCGCGGCGTCAGCCCAGCAGCACCGGCAGCACCACGCCGAGCACCAACGCGAACACCCACAGCGCCGGTGCCGGGGTGCCGTGCGGTCGCAGGCGACGCGCCTCGATGGCGGCCCAGCGCGGGTCGACGGCGTGGCGGGCGTGGTAGCGGCGCTCCAGGGCGCGGAAGACCAGGCCGGTGATGGCACCGTAGATGAGGTGGCCGACCAGCGCGGGCAGCGCGGCGGCGGCATCGACGGCGGTCCACTCCACGTGGTGCTGATCAGTGAGCAACGGCAGCAGGGTGAGCGTGCCGAGGAACCACCAGATCAGTCCGTAGAGCAGACCCCAGCCGACCGCGGCGGCGATGTCAGGCGCCTCGCGACGGTAGAGCGCGCCGTAGCCGACACCGAGCAGGGCGGCCAGCGCCAGGTGCACGGCCATACCGGTTCCGGCGGCGTGTCCGCCGACCAGTTCGGCGACGTAGGGCAGGATGCCGGTCGCTGACATGACTGGGGCGAACGCCAGTCCGCCCGCGAGACCGGCCCCCGCGCCCCAGCCCAGGGTCAGCGTTCCGTGCGTGCCCGGACCCTCGGCGCGGCGGTTGAGCGGATCGCTGTCGTGGAAGAAGCCCACCCAGAGGCGGTCGAGGGCGGCGTAGACCAGCCCGAGCACCAGACCGAAGACCACGTGTCCGACCAGGGCGGGGAAGGCGGCGGTCATTTCCTTCGCCGACCACAGCCCGTCCACCGCCACGACGCCTTCGGCGAGTGGCAGCAGGGTCAGGCGACCCAGGAACCACCACAGCAGGCCGTAGGCCAGGCCCCACCCGAGATGCGAGCCGAGCGCGCGGACATCATGTTGGAAGAGCACGCCGAAACCGACGCCGAGCGCCGCCGATACCGCCAGGTGCAGCGCGCCGGCCGCGACCGATGAGCCGATCGCGATCGCCGGCAGATCGCCCGAACCGCTGAAGCACATCCCGCCGGCGAGGCCGGCCAGCGCGCCCACCACCACGGCACGCGCCAGGCTGTGCGCCGCCCCACCGGCTTCATCGCGGCGGGCATGGCCGAGCGCGCCCAGCACCAGTCCCAGTGGTGCGCCCAGGCAAAGGATGAATCCGACCAGGTGCGGGAGCGCGGCGCGGGGGTCCGCCGCCGGGCCTTCCCGCCAGGCCACCACGCCGACCGGACCGGCCAGCCACAGCAGCACCGCCCAGGCCAGACCCCAGATCAGTCCCGACCCTGGTCCGCTGCGGTTGCCGCCGAGAGCGACCGCGAAGGCGGCGCCGGCGGCGGCGCCCAGGGGTGCGCCTGCCCACGGTGCGGCGAGCCCGAGCAGGCTGAGCGCGCCGCCGCCGGCGAGGCCGGTGACTGCGCACCAGATCAGTGATCGCGTGGTGCAGTGCGCCATGGTCATGGTTCAGCTCCGGGCGGTGGCGGTGGCCGGCGCGGCGGGAGCCGGCGCCGCGGCGGTGAGCATCGGAGGTTCCACGGGTGCCGGCACCACGGTGGTCGACACCAGATCGCGCGGGAAGAACAGTTCGACCGCCCAGTCGATGGCCACGCGCAGCTTGCGCTCGAAGCCGGGCAGTTTGCTCAGGTAGATGCCGCGCCACAGGAACCAGGCGAACAGGCCCGAGAAGCGTCGGCCGCGAATCTCGGCGCAGGCGGTGTGGTGGCCGACCACGCAGAGCACGCCGAGCGGCTTGAAGCGGAACGGCCGCGTCGACCGGCCCTCCACCACGGCGTGCAGGTTGGCGGCCAGGCGGGCCGCCTCACGGATGGCGAACTGCGCGGTGGGCGGGCAGGTGGCGCCGGGATTGAGCAGATCGGGCACGGCGGCGCAGTCGCCCACCGCCCACAGCCCGGCGTGGCCGGGTATCGCCAGGGTGGCGTCGACCAGCACGGCGCCGCGTTTGTCGCGCTCGACCGGCAGGGTCCGCAGCAACGGGTTGGGCGCCGTGCCCGCCGTCCACACCAGCGTGGCGGCGGCGAGCTCGCTGCCGTCGCCGAGCACCACCACGCCCGGCCGCGCATCGGTCAGCCGCACGCCGAGGCGGAACTCGACGCCGCGGGCGGCCATGCGCTCGCGCGCGTAGGCGCCGAGCTGCTCGCTCAGTTCGGGCAGGATGCGGTCACGTGAATGCACCAGCACCACGCGCACCTCGTCGCGGGCGATGCCGGGATACCAGGCGAGCATGCCGCGGGCGAAATCGTTGAGCGCTCCCGCCAATTCGACGCCGGCGAAGCCGCCTCCGGCGACCACCATGGTGGTCAGTGCGCGGCGGCGCTGCGCGTCGCTTTCGTCGTCGGCGCGCTCGAAGCGGTCGATGACGTGGTCGCGGATGCGCACCGCATCGGCCAGGGTCTTGAAGTCGAGCGACTCGCGTTCGACGCCGGTGAGGCCGAGGAAATTCGACACCGCGCCGAGCGCCAGCACCAGGTGGTCGTAGCGCAGGGTGAGCACGCCGCCATCGCCGGTGGCGACGGTCAGCGTGCGCGTCTCGACCGCGACCGCGGTGGCGGCGCCGCGCACCACATCGGTGCGACGCAGGCTGGTGCGCAGCGGCGTCGAGATGTGCGGCGCCTCCAGGCTGCCACCCGCGACCTCGGCGAGCATCGGCGTGAACAGCAGGGCGTTGCTGTCGCTGACCAGCACCAGTTCGACCGCCGGATCGCCGCCGAAGCGGCGTTCGAGGTGGGTGGCGGTGGCCACCCCGGCGAAGCCGCCGCCGAGGATGACGATGCGTACCGGCGTGCACGCCGGCGCTGCGTCCGGCAGCGCTTCGGGCCCGGCCAGTTTCGCAACCAGCGCGCGTGCCAACGGTAGCAGCAGACCGACTGCCGCGCCCCACAGCATCCACCCGGCCAGGGCCGGGATCCGCGCCGCCACCGCGGTGGCGGTCCACGGCGCCAGCGCGCCGCTGGCCAGCGCCGGCGCGATGACGTGGACCAGCGCCCACAGTCCCAGCCCGAGACTGGCGCCGGTGGCGGCGCGTTCCCCGGCGCCAGTGCGCGCGCGATCGACGATCAGCGCGACGCCGGCTCCGGCGGCGAGGCCAAGCCCCACGGCGAGCACGGGCGCCACCCCCGAAACCAGCGGCAGCAGTGCGGCGACCAGGCCGGCGCTGGCGCCGGCGGTGGCGTGGTGGAGCCGGGGCGTCATGGCTCAGCTCGCGCTGGGAGCGATCAGCGCGTCGCTGGACCGGCCACGCAGCCGGACAAGCAGGCGGTCGAGCGAGAGCGCTCCGCCGCCGTGCACGATGAGCCAGAGCATGAGGATGATGGTCAGCAACTCGCTGACGCCGAGCGTACCGACAGGATCAGCAGGATCGTAGACCACCTTGGCGATGGCCACCGTCATCACCACTGCCAGCGGGATGGCGGCCAGGCGGGTGAACAGGCCGGCGATGAGCAGGCAGCCGCACACCAGCTCGGTGCCGGCGGCGAAGGGTGCCTGGAATTCCGGGGCCGGGATGTGCCAGCCGCGGAAACGCTCGATGTTGGTAGGCAGGTCGTGCAGCTTGCCCCAGCCCGACCGCGTCATGATCACGCCGACCGCGATCCGGGTGAGCAGCGGCGGCAGCCATTCGACCCAGACCAGTTTCGCGCACAGACGGTCGTAGCAGGCGAGGGCGGAGGCGATCAGGCGCATGCGGAGTCTCCGGCGAGGTGGCAACGACGACGGCGATACGCTGGCCCTCCGTGGACGTTTGTCCGGGTCTGTGGCCAGTGTCGATGGCCCAGAGGACAGCGACGGATCGCAAGCGCCACGGGCCGCGGGTGGGCTACCCCGCGCCAGTACCATACCTGGGTGGGCTGCGCGGGCGGTGTCCGCCACGCGCCGTGGTGGCGTGCGGCGGCCCGTTCTGGCCGGTAGCCAAGCCGTTGGCGTCGTCCCACGGGTCCCTAGGGTAGTGCCTCCATGATGGCACCATCGCATCTCGGTTGGCTGAACATGCTGCTGCCCGGCTGCGGTCTGATCCTGCGCGGTCGCCTGGGTCTCGGCAGTGCGCTCTTCCTGCCGGCGTTGGCTGCTGCCACCCTGGCGCCGCTGGTCGCGGTGGTCGCCGTTGATGGCTTCCGCGTCAAGCTGCTCGCCGTCTTCATCGCCGCCTACGTCGTGCTCGCCGGACTGGCCGCGCTGGCGTGGTGGTGGCAGGCACGCCAGGAGCGTTGGGATCCCGGTCTGGTGCGCGAGCTGCATCGCAACGCTGCGGCCGCGTTCCTGCGTGGCGAGCATGCGGTCGCCCGCCAAGCCGCCGAACGGTTGTGTGCCGCGGCGCAGCGAGAACCCGGTGCCTGGACGCTGCTGGGCATGGCCGCTGCCGCTGCCGGTGACGCGCCAGCCGCCGCCGCCGCCCACCGTCGGGCCGGACGGCTGCGCCAGCAGGACGAGGCTTAGCGTGGGTCCGTGCAGCCGGTCTGAGTGGCACACGATGGTGCGGACGCCCGCCAGTCGCACCGTCGGGATGATCGGCGTGGGGTATTGCATCCCGGTCATGCCGGCAACCAGGAGCGCGTCGGGAACGGCGGCATGAGCAAGATCCGGGTCATCAATGGGCCCTATCGCGGCCGCGAGAAGTCGCTGGCCGACAAGCCGGTGACCATCGGTCGCGACGCCGAGGCCGGCGTGCAGATCCTCGACCGCAGCGCCAGCCGCTTCCACGCCGAGATCTTCCCGGTCGGCGGCATGTTCTTCGTGCGCGATCTCGAATCAAAGAACGGCACCTACGTCAACGACGAGAAGATCGGTGACGAAGAGCTGCTGCGCGAACGCGACGTGATCAAGATCGGCTCGACCGAATTGATCTTCGAGGGCGGCGCGGCGCTGACCGATGACGATTCGTCGCACCGCATCGCCTACCGCGACGACCCCGACATCCTCTCCAACACCCTCGAATTCCGCCTCGACGAACTCTCCGACATCAGCGAGTCGTCCTCGGCCGTGGACCACGACAACGCCCGTTCGCTGCGCGCGCTCTACCAGATCGGCCGCATGCAGGCCGAGGCCCGTCCGTCCGAGGTCGAGGGCAAGGTGCTCGCCCATCTCGTGCACACCATGCCGGCGGAATGCGCCATCATCTTCCGTCGCGAGGGTCCCAGCGGTCGACTGGTGCCGGCGACGGTGCGCACCTCGGCGCCGCTGATCCAGCCGGTGATCAGCCGCAGCATCATCAAGAAGACCTTCAGCGAGAACAAGGCGCTGCACATCGCCAACGCCCAGGCCGATGAACGCTTCGATCGCAGCGCCAGCGTGGTGCAGAAGGGCATCCGTTCGGTGCTCTGCGTGCCGCTGGCGGTGGGCGGTCAGACGCGCGGGGTGCTCTACCTCAGCCGTGGCGAGAACTCGGAACCGTTCACCAATCTCGATCTCGAACTGGTCTCGGCGGTGGCCATCCAGATCGGTCTGTCGCAGCACGCCCACGAGCAGCAGCGCCGCCACCGCGACGCGCTCAGCCAGGTGCTGTCGGGCCTGGTGCGTTCGCTCGAAGCCAAGAGCGGTGTCAGTGGCAGCGGTGAGCGCTGCGCGCGCTTCTGCCGCGCCACCGCCGAGGCGCTGCGCCTGGATGGCGAGAGTCGCGACCGTCTCACCCATGCCGGCCTGTTCCACCACCTGCCGCGCCTGTGCGGCGACAGCTCTACCGCGATCATCACCGCTCTCCAGGACATCGACTCCTTCGCCGGCGTCCTGCCGCTGCTCACCGGCACCGATGCCGCCGAGGATGTCGAGGCGCAGGTGCTCGCCGCCTGCTCCTTCTTCGAGGCGCGCACCAGCGCCGAGGCCGACGCCGACGTGAATGCCATCATCGAGGCGCTCCGCGCCGATCCCGCCTACGACCCGGTGGTGACCACCGCCCTGCACGCCTGCCATCTCGATGGCAGCCTGTACAGCACCAAGACGGTGCCGTCGGCGGCCACTCCGCCGGCGTAGGGCGATCGGGTGCGGTGCGGGGACGAGGATCGGAACCGCAAGATCAGAGAACATTTCGACGCCGGCGCCCAGATCCGAGCGCGTAGGGGTCGTGGCTGGTCGCACGCATCGCTGCCTGCTAGTCCGCCCGGTCGCGCGCCGCTGCGGGCCCCCGCTGACGCAGGTCGCCGGCGACGGCGACCCGTGCCGGATGACCGGCACGCAGCGCGCGAAGGCGCGCTGTGCTGATGCTCTCAGATGTCCGACCGGTCGGTCATGACGAGCCGCTGGGCCGGACCGGCCTTGCCCGCTCGGGCGATGCCAGCCCAGCCCAGCTCAGCTCAGAGCAGCTGCTGGATCAGCGTCTGCACCTGTTCCAGCCGGAATGGCTTGGCGAGGACGCGGAAGCCGGTCTCGGCCGCGAGGCGTTCGAGCTGCTGCGACTGGTTGTCGCCGGTGACCAGGGCGACATGGCCGCGCAGCGAGGGGGTGCGGGCGACGGCGCTGCGCAGCAGGTCGACACCGCTGCCGTCAGGCAGGTGGACGTCGGCGAGCACGGCGCGCACCGGTCGGGTGGCGAGCACGCCGAGCGCCTCGGCGCAACTGGCGACGGTGGCGGCCTGGCAGCCCGAGTCGACCAGGCAATCGTGCAGCAGTTCGGCGATCAGCGGTTCGTCATCGACCACCAGGACCACCGCGTCGGTGGAGGTGTCGGCCTGGGCATTGAGCCGCGCCTGCGACGGCGTGGCCAGGGGCAGGACGATGGTGCAACAGGCACCGACGGCGTCGGAGCGCCGGGTGAGCATCAGGGTGCCGGTCTGCTCGCGCAGCAGGGCGGCGGCGATGGTCAGGCCGAGGCCGCGCCGGCCTTGCGCCGACCAGGTGGTGAAGAAGGGCTTGGTGGCGTTTGACAGCGCCAGGTCATCGGGCGAGGCGCCATCGTTCTCCACTGACAGACGCACACGATCGCCGATGCGATCGCCGGAGAGCCAGCAGCGTTGGGAGCCGGCTCCGATGGCGTTGTCGATGATCTGCTCGAAGACGCGGATCAGCGCCCGCGGAGCGGCGAGCACCGGTGGGATCTCGCCGCACACCGTCATCTCGGGTGGGCTGCGCCCGGTCTCGACCAGGCGCTGGGCGGCGGCGCGGAAGGCGGTCGCCGGCGCGCATTCGCACACCGACTCGTCGAGCGGTGCCGAGAGGTTGCGCAACTGCGCGACCAGGGCGCGGCAGCGTTCAACCTCGGTGACGATGACGTTGAGCCGGCGCACCGTCTCGGCGTCGTCCTTGAGCCGGCGCTGCAGACGCTGGGCGAAGCCGAGGATGGCGGCGAGCGGGTTGTTGAGCTCATGCGAGAGGCCGCTGCCGAGCTGGGCGACGGCGCCCTGCGTCTCCAGGCGCACCAGTTCGACCTGCTTTTCGCGCAGACGCTCGTGCGCCTGGCGCAGCTCCTCGGTGGCGCGTTCAGACTGGCTGTGCAGGGATTCGAGCTCCTGATTGCGCCGCGATAGTTCGGCCACCAGGGCGCGGTTGCGCCGACGCAGCTGGGCGGTGCCGTGGCCCTGGCGCAGCAGCGCCAGCACCTGGTCGGGCACCGCCGGCTTGGTCAGCAGGGCGTGGCACAGGCCGCGGTTGAGCGCGTCGGCCACGATCTGCATGTCGGTTTCGGCGGTGAGCAGAATGCGGAAGCAGTCGGGGCGGACGCGGCGGACATGTGCGAGCACATCGACGCCGCTGGGCTGCTGCGCTCCGAGGTGGTAGTTGACCACGGCGATATCGACGTTGTCGCCCGCCAGCACCGCTTCGGCCTCGGCGCGCGAGCGGCACAGACGCAGGTCGAACAACGCGTCGCGGATCTGGTGGCGGAAAACGGTCAGGACGATCGGGTCATCATCGACCACCAGCACGATGCAGGGTGTGGCGGTCAGGCGATGGGTATCGGATTCGGGTTGGCGCGCGGGATCCACTCCGGGACGGTAGCCCGGGAACGCCCCGGCAGCAAGCCGGCTGGCTGGTCGCCGGCGTCGTCGTGAGCGATGGGGCGAGCCGGTGCCCGATCCCGACTGCGCGTGGCGCCGATGTCGCGGACACGCGCGGGTCGGCAGCGCTGCCAGGGAGTGATCTGCCGCGTCCGCGCCAGTTGCCTGCGCTGCGCCACTGCCACTGCCACTGCTCTGCTGACACCGCCTTGCCGCGCTGACGCGACCACCACGCTGCCGCGATGACCGTCGTGCTGGGCATCGAATCGAGCTGCGACGACACCGCGGTGGCGGTGGTCGCCGACGGCCGTGACGTGCTAGCCGAAGTCGTTGCCAGCCAGGCCGACGACTTCGCGACCTGGGGCGGGGTGGTGCCCGAGCTGGCGGCGCGGGGGCATGTGCTCGCCCTTCCTGGATTGGTGCAGCGCGCCCTGGACGCGGCCGGCCTGGGCCTGCCCGCCATCGACGCGGTGGCGGTGTGCGCCTGGCCAGGGTTGATCGGCAGCCTGCTCTGCGGTGTCACCGCCGCCAAGGTCATCGCCGCGCGCCGCGGCGTGCCGTTGCTGGCCGTCGACCACATCGCCGCCCACCTTGCCGCCGTCCACCTCGGTCGCGACGACATCGTCTATCCCCACGTCGGCCTGGTCGCCTCGGGGGGGCACAGCCACTACTACCGCTGTCGTGCGCCGGGCGATCTCGAACTGCTGGGGGGCACCATCGACGACGCTGCTGGCGAGGCCTTCGACAAGGCTGCGGCCATGCTCGGTCTGGGCTATCCCGGCGGACCGCACGTCGACCGCCTGGCGGCCCAGGGCGACGCGCAGGTGCGCCGCCTGCCGCGTAGCTTCCTCGGCGATGGCAGCCTGCGCTTGAGCTTCGCCGGGCTCAAGACCGCCCTGCTCTACCAGGTGCGCGGGCCGGACGGACGCGGGCCATTGACGCTGGACGCGCGCGGCATCGCCGATGCCTGCGCCGCCTTCCAGGCGGCGGTGGTGGATTGCCTGGTCGACCAGCTGCTCGCCGCTGCCCGGCGCTGCGCGGCGCGCGCCCTGGCGGTGGGCGGCGGTGTCGCCTGCAATCGCGCGCTGCGCGGGCGATTGGCCAGCGCAGCAACCACCGCGGGTCTGGCGCTGTATCTGCCGGAACCGCGGCACTGCGCCGACAATGCCGCCATGATCGCGGCGCTGGGCTGTTTCCAGCTCGCCCGCGGCGTCGTCGCCGGACTCGATCTGGCCCCGCTGCCCACCGGCCGGGCCGGGCCGCGGGTGTCGGGAAACGACCCGGCCCGCGGCTGAGCCGCGGGCCGGGTTCCAACGCCTGGGGGCGTTCTACTGTTCTACTTGGCCGGTGCTGGTGCCGGCGCAGCCGGTGCGGCTGCCGCATTGGCGGCGGCGGCTGGGGCCGGCGCGGCTGCCGGTGCCGGCGCCTTGCGGATCGGGGCACGGGCACCGGGGGGGCGGGTGGCGAAGGTGGTCTGCACGTAGCGCAGCAGACGGTCCTCGGTCATCCCCAGGACGGGGTATTCGCGGGCGGCGTCCTGCTGCTTTTCCGAACGGTCCCCACACACCAGATAGTGCACGCCCGGGCCCAGCTTCTCGCGGACCTGGCCGCCGGTGGCGCGGATGAAGCCTTCGAGATCCTCCTGGTTGTAGCGCTTGAATTCACCGGTGAGCACGAAGATGCGCGGGTTCTTGCCGTCGAACACCGGGTTGGCGATCTTGTCGCCCTTGGCCAGCGGCTGCCGGCGGCTGTCGTCCTCGCGGACCATGCGGCAGATGGTGATGCGGGTGCGGACATCGACCGCCTCAAGCACGCCCTTCTCCAGGTGCTTGCCCTTGTCGTCCTGGAAGACCTCGAACAGCAGTCCGGGGAAGACGTTGTCAGCGCGGCCGAGATTGACGATGACCTGCTCCTCCTCCTTCAGAACCTCGATGATCTCGCCGTCGGCCTCGTAGCGGTCGTCGATGATGCCGGGGACGTTCGACGGCTTGTCGCGGAACCAGTGCAGTTCGAGTTCCAGCAGGGTGCGGATGTGATCCTCCTTCTGGCCGCGCGACGTCTGCAGGCGGCTGTAGTCGGCGCGCTTCTGCTTCTCGGACTTGAGTTTCTCCTTCTCCAACGCGTCCTTCTGCTTGGCCACGCGGTCCATGTCGTCCTTGAAGCGGTCGTCCTTCTCCTTGGCCACGGCCAGCACCGCCTGCATCTCGGTCTGGCGCTTCTGGATCGCGGCGTCGAGTGGCGGGAAGGTCTGACGATCGGGGCTGCTGTGCTCCTCAAGCTGGCTTTCCAGGCGCTTCTTCACTTCGTTGATCTGGTCGCGCAGCAGCGACCAGTGGCTGTCCTTGCCCTTGTGTCCGGCCGCCATGGTGCCACCGGCATTGTCGGTGATCTGCTTCATGCCGTCGTAGTAGGTGCGCTTCTTGCTCAGTTCGAGATCAAGCTGGTAGAGCGCCTCCTCGCGCACCGCGATGTCGCGTTCGGTGGTGACCACCTTGGCGCGCAGGGCGTCGATCTCGCCCTGCACGGCGCTGAGCGGTTTGACCCCGGTCTCCTGATCGCCCTCCGAAAGGACCCGCACGCGGCCGTTCTTCACCACGAAGAGGATGGTGAGGATCAGCGTCAGCATGACCATGAGGATCAGCAGGCTGAGCAGGATCGGATTGAGGGGACTCGATTGGGCCACGACGTGCCTCCGTTGCTTACTGACGAGCTTACTGACGAGCTTGCTGGCTTACTTCTTGCCGCCGGTGGAGCCGGCGAGATGTCCGAACTGGCCTTGGTCGACCACGGTCACGCCCAGGCGTTCGGCCTTGCCGCGTTCGGTGGAGGCGCCTTCGCCCGCCACCAGCACGCTGGTGTGATTGCCCAGATCGGATTCGACCTTGCCGCCGTTCTCGATGATGAAGGAGCGGATCTTGGACTCGCTGACCGCGGTGAAGCGGCCCTTGAGCACGAAGACCATGCCCTCGCGAACCGAGAATTTCGGGGTGTAGCGCACGAAATCGAGGAGCTGCTCCTCGCTGATCACGCTGACGCCGATGCGGTTGGCGTCGGCCAGGGCCTGCTCGGCGCGGTCGCCTGCGACCAGGTAGTCGGACTTGGTGGTCAATTCGGGAGCCACCTTGCCGCCGGACTCGGTGATGAAGCGAGCCAGTTCGTCGCGGCTGAAGCGGTAGAAGTCACCTTTGATCACGAAGGTCTTGGTGTCGCCGGGATTGTAGACCGGGTTGTGGATGTGGTCGCCGGGGAGCAGCGGGTTGTTGGCGTCGCGCTCCTCGCGCACCCGGCACATCGACATGCGCGCCTCGACCTCGACCACCTCGATGGCGCCCTTGATGGTCAGGCGGCCGCCGAGCAGGTTGTAGACCGAGAAGCGGGTGCCCTTGCGCAGGTTGTGCTGCTGACCCTTGTCGATGACCACGTAGCCGTCGCTGGCGCGGCTGGCGATGATCTGACCGTCGCTGCGCAACTCCTTGACGTGCGTCTCGCGGGCCTTGGTCAACTGGTCGATGCGGTCGTCCAACTCGTCGATGCGCTGTTCGGTGAGCCGGCTGGCCTTGAGCGTCTCGCGCTTGATGGTCTCGACCTCGCGTGACAGCAGTTCGACCACGTCGCGGCTTTTCACCCGCTTGTCGTCCTGCTCGCGCTCGGTGGCCAGGGCGCGTTCCTCCTCCTGCTTCAGTTCGAGCCGGCGCGCCTTGGCGTCGACCAGGAGCTGCTTGTAGGTCTTGAGCTCGGCGTCCAACTTCTCGCCCAGCTTGGTCTTGGTGACCACGTTCTGTGCGACCAGATTGTCGACGTCGCCGCGAAAGCCCTTCTCGGCCATGTCGCCGTCGTTGATCTTGGCGCGCTTGGCGGTGAGTTCCTCGTCCATCACGCGCGGGACATCCTTGATCTGGCCGTCACGGATGCTGTAGGTCTCGCGATCGCGCTTGAGCCCTTGGTGACGCTCCCAGAGCGCCGCTTCTTCCGCGTGCTTCCACAGGAAGAGGCCACCGGTCGCACCGGTGCCGACCGCGAAGACGATGAGCAAGGCGATGAACCACCCGGGTTGGCGCATTGGCTGTTCCTACAGAGAGAAAGCGAGGCAGGCCGACCCTAGGAAGCCCCGGGAGCCTGCCAAGGCGGCGCCGACACCGGCAAAGCCTGTGTGTCATTGGCGAAGCGTCATGCCACCGGCGGACCCGGCGGTGGCGTTGCCAGGAAGTGCCAGCCGAGGGTGTCCGCGTGTGCCGCGCGCGCTGCATCGGGCCGCGCGCCGTCGCACCGCTCCGAGGCGAGCCGATGACCGTGCCGGTGGCTGCAGGCAGTCGTCCGCGTGCCGGTCGATTTCGTTCCGGCCGCGCAGTTTTCGATCGGCCTGTGCCAGGATCGTGCACGGACGCGGGCGGGTCGACGAGGCCGTCGCTGGCCGTCGCCGTGGTCGCAAAGGGTTCCACATCGCTCACTTGGTGTGGTTTCCGGGGGCCGGCTGCCACACCAGTGAGCAGTTTGGGCCCGACATTTGCCAATGGTGAGGTGCGATCTCACCACCGCGGCCCGTCATCGGGTCACGACCTGACACAGGAAGCACCTGCCATGAAGCGAACACTCATCACCTGCCTGGCGGCGCTGGCGTTGTTGATCGGAACAGCCGTGAGCTGGGCCGAGGACAAGCCGGCGGCTGCGCCCGTTGCCCCGACGCCCGCAGCGCCGGCCGCAGCCGCACCCGGAGCCGCCGCTGAGATGTCGGCCACCAACCAGAAGATCCGCTCCGGTCGCGAGTGGTTCGGCTACACCTACGGCGCCTTCGGCGACAGCGCCGACGACAAGAAGCTCAAGGAAGACCAGAAGGTCATGGGCTGGAAGAAGGCGGATGAGAAGGAGACCGGCGTCAGCAACAGCATGGTCGGCGCCGACAACGCCTGGATGCTCATCTGCTCGGCGCTGGTACTGCTCATGACCGCACCCGGACTGGCGCTCTTCTACGGCGGCCTGGTACGCCGGAAGAACGTACTTGGCACCATGATGCAGAGTCTGGCCCTGGTCGGCATCGTCACCGTGATCTGGACGGTGGTCGGCTTCAGCCTCGCCTTCGGCGATGGCAACGCCTACATCGGCAGCTTCACCCAGTACCTGTTCCTCAAGGACGTGGTCTGGAGCGACGCGATGTTTTCGGCCAGCCAGCGCTATCCGATCAGCGGCGACTACGCTCCGACCTTCGCCTTCGGCTCGTTCGCGATGTTCCAACTGATGTTCGCGATCATCACGCCGGCGCTGATCTGCGGCGCCTATGCTGAGCGCATGAAATTCTCCGGCATGGTCCTGTTCAGCACGCTGTGGCTGCTCGCCGTCTACTGCCCGATGGCGCACATGGTCTGGGGCAAGGGCGGCCTGTTCAACTGGGGCTTCGGCGCCGTGGACTGGGCGGCCTTCGACTTCGCCGGTGGCACCGTGGTGCACATCTCCTCGGGCGTCGCCGCCCTGGTCGCCGCGATCATCCTCGGCAAGCGTCACCGCTACCCCACCGAGCCCATGCCTCCGCACAGCCTGGTCGCCAGCTTCATCGGCGCCTGCCTGCTCTGGGTCGGCTGGTTCGGCTTCAACGCCGGCTCGGCGCTGGGCGCTGGTGGACTGGCCACGCTGGCCTTCGTGAACACCCAGATCGCGGCGGCGGCGGCGGCGCTGACGTGGCCACTGGCGGAGTGGGTACTGCGCGGCAAGCCGACCGTGCTGGGCGCCATCTCCGGCGCCGTCGCCGGCCTGGTGGCGATCACCCCGGCCTGCGGCTTCACCACGCCGGGGTACGCCCTGGTCATCGGTCTGATCGCCGGCGTGCTGTGCATGGTGTCGTCGAGCTACCTCAAGCGCGCCCTCGGCTATGACGACGCGCTTGACGCCTTCGGCGTGCACGGCGTCGGCGGCACCTGGGGCGCCCTGGCCACCGGCATCTTCCTGGTGCCCGATGCGAATCCCTGCATCCCGGCGCTCAACCCGGATCTGTACGTCAAGATCGCCGAACACGGCGGCATGGTGCTCAACCAGATCAAGGCGGTGGTCATCACCATCATCTTCAGCGGAGTGGCCTCGACGGTCATCCTGCTGCTGGTCAAGTACACCGTCGGTATCCGCGTCGATGCCGAGCAGGAGAGCGAAGGTCTCGACATCAGCCAGCACGGCGAGGAAGGCTATCACGGCCTCGCCTGATCCCGCGACGCCGGCACCGTCGCCTGGACGGTGCCGGCACGCGGTCTACGCTCCCCCACCCCTCCCAACACCGACCAACGCAAGGAATCCACTATGAAGATGATCGAGGCCATCATCCAGCCCTCGAAGCTGGAAGCGGTAAAGGAAGCGCTCAACGAGGTCGAGGTCGTGCGCCTGACCATCAGCGATGTGCAGGGCTTCGGCCGCCAGAAGGGCCACACCGAGATCTACCGCGGTCACGAGTACACCGTCAACCTGCTGCGCAAGGTGAAGCTGCAGATCGCGGTCAACGACGAGTTCGTCGAGCCGACCGTGCAGGCCATCATCAAGGCCGGTCGCACCGGCGAGGAGGGCAAGGTCGGTGACGGCAAGATCTTCATCCTGCCGCTCGACGACTGCATCCGCATCCGTACCGGCGAACGCGGCTCGGAAGCCATCTGAGTCCGCCATCCGCGGGCGGCGTCGCCGCCCGCGGATGGCGGCTGGCCGGCGCCATCCCGGTGCGGCGGATACCGGGCCGCAAACACCGCCCAGCCCCCTTGCGCGATCGGCTTGAAGCCTAGTCTGCGCCGTCCCGTCCGCACCCCATCCACCGATTTTCCCAGTCAGTCACCACGGAGATTCCATGAGCGTCGAGAAAGCTCTGCAGCTCGCCAAGGACCACGGCGCCAAGTACGTCGATATCGTCTTCGGCGACATGTTCGGCACCCTGCAGCACTTCACCATCACCGCCCGCCGCCTCACCGCCGAGCTGTTCACCGAAGGCCTGCCCTTCGATGGCTCGTCGATCCGCGGCTGGCAGGGGATCGAGAAGTCGGACATGAACATCAAGCCCGACCCGGCGACAGTGTTCATCGATCCGTTCCGCGAGCAGCCGACCATCAGCTTCTTCGGCGACATCTACGACCCGCGCACCGGCGCGCGCTACAGCCGCGACCCGCGCTCGATCGCCTACAAGGCGCTCAACTACCTCAAGGCCAGCGGCATCGGCGACGTCGCCTACTTCGGCCCCGAGCCCGAGTTCTTCATCTTCGACTCGATCCGTTACAGCTCGCAGCCCAACGAATCCTTCTACTACATCGATTCGGTCGAAGCCCCGTGGACCATGGGCCGCGACGATGGCATCAACCTCGGCCACAAGATCCGCTACAAGGGCGGCTACTTCCCGGCGACGCCGTCCGACACGCTGATGGACCTGCGCAGCGAGATCACCACCAACATGCAGACCATGGGCATGGAAGTGGATCTGCACCATCACGAGGTGGCCACCGCCGGCCAGTGCGAGATCGGCATCAAGTACGGCACCGCCATCACCGGCGGCGACCTCGTCCACCAGTACAAGTACGCGGTCAAGAACACCTGCTTCCAGCACGGCAAGACGGCGACGTTCATGCCCAAGCCGATGTTCTTCGACAACGGCAGCGGCATGCACTGCCACATGTCGATCTGGAAGGCCGGCAAGAACCTCTTCGCCGGCAACGGCTACGGCAAGATGAGCCAGCAGGCGATCTGGGCGATCGGTGGCATCCTCAAGCACGGCAAGGCGATCCAGGCGTTCACCAATCCCAGCGCCAACAGCTACCGCCGCCTGGTGCCGGGCTACGAAGCGCCGGTGAACCTCGCCTACAGCGCCAACAACCGTTCGGCCTCGATCCGCATCCCGCATGTGGTCGGCGACCATGCCCGGCGCTTCGAGTTCCGCTGCCCCGACTCATCGGGCAGCCCGTATCTGGTGATGGCGGCGATCCTCATGGCCGCCGTCGACGGCATCAAGAACCAGATCGATCCCGGCAAGCCGATGGACAAGAACATCTACGACCTGCCCCCCGAGGAGCTGGCGCAGATCCCGTCGACCTGCAAGAGCCTGGAGGAGGCGCTCAACACCATGGAGGAGGACAAGGACTGGCTGACCGCCGGTGACGTGTTCTCCGAGGACATGGTCGCCGCCTACATCGCCCACAAGCGCGAGGCCGAGGTCGAGCCGCTGAAGCTGCGGCCGAATCCCTACGAGTTCTATCTCTACTACGACAGCTGAAGTCGTCTGGGTGTGGACAGGCGCCATGACCCCGGGCAGATGCCCGGGGTCATGTTTTTGGCGGGCGGACGCCAGCGGATGGGCGGATACCCGGACACGGTCAATGCCGCACGGCGCTGAAAACGAACAAACCACGGCTTGCACCGTGGTTTTCGTCTTGGGGACCTTGACGGGGCTCGAACCCGCGACCTGGTGAGTCACAGTCACCCGCTCTAACCAACTGAGCTACAAGGTCCGTGCGCGGGGGCACGGTAGATTCGCTGCCGGAACCGTCAAGCAGCAGCGCCGGCACGCCAGGGTGCCGGACCGTGAGCGGGAGTGGACGGGTCGCGATCGTCATCGGCGGCGGCGCGGCGCGTGCCGTCGGGGCTGCGCGCGCGCTGGCCGCGCTGACTACTTCTTGCTACTTCTTGTCGGGATGCGGGGCGCCCATCTGCACCCACTTCTCGATCGCGGCGATGGCGGCCGGAGGAAGCTTCTCCTTGGGCGGCATCGCGGTGTCTTCGTTCTTCCAGCGGATGGCCTCGATGATCGTGCTCTTGTCGAGGTTGCCGGGCACCACCGAGGCCTTGCCCGACTCGCCGCCCTTGACCATCGCCGCCCACGAATCCATCAGGTACTTGCCCTTGATCTTCTTGGTCTGGATCGCCTCGGCGCCGTGGCACTTGCCGCAGGTCTTGACCAGGAGCGGAGCGATCTCCTTCTCGTAGAAGGCCAGGCCTTCCGGAGTGTCGGCGGCAGCGAGAAGCGTGGTGCAGGTGCAGAGCACGCAGAGCACGAGAGCGGAGAAAGGACGCATGGACGAAACTCCTGGGCGGGGACGGTAGAGGGCTGGGCGCGGAATTCTACCGGGCTGGTGGATCGGATGCTGGATGGCCGACGCACACCGTCCGCAGTGCGGATGAGACGGTGATGAACCGCCGCATGCGCTCTCCACCGGCGGCGACGCCACTGCCCAGGTACACGGAAATCGGTCGACTCGCCAGTTGGTATCCGGAGGCGCCGGCGTCCTGCTGGCAGCGCCAACACGCTCGCGCTCGCGCAACCAGCCGGGTGGTTGCCTGCCATCGTGCTCAGACGATAACCACCGCACTCCTGACGAATCCTCCGTGCTGCTCCGCCCAACCACCTGCCGCCTGCCCATATTCGCCGCCGTCGTCGCCCTGGCCGGCTGCGGCGACCCGGGACGGGGTACCGATGCCGGGACTCTGGGCTCGTGGAAGCTGCCCTTGCCCGACGAACGACCGGTTGCGGTCGCCAGCGCTCCGGTCGCGACGCCGTTCCTCACCGCCGTCGAGCGCTCCCCCCAGGTGCGCGCTGCCGCCGCCCGTCTGCGCGCCGCCCGTGCCGCAGCCGGGGCGGCCACCGTCCTGCCCGATCCCAGGGTGTTCGGCGAGTACTCCTCTCGCCCACGTTCCGGCGACGGTCTCGAACTGTGGGTCGAGCAGGAGCTGCCGCGCTGGGGCGAGCGCGACGCCGCCGCCGCCGCGGCGCGCGCCAGCATCCTGGTCGCCGGTGCCGAACTCGACGAGGCGCGCGCCACCATCGCCGCCGACCTGGCGTCCGACCTGATCGCCGCTGATGCCGCCGGCAAGCGTGCCGAGCTCCGCCGTGCCCAGGCTGAACGCGCCCGTGCCCTCGCCGACGGCCTGACCGCCGGAGTCGCCGCCGGCCGCGTGCGCAGTGCCGAGGTGCTGGCGGTGCGCAGCCGGATCGACGGCGCCGAGCAGGCGGCCGCCGAAGCCGCCCGCGATCACGATGACGCCCGCCGTCAGGCCGTCGCCCGCCTTGGCCTGCAACCAGGAGCGGAGCTGCCGTCGCTGCCGTCGCTGCCGTCGCCGCTGTCATCTGTCGACGATGCGCCGGCGGTGCGCCTGGCGGCAGCGCGCCGGCTGGTCGCAGCCGCCGACGAGTCCATGGCCGCCGGCCGTGCCCGACCGCAGGTGACGGTGGGGGTGGGCTGGCAGCGCGACGATCTCGGTGACGACCGCGACGAGGCCTGGATGCTCGGTCTGGCGTTGGCCGTGCCGGTCGATCGCACCGCCGTCGATGGTCGCCGCGCCGCCGCCGCGGCGATGCGCGAGGCGAGTGGGCATCTGCTCACTGCCGCGCGGCTGTCCGCGGTCGCCGCCCGCGAGCGCGCCGAACGCGCGGCTGTCGTCGCCACCGCCGCCGCCGCCCGCGCCGGCACCAGCGCCCAGCGGCTGGAGGCCGAACTCGCCGTGCTGCGTTCCGAGGTGGCGGCGGGAGGTGGGTCGATCCTGCTGCTGGTCGACCGCCTCGACGCGCTCGTCGAGGCGCAACTCGCCGCCAACGATGCCCAGGCCGCCCAGGCCGCCGCCGGTGCCGAGTTGTGGAGGCTGGGCGTACCCAGCCCAACGCCGCCCGTGCCGGGGGTTCCATGAGCGCTTCGCCCAACTCCTCCCTCCCGTGAGGTCATCATGCGTGCCCTGCTGATCTTCACCGCCTGCTTCGTCATCGGTGCCACTGCCGCGCTGATCGTCCGTGCGGCGTGGCATCATCCCTACGCGGCGCCGCCGGTGGTGCAGGCGCCGCCAGCGGCGCTGCCGGCGCTGCAACCGGGGGTGGCGCCGCTGCCACCGCCGACGCCCGGTGTGCGCAGTCCGGAGTCCGTTCCGACCATCCCCGCTCCCGGAACCGGCGGTCCGCTGCCCGCCGTCGGCCAGCCGGCCTCGACCACCGCCCCCGGCGGCGAACGTCGGCTGGCCGAACCCGCGCCGGGCGCTCCCCAGGCCACCTCCACAAGCGTCGCCGCAGCGCCGGCGACCGCGCCGGTCAACAAGATCTGCTCGGTGTGCGGCATGGACGTCGATACCAGGCTCGGCGCGGTGCTCTCGTTCCAGGGCTCCGGGATCGGCGTCGGCTGTCCACCCTGCATCGCCAAATTCAAGGCCGATCCCGAGCGCTACGGCCCGGCCGCGCTCAAGAACCAGAAGGCGCCGTGATGGTCCGCGCCGCACTTCCCGCACTTCCCGCCCTGTCCGGGCTGCTGCTCGGCGCGCTGGCCATCCTGCTGTGGCCGGCGGCGAGCCTGTTCGTGGCCGGTACCGCCGGCGACGACGGCCGCGAGCCCGGCGTACGCTGGGCGTGCGCGATGATCGATTGGGTCGGCGAGACGCGCGGCAGCGGCCGCTGTCCGGTGTGTGGCATGAAGCTCGAACGCATCACCGCCGGCGCCCTCGCCGCCGAACAACGCCGGCGCATGGGCGTCGAGACCGCCGTGATCGCCGCCGGTCATGCGCGCATGACCGTGCGCGCCTACGGTGCTGCCCGCTACGATCTGCGCGGCCAACGCGTGGTGGTGGCGCGCATCGCTGGCCGCGTCGTGCGCCGGCATCCGGCCATGCTCCACGACGCCAGCGACGTGGCCGTCGGCGAGGCGCTGGTCGATCTCTACAGCCCGGAAGCCCTGCAGGCCCAGCACGAACTGCTCGCCGCCAAGCGTTTCGGCGACCTGGTCCTGGTCGAGGCGCTGAGCGCGCGCTTCACGCGCTGGAACCTCGCGGCGCTCGCCACCGCTGTGCTCGCCGGCACGCCACCGGTGGACATCATCACCATCGCCAGCCCGTTCGCCGGCCGCGTGCAGGTCGATGGCAGCGCCGACGACAATCATGGTGGCAAGGTCGCCCTGCCGCATGTCGGCGAGGAGATCACCGCCGACCGTCCGCTGGTCAGCCTGGTCGATCCCGAGCGCTTCATGATCGTGGTGCACGTGCCCGAACCGCAGGCGCGCTTCCTGCGCCTCGACCAGCGCGTGCGCCTGGCCAGCGACGATGCCGGCGAACTCGATGTCGACGCCCGGCTGTCGTGGCTGGCGCCGGAACTCGATCCCGAGATCCGCGCCCGCGCCGTCCACATCCACGTCGAGGACGGCAAGCGCCGGCTGTTCGCCGGCTCGCTGATGCTGGCGCGCATCGAGGTCGCCCTCGGACCGGAGCTTGAACCCGCCGACCCCAAGCAGCCCGATTCCTGGGGCAGCTTCGCGCTCATCCCCAAGTCCGCCGTGCTGTCCACCGGCGTGCGCAACGTCGCCTGGAAGCTGGTGGCAGACGAAGGCGGCCGTCAGCGTTTCGTGCCGGTATCCCTGGCGCTCGGTCCGCGCCTGGAGGATCCCGCCGGCCACGACCGCTATGTGGTGCGCAGCGGCCTCGCCGCCGGCGATGTGGTCGCGGTGCAGGGCGCCTTCCTGATCGACAGCCAGGCCCAGCTGGTCGGTTCGCCGTCGCTCCTCTATCCCGACGGCGCGGTGGCGGGAGCGACGAAGTGAGAGTTCGTCACCGCGCCGCCCGGCGCGCCCTTCCATCCCTGCGTCCGCGCGCGCTCCCGAGATGATCGCCTTCCCCATCCGTAATCCGCTGATCACCCTGGTGGTCACCGCCGCGGTGGCGATCGCCGGGGTATGGGCGTGGACGCGACTTCCGGTCGATGCGCTGCCCGACCTCAGCGACAACCAGGTGGTGGTGTGGACACAGTGGCCGGGCAAGAGCCCGGAGGACGTCGACGTGCAGATCACCGCGCGGCTGACCCGCGGCCTGCAAGGACTGGCCGGCGTGCGCACGGTGCGCGGGCTGTCGCTCTACGGCACCAGCACCGCCTATGTCATCTTCGACGATGGTCGTGACTTCTACGACTGCCGCACCCGCGTGCTCGAACGTCTCGGTCAGCTCCAGGGCGAACTGCCGCCCGGGGTGACCGCGCGCCTGGGCCCGGACGCCACCGCGATGAGCCAGGTCTTCGCCTTCACCCTGCACGGCCGCGGCGACCTCGAACGCCAGCGCCGCGTCCTCGACCAGCTGGTGGTGCCGGCGCTGCAGGCGGTGCCCGGTGTCGCCGAGGTGGCGCCGGTGGGCGGCGTGCAGCGCGAGTACCACATCGACGTCGATCCGCTGCGCCTAGAGGAGCAGAATCTCACCATCGACGAACTGATCACCGCCATCCGCTCCGCCGGTCGCGACGTCGGCGCCATGAGCGTCGAACAGTCCGGCGTCGAGACCATGCTGCGCGGGCGCGGCTTCGTGCGCGCTCTCGCCGACGTCGAGGGCATCGGCGTGCGCGGCGGCGGGAAGCGCGGTGCCGGTCTGCTGCTCAAGGACGTGGCCACGGTCAGCGTCGGCGGCGCCGTGCGTCAGGGCATCCTCGCCGACCAGGACGGTGAACGCGCCGGCGCCCTGATCGCCCTGCGCGTCGGTGAGGATCCCCAGCGCGCGATCGCCGCGATCAAGCGCCGCCTGGTCGAGCTGCAGCCCGCGCTCGCCCGCGAAGGCCTGACCGCGGTGCCGTTCTACGACCGCTCGCAGCTCATTGCCGAGACTCGCGACACCCTGACCGCGACGCTGATCGAGGAGCTCGCCACTACCCTGCTGGTGGTCATCGCCTTCCTGCTGCACGTGCGCGCCAGCCTGGTCATCGGCGTCACCCTGCCGCTGGGGATGCTCGCCACCGTCCTGGTCATGCACGCCGCCGGCATCGGCGCCAACCTGATGAGCCTGGCCGGGGTCGCCATCGCCATCGGCGTGATGGTCGACATGGGCATCGTCATCACCGAAAGCATCTTCCAGCACCTGCTGCGCGTGCAGGAACGCCTGCACGGCGCCGGCGAGGCGATGCCGCGGTCGCCGTGGGACGCGCGCGTCATCGACGCCGTCATCGCCGGCACCCGCGAGGTGGCACCGGCGATGATCACCTCGTGCCTGACCACGGTGATCGGCTTCCTGCCCATCCTCTTCCTCGACGAGCAGGCCGGCCGGCTGTTCCGGCCGCTCGCGATCACCAAGTCGCTGGCCATGGTCGGCGCCTCGTTCTTCGGCCTCGCGCTGGTGCCGATGCTGGCGCGCTTCCTGCTGCCGCCCTGGCGCCTGCCGCCGAACGTCCGCCTCGCCATCACCGGCGTGGTAGCCGGGCTCGCCTTCGGCTGGTACTGGCACGGCATCGCCTGGCATCTCGATCACGCGCGCTGGCACGTGCTGGCCCCGGGCTGGCTCGCCGGGCCGGGTATGGCGCTGCTGCTGGGCAGCCTGAGCTGGCGCTTCACCGGCGAACGCCTGGCGGCGCTGGAAGCGAACCCGGTCAGCCACGCCATCGACCGCACCTACCGCGCCGTGCTCGGCTGGGTGCTGGCACATCGCTGGGCGTTCCTCACCCGCTCGCTGGTCATCGCCGCGCTCGGCTATGGTGTCGCCGTCGGCTGGCCGGTGCTGTCGACGCCGTTGCACGCGATCGCCGGCTGGTTCGGCGGCGATCTCGCGCGCACCGCGCCCGACCGCTGGTTGCGTGAGCGTCTGCCCGGACTGGGCTCGGCGTTCCTGCCGCCGCTGGATGAGGGCAGCCTGCTGTTCATGCCGTCGATCCTCGCCCAGGGCGGCCTGGGCGAGTCGCTGCAGGTGATGCGGATGCAGAACCGCCAGATCGCCGACATCCCCGAGGTGCAGGCGGTGATGGGCAAGCTCGGCCGCGCCGAGACCGCGCTCGATCCGGCGCCGATCGGCATGGTCGAGACGGTGGTGGTGCTGAAGCCCTACGCCGATTGGCCGCTGCACGATCTGCCCAGCCCCGGCGGTGGCAGCGCACGCCGGCCGCGTTCGTTGATCGAGGTGCGCGCCGCCCTCGCTGCCGCCAGCGACATTCCCGGCGTGGCGCCGTCGTGGCTGCAACCCATCGAGACCCGGGTGGTGATGCTGTCGACCGGGATCAAGAGCCTGATCGCCATGCAGGTGACGGGCGACGACCCCGACGCCCTGGAACGCTTCGCCGTCGCCGCCGAGGCGGTGATCCGCGAGGTGCCGGGCGCCGTCGACGTCGCCGCCCTGCGCGAGGGCGGCAAGCCCTATGCCGAGGTCCGCCTCGACCACGAACGCCTGGCGCGCTTCGGCCTGTCGGTGGAGCAGGTGATGATGGCGGTGGAATCCGCGCTCGGCGGCATGGCGATCACCTGGTCGGTGGAAGGCAATCAGCGCTACGGCCTGCGCCTGCGCTACGCCCGCGAACGCCGCGACGATCCCGACGAGCTCGCCCTGCTCCAGGTCCCGGTCATGGCCGGCAAACACGGCGCCATCCCCCTGACCAGCCTGGTGGCGGCGCCGCAGGTCCACGAGCTGCACTTCGACCGCGCCGACGGCGCGCCGGCGCCAGAGGCTTGGCGCGCCACCCTGCCGCTGGCGCTCGCACGCAATCTCACCGTGCTCGACCGCACGCAGGCATCGGCGACCACGACCGCGCCAATGGCGAGCCGCACGGACAGCCCGGCGACCCCGACGCTGGCACTCACCGCACCGCTGCGCCTCTCACCTGCTCAACCGCTCAACCGTCCTGCCGCACCGGATCGCGCTGAACTCGTCCTTCCCGCTGGCACTCCCCTGCCCCCCCTGCCCGCCGGTGTCACCCTCGCCGCCAGCAATCCCCACCCCTCGGCGCTGACCTGGACCATCGGCCCGATGCAGGTGCGTAGCGAGGACGGCAAGCGCGTCGCCTACGTGCTGTTCAACGCCCGCGGCCGCGCCGAGGTCGACGTGGTCGAGGACGCGCGCGCGCGCGTCGATGCCGCGCTGCGCGACGGTCGCCTGCTGCTGCCCGCGGGCGTGGCGCCGCCGCGCATGGTCGGCCGCTACGAGCAGAAGCTGCGCGCCGACCGCATCCTCACCGTGGTCATCGCGGTATCGGCGACACTGATGATCCTGCTCATGTGGCTGGGCACGCGCAGCTGGGTGACCACCGCGATCATCGTCCTCGGCAACGTGCCGGTGAACATCGCCGGCGGACTGTTCCTGGTCTGGCTGTGGGACGCCGAGCTGACCGTGGCGGTGACGGTCGGTTTCATCGCCCTGCTCGGGGTGATGTTCAATGACGGCATCCTGATCGGGCTCTACCTCGACGAGCGTTTCCGCGACCCGCCCACCGACGTGGCCGGCGTGCGTGCGCGCGTGCTCGACGCCGGCGCCCGTCGCATCCGTCCCGCGCTGATGACCAACTTGACCACGCTGATCTCGCTGGTGCCGGTGCTGTGGTCGGACGGCCGCGGCAGCGAACTGATGCTGCCCATGTGCCTGCCCATCATCGGCGGCATGATCCTCGACCTGCTCTCGCCCTTCACCGTGCCCTGCCTCTACGCGTGGTGGTGGGAACGGAAGCTGCGGCGGCGGGCGGTCGCGGCGTAGGCAGGACAGCGCGCAACGCCGCCCTGCGACCGCGCGCCGCTGGCGCGCTCGGCATCCCGATCGCGGCAGGATCCCAACGTATGCGTACGAATCCCCCGTCGGTCAGTGATACGGGCGGCCATCCTGCTGGGCCACGGCGCAGAGGCTGGAGTTGGACGCGACGACTGGTTTCACCGTCTCATCGCGCGCATCGCCGAGCGACAGCGGTGATCGCGCCACCGCCGCAGCGGTCGTGCGCGACGATCCTGCGCGTGACCATCGCACCGCCGAGGGGGAGGAGAAATCCACGTCGTTCCCCAGGCTGCGGACACGGACCGTTCCCAGCGATGCGCCGGTTGGCTCTCCTCCTGCCTTTGCTGCCCCTGCTGCCCATGGTCGTCCTCGCCGGCGAACCCTTTCGCGCCCTCGATGTCGCCGCCGCCTGCGTCGTCGCGCAGCACGAGCGCCGGCTGGTGATGATCGAGTTCACCGCGCCCGGCTGCGCCGCCTGCGCCGAGCTGGAGCGCACCACCTGGCGTGACCGCACGGTCGCGGATTGGCTGGCGAGCGCGACCGTGGCCATCAGCGTCGATGGCGAAGGCGAACCGGCGCTGGCCCGGCGTTTCCAGGTCGATGCCTATCCGACCGTGCTCTTCATCGCCGCCAGCGGCGCCATCCGCGACCGCCTGGTCGGGGGACGTACGGCCGAGACCTTTCTCGCCGAGGCCCGGGCCATCGTCGCCGGCCGCGACGCCGTCACCCGCGCCAGCGAGGTGGTCGAACGCGATGCTGCCGACCCGCGCGCCCAACTGCTGCTTGGCACCTGCCTGACCCAGGTCGGCCGCTACGACGAGGCGCTGGCGGCCTATCGCGTCGCCGCCGCCTACGGCCCGCGGCTCGATGGCGATTTCGCCAGCGAACGCCGCGGTGTGCTGCTGCCAGCCATGGTCCGCCTCGGACCGCGCCATCCCGCGACGCAGAGCGCACTGCAGGAATGGCGCGGCGCGGCATGGCAACGCCTGCTGGCGGGAACCGGCGACGCGCGTGGCGACGTCGCGGATCTCATCGCCATTGATCAGGCGGTGCATGAGCCCGTCCGCACCCTGGCCGCTTTCGATGCGCTGATCGCGTTGCCGCCACCCGGTCGGCCCGAGATCGTCGAGGTGCTGCTGCACAGCGTGCTCGACCAGCTGGTCGCGGCGCGCCGCTATCCGGAGGTGGTCGCCCATCAGCGCGACATCCCCGGCCTGGTCGCCGGCGAGATCAGCCGCTTGCGTCTCGCCCTGACCACGGTCGCGTCAGAGCCGACGCCTTCACCAGGCGCGGTTGCCGGTCGCCGTCGGCAGGTTCTCGCCCTGGCCGGCGGCTTCTACGAGTCCCTGGTGGGTGCCGGTCGAGGCGCCGAAGCGGCACAGGTCGGCGATCACGTCCTCGCCTTCGACGCCAGCGCCAGCCAGGTGGTCGCGCTGATCGATCACGCGGTGCGTGCTGGCGATACCTCGGCCGCGCAGTCCATCGGCATGCGCGGCCTGGGACTGGCGCAGGGCGGCGATCGCATGCTGATCAGGCGTGCGCTGGCGCGTCTGACCGCGGGCAAGTGAGCGCTGAGCCGATCGCTGCCGGCTGATGGTCGGATGCCCCAGCGGCTCCGTCACCGGTGACCCCGGTGCGGTCGCCTCAGCGCTCGTCAGCGCTCACGCCGTAGCGTTCCCAGAGACTCTGTCGGCCGCAGCAGGTACGGCCGACCGCAGCGGCCGCAGCCAGGACGTCCTGCGCAGTGGTATCGTCGGGCGCAGCGGCGAGTACCGCCCGGCAGTGCGCCATGGCGCTGGCGAGTTGCCGGCGCGCCTGCCGCAACGCCGCGGTGGCGGCGGTCTCATCACCCACGATATCGGCGGCGTCGGCGCGCACGAAGGCGGCGCGGCCGGCGTCGAGGTCACGAGCGGCGTCACGCGCCAACAACGCGGCGGGATCGGCGCCGGCCACCGTGCCAGCGATCACTGCGATCAGTGCAATCAGCAGCGCACGCACCGACGCTTCAGCGCGCCGGCGCACGGTAGCGCACCGGTACCGCGGCGCCGGCAGCATGCTTGTCGGCGGCGGCAGCGTACAGTCGCTGCGCCTCGGGCATCTTCGCCTCCAGATCCTTGGCGCGGTCGGCACTCGGCGGGTGGGTGCTCATGAAGCCCGGCCCTGATGAACCGATGGTGGCGAAGCGCTGCCAGAAGCCGACCGCTTCGCGTGGCTCGTAGCCGGCCTTGGCCATGTAGGTCAGGCCGAGGTAGTCGGCCTCGGACTCGTGCTTGCGGCTGAACGGCAGCAGGACGCCGACTTGGCCGGCCATGCCGAAGGCGGCCATGCCCATGTTCAGCGTGGTGTCCTTGACCCCGTTGGCCTTGAGCAGTTCGCCCAGCCCGGTCTGGGCGCCCTGCACCAGCACGCCCTGGCTCATGCGCTCACCGCCGTGGTTGGCGATGGCGTGCGCGATCTCGTGGCCGAGCACGGCGGCGAGTCCGGCCTCGTTCTGGCAATAGGACAGGATGCCGGTGTAGACCGCGACCTTGCCGCCGGGCAGGCAGAAGGCGTTGACCTGGGCCGACTCGATCAGGGTGAATTCGTATTTGAATCCGCGATCGGGCGCCACCGCGGCCAAGCGCCGACCCACCCGTTCGAGCAAGGCCTTGCCTTCGGCATCGGTGGATGGCTTCTCCTTCGCCAGCGTCTCCTGATAGGCCTGAGCGCCGAGCTGATTCATCTGCGCGTCGTTGAACAGCACGACCTGCTGGCGACCGGTGCCCTCGACGCGCTGCAAGCAGGCGGTGCACAGGATCAGGGCGGCGATGGCGGCGGCGGCGATGGCGTGACGCATGGGAGACTCCGGCGAGGGATGGTGTGGCGGAGATGATGAGGGCAAGGAGAGCGACGGTTGCTAGCCAGTAGCGTGCCGCATCCACGTCCCGCGCACCGCGCCGACATCCCGTAACGATTGGCCCCCGCTACGACGCGTCCCGGCGATCCTCTGCCGCCTCCGGCACGGTGCCGTCCTTGTAGCGCGCCAGCTTGTTCCACAGCGTGCGCAGCGAGATCCCCAGGCGATCGGCGGCGGTCTGCTTGTTGCCGGCGACAGCGGCGAGGACGGCTTCGATGTGGCGGCGTTCGAGGTCGTCGAGGCTGACGCCGACATTGCCGAGGGCGGCAGTGGTCGCGGCGGGTATGGCCGCGGGGACGGCGGCGCCCGGCACCTGGGCGGTGGCCAGTTCGGGCAGACAGCGACGCACCGCGACGGCATCGATGGGCGCGTCGCCGTGCAGCACCACCAGGCGTTCGACCACATTGACCAGCTCGCGCACGTTGCCCGGCCAGCGCCAGGCGGCGAGCAGGGCGAGGGCGTCGTCGCCGATCGCCGGCTTCACCGCCAGCTCCTCGGCGAACAGCGCCAGGTAGTGGCGGACGATGCCGGGGATGTCGGCGACGCGCTCGCGCAGCGCCGGCAGGTGCAGTGGGATGACATCGAGGCGGTAGTAGAGATCCTCGCGGAAGCGGCCGCGCGCGACCTCGCCGCGCAGGTCGCGGTTGGTGGTGGCGACGATGCGCACGTCGACGCGGATCGCCTTGCCGCCGCCGACGCGTTCGAATTCGCGCTCTTCCAGCACGCGCAGCAGCTTGGCCTGCAACTCGGGGCTGATCTCGCTGATCTCGTCCAGGAGCAGGGTGCCGCCGTCGGCGAGTTCGAAGCGCCCGACGTGCTGGTCGACAGCGCCGGTGAACGAACCCTTCTCGTGGCCGAACAGTTCGCTGGTCAGCAGGGTCTCGGTCAGCGCCGCGCAGTTGACCTTGATGAACGGGCCGCTCGCGCGCGGGCTGGCGGCGTGCAGGGCGCGCGCGACCAGCTCCTTGCCGGTGCCGCTCTCGCCGTGCACCAGCACGGTGGCGGTGGAGCGTGCGGCGCGTTGCACCGTCGCCAGCACGTCGCGCATCGCTGCCGAATCGCCGAGCAGATCGCGCCCGCGGTGGCGGTCGCGATTGAGCACGTCGACGGCGTGCTTGAGGTGGCGGACTTCGCGCACCAGCGCGTCGCGCTCGTTCAGGCGCAGCAACAGGGCTTCCACCTGCTCGACGCCGAAGGGTTTCATCAGGTAGTCGTAGGCGCCTTGCCGCATGCTCTCGACCGCGGACTCGACCGAGGCGAAGGCGGTCATCATCACCACCGGCATCTGCGGCCATTTCTCACGCGCCTTGAGCAGCAGCTTCAGCCCACCCATGCCGGGCATGCGCATGTCGGTGATCAGCAGGTCGGCGGGTTCGGCCTCCAGCGCCTTGAGCGCATGCACGCCGTCTTTGGCAGTGCGCACGCTGATGCCCAGGCGCGGCAGCAGCTCGGCGAGCAGCTCGCGGTTGAGCACCTCGTCATCGGCGACGACAGCGGATGCGATCGGCATGACGGCCCCCCGGTGCCGGGTTCCGGGACGCAGGTGTCGCATCGCGCGACGCCGGTCCGGACCAAACGGTACCTGGCGAGGGATGGGGCGCGGGGCGTGCCAAAGCCGGCCCGTCCGATCAGGTCCGCGGTCACAAGCAGTTGCTGACCAGACGATTGGATCCGCTGGCTGGATTCGCATCGGGTGCTCGCGCGCCACCGTGTGCCACCAGCGCGGTTCCCTGCGTCTGCCCAGGGCACGCGGACGCTGGTAACGGCGGACATCGGGCCTACCTTCCGTCGCCTGATTCACCATGCGCCACATTACCAGCCCCGTTTCCGTCGCCGCTCTCTGCCTCCTGGTGCTTGGCTCCTGCGGCGCGTTGATCGCCGGTGAGGACGCGCGGGCCCAGCTCGCCACGCTCATCCCCGGCGTGAAGCCGGAGATGGTCAGCGGCATCCAGGTCATGGAGTTTCGCGACAATCCGGGCACCGCGAAGAATCGTGGCCAGTCGCTGCAACCGGCGGCGGCGCGGTCGCTGTGGCGGGTCGGCGAACTGTGGTTCGTCGAGACCTCCGCCGGCACCTGGCGGTCGGCGCATCGCGAACTGCGCGAGCCGCAGCCCATCGTCTGCGAAGGGCCGCCGAGACCGCTCAGCGAGTTCCTCGCCCGCGGCGCCTTCCCGCCGCTGCCGGTGCCGCCGGCGGGATGGACAGTGCGTCAGCTCGCAGCGCTGCCCGAGCATCCCACCCGGATGACCGCGGCTGCCCCCGGCGAACTGCTGGTGCTGGGTCATCGCGGCAGCGTGTGGCGGGTGGCGCAGAGCGATGGCCGGATCGAAACCGTGATCGCCGCTGCCGACTACCTCGGCGCGGACGACCCGCGCGACGACGACCGCTTCAGTGCGCTCGGCATCCATCTCGACGCCGGGCGCCGGCTGTACCTGGTGGTCAACCAGCGCGACGATGCGGCGCGTCCGCGGCAGGCCAAGATCACCATCTTCCGGACCCCGCCGTTGCCGGCTGCGGGACCAGCGCCCAAGCCGCAGCCCTGGCTGCGCACCGCCTATCCCCTCGGCATCGGCGCCTTCAACCACGGCGTCGCCCACATCGCCCGTGGCCCCGACGGCATGCTTTATGTCGCCAGCGGCTCGCGCACCGATGCCAATGAGGCCGGCACCGATGCGGGCTACTCCACCGCCGGCGAGGTCGACCTGACCTCCTGCATCTGGCGACTGGATCCGAAGTCCGATACGCCGCGCGTCGAGGTCTTCGCGCGTGGCCTGCGCAATCCCTACGGTTTCTGCTGGGATGCGCGCGGTCGGATGTTCGCCGTCGACCACGGCCCCAATCGCGATCCGCCGGAGGAATTGAACCTGATCGTCGCCGGCGGCCATTACGGCTTCCCCTACCGCTTCGCCGACTGGTCGCAAACCGACGTCTATTCCTATCAACCGGCCCTGCCCGCCGCGCTGCGTCCTCTGCTGCCGCTGCGCAACCGTGGCCCGGATGGCCTGGCCGCGGACGGCAAGACGTTGGCGACCTTCACCGCGCACTCGGCGCCGACCGGCCTGGCGCTGCTGGGGCCGGAGTTTCCGGCCGACTGGCGCGGCTGCCTGCTGATGACGCGCTGCGGGACGTTCATCAGCGGGGTTGCCGAGTCGGGCTTCGATCTGTTGCGGCTGCGCCTGATCGATACCGCCGACGGCAGCGTCGAGATCGAGACCCATCGCGTGCTCGCCGGTGTGGCGCGGCCGGTCGACGTGGTGGTCACCCAGGGACGCGTCTATGTGCTTGAGTACAACCGCTCCAGTAGCCGTAACAGCAATGTGATGTGGTTGCCCGGCCGGCTGCTCGAACTGTCGCCACCGGTGGCCGGGCGCTGAGATCGGGTGTCCACGGCTGGTGGCGCCACCCGCATCCCCGGCTAGCGTTTTCGCCGCGGAGATTCCCATGTCGCGTTTGCTGCCGGTCGCGCTCTGCCTGACCCTGCTGTGCGCACTCGCCGCCGGCGAGCACGGCCACGACCACGGCCCGGCGGTGGTGCCGGCGGCGGAGCGCACCGCCGAGGCCGCCAAGGCCTTTCCCGGCCCGACCGAGAACCGCGGCGTGATCACCGTCGATCCATTGGCCGCTTTCGATCTCGGCGGCGACTTCCCGGAACTCAAGGGCCGCCAGTTCCGTGCCCGCGTCATCACCCTCGCGCCCGGCGCGGTGGTCGCCGTGCATCAGCACCAGCAACGGCCGGGCATCGCCTACATCCTCGAAGGCGAGGTGGTCGAACGCCGCAACGACAGCGATCAGCCGATCGTGCGCGGCGTCGGCCAGGTCGCCGTCGAGCGCACCGGCGTCGTGCATTGGTGGGAGAACCGCAGCGACAAGCCGGCGCGCGCGCTGGTGGTCGACATCGTGCCGCAGTAGCTCCCCTCGGGTTGCGTCCGCGATCGATCCAGCACCATGCCCCGCGGAGCCGCCATGGAACCGAACCCCGATCAGCCCGTCACGTCGCCTCCGCCCGTCACGTCGCCCCCGCCCCCGCCCGCGGCCAATCAGACGCGCACCCTGTGCATGCTCTGCCATCTCCTGGTGTTCTCCGGCTACGTCTTCCCTTTCGGCCACGTCATCGGACCGCTGGTGCTGTGGCTGATGAAGAAGGACGAACTGCCGGAGGTCGACTACCACGGTTGCGAAGCCGTGAACTTCCAGATCTCGATGACCATCTACGTCTTCGTCGCGGCGCTGCTCTGCCTCGTACTCATCGGCATCCCCATCCTCATCGGCCTGGTGATCTTCGATCTGGTGGTGATCATCATCGCCGCGGTCAAGGCCAACGACGGCAAACGCTACCGCTACCCGCTGTGCATCCGTTTCTTCAAGCCGCGCGCGGTGGGCTGATCATCCCGGCGCGCCGCCGCTGCGCCCGAGCATCGCCACGGTCACCCCGGCAACGACCAAGCCGGCGCCGAGCAGGTCCTGCCAGCGCGGTGGTTCCTTCCATAGCAGCGTGCTGAGCACGAAGAAGACGCCCAGGCTGATCGCCTCCTGCAGGACCTTGAGCTGAGGCAGGGTGAACACCGCCTTGCCCAGACGGTTGGCGGGCACCGCCAGGCAGTATTCGGGCAGGGCAATCAGCCACGACACCAGGATGGCCATCCACGCCGTCAACTGGCGGTGCTGAAGGTGGCCGTACCAGGCCAGATTCATGAAGCAGTTCGACGCGATCAGGAGCAGGACGGTGGGCATGCGGCGAGCCTGCCCGCAGTCGTCATCGGGCAAGGTCCGGCGCTGGCTCAGCCGGTGGTGGCGCTCATCAGCGCTGGCAGCTTGCGCGCGATGGTGGCGGCGGCGTAGCCGGCGCCGAAGCCGTTGTCGATGTTGACCACGGTCAGACCGGGGGCGCAGCTCGCGAGCATCGACATCAGCGCGGCCTTGCCGCCCTCGGCGGCGCCGTAGCCGACCGAGGTGGGGACGCCGATCACCGGGCAGTCGACCAGGCCGCCGACCACCGAGGGCAGCGCGCCATCCATGCCGGCGATCACCACCAGGGCGACGCAGGTGCGCACCTCGTCGAGGCGTTCGAGGATGCGATGCAATCCGGCGACGCCGCAGTCGTGGAAGCGCTTCACGCGTACCGCCCGCGCGGTCAACGTCACCGCCGCCTCCTCGGCCACCGGTTCGTCGCCGGTGCCGGCGGCGATGACGCCGACCACGCCGAAACGGGGTGCCGGGGCGCCAAAGCTGAAGCAGCCGCTGCGTGGGTAGGCGCGACCTTTGGGCAGCACCGCCAGCAGCGCAGCGAGGGCGCTGGGCGCGGCGCGGGTGACCAGCACCTGGCCGTGCGCCTCGGCGATGCGCGTGGCGGCGGCGACCACTTCGTTCTCGGTCTTGGAGGCGCCGAACACCACCTCGGGAAAGCCGCAGCGGCGCAGGCGGTCGAGGTCGAGATTGAGCAGGCCGCCGGGGGGCGGGGTGGGTTCAGCCATGGACGGCTCCCGGGGTGGGCCGCGCGGCGGCGGTTTCGGCCGGGCTGAGCAGGCGGTTGAGGCCACCGCTGTCCAGCCCGGCGAGATCAAGGGCGACGTTGGCGTAGCCCAACGCGCGCAACCGCGCGACCAGGTCCTGGCGCACTGCCAGCACGCGAGCGAGATCGGCGTCGGGCACCTCGATACGGCAGAGCAGGCCACGGCCGCCCCCGATCTGGTGGTGACGCGCGCGGCATTCCTGCAAGCCGTGCGCGCGCAGCGCCGCTTCGGCGGCCTCGATCATGCGCACGCCGGCGATGCTCACCGCTTCGCCGTAGGGCACGCGGCTGGATAGGCAGGGTTCAGCCGGGCGATCCCAGGTGGTCAAGCCGCGGGCGCGGCTGAGCGCGCGCACCTCGGGCTTGGTCAAGCCGGCGTCCGCCAGCGGCCAGCGCGCGCCGGCAGCAGCGGCGGCCTGCAGGCCGGGGCGCACGTCGGCGAAATCCTCGCTGATGGCGCCGATCAGCAGGGCGGTGGTGCCGCGGTTGCCGGCGGTGGCCTGGACCAGCGCGTCCATGGCACGCAGCAGGGCGGCCTTGCAGTGGAAGCAGCGTCGGCTGTCGTTGGCAAGGTATTCGGCGCTCTCGAACTCGTCGGTGGTGACGACGTGATGGCGGATGCCGTGCTCGGCGCAGAAGGCGGCCGCCTCAGCCAGGCTGCGCCGGGCCAGGCTGGGGCTGTCGGCGGTGACCGCGACCACGCGCGACCCCAGCACCTGGTGGGCGACCGCCAGCAGATAGGTCGAATCGACGCCGGCGGAAAACGCCACCATCGCCGCCGGCAGGGCAGCGAGCTGGCGTTGGAGGATGGCTTCCTTGGCGGCGGCGGCGGCGGTGACGGCGACCGTGGTCGATACCATGTGCGGACGCTAGGCAGGATGGGTGCAGGACAAGCGTCACGGTCGGCCAGCGGGCTGCTGAAGAACAGCGGCCCGCTGCCCACACCAGCCGCAGCGCATGTTCGCGCGGCGCTGGCTTGCCACGGTTGCGCGACAACACGATGCTGCGGATTTTGCTTCAGGGGGCCTTGGCCCCCTGGCCACTCCAAGCCCCCGCAGGCGGCTTTTTCCGCAGCCGCCAGCCCACCCACGGCGTGGAAACCTTGCACACGCCATCCACCGGCTGTCCCCCCGGGCCAGGTCGCTGGAAAGAAGGGTTGCGAGCGGGATGCATCCGCCCGCAACTTGGAGCCAGCCATGAGTGCCAGCCCCCTGATCGTGATCCTCACTCTTCTCACCATCCTCGTCGCCGGTCTGGACGCCGCGGCCGAACCGGGCAGGCACGCCCGTGGCGACCTGCGTCAGCGCCTCATCGAGCGCTTCGATGCCGATAAGGACGGCAAGCTCAGCGACAGCGAGCGCGCCGCTGCGCGAGCCGCGTTCCAGGAGCATCGCGGCACCGCCTTCGATCGCCTCGATGCCAACCACGATGGCGCGCTCAGCCGCGAGGAATTCCTCGCCCAGCTTTCTGTTGGGGGCGCTCGACGCAGGCTCGCGCCCCCAACGAACGCGCCTTCGGCGCTGCCCCCTTGAAGGCATGAAAGTAGGGCGTGCTTCCAGCCCGCCATCGGTCGCGGCCTGGAAAGCTGCGCTACAGATTGGACTGGGTGTCCGCGCTGCTTTCCTGCAACCGCGCTGTGGCTTGCGTGCGGCGGCACGGACCGATCTAGTGACGCCCCGCGAGGCGCGCCATGGATCCAGCCGATGAACCCGCCGCTGGTGACGAGCGGCACGCCACCCGCGTCGGGCTGGTGCTGGTCACGGTCTACTGCCTGCTCTACGCCGGCTTCATCGGCCTGGCCGCCTTCGGCGGCGATCTGCTGAAGACGCTGCGCCCCCTGGCCGGCGTCAACCTGGCGGTGCTCTACGGCCTGGCGCTGATCGTCGCCGCCCTGGTGCTGGCGGCAGTGTACATGCGCGCCTGTCGTCGACGCGGAGACGGCTGACATGCTGTCCCAGACCTCGCCCCTGGCCGTCGCCATCTTCGCGTTCTTCGTGGCGGTCGTGCTCGGCCTGAGCTTCTGGCTCGGCCGCCATGCGCGTTCGTCGCAGGGGTACTTCGCCGCCCACGGCACGATTCCCTGGTTCGTGAACGGCATCGCCTTCGCCGGCGACTACCTCTCAGCGGCGTCCTTCCTGGGCATCTGCGGGATGATCGCCTTCTACGGCTACGACGGTTTCCTCTATTCGATCGGCTATCTCGCGGGCTGGGTGGTGGCGCTGTTCGTCATCGCCGAACCGATGAAGCGGCTCGGCCGCTTCACCTTCGCCGATGCCCTCGACGCCAAATTCGACTCGCGCGGCATAAAGCTGGCGGCAGCGGCGAGCACGCTGGTGATCAGCGTGTTCTATCTCATCCCGCAGATGGTCGGAGCCGGGGCGCTGATCAAGCCTCTGCTCGGCCTGGAGCATTATTGGGGAGTGACCATCGTCGGCGTCACCGTCGTCATCATCGTCGCCACCGCCGGCATGGTCTCGACCACCTGGGTGCAGTTCATCAAGGGCTCGCTGCTGGTGGTGTTCTGCCTGGTGCTGGTGGTGATGATCCTCGTTCGCGGGCTGACCATCGATCCCTACGGCAAGGACGGCCACCGCTTCCGGGTCCTGGCCGAGGCAGATGCGGTCGCGGGCGCCACCATCCTGCCCGCCGCGGCGGAGTGGGCCGGCAAGCCGTACGTCCGTGCGCAGGGCGTCGACGGCGTGGTGGCGGTGTGGCGGCGCGAGGCCGACGGCCGGCTGAGCGAGTGCCAGACGTTCAAGGTTTCCAAGGACAAGCTGACCAGGATCGCCAACGGTCGGCCGCAAGGAATCGGTCCGGGCACCGGCGACCTGCATCCCATCGGCCATCTCGCGGCGCTGCCCGGAGGTGTTGCCGCGACCGGCCCACTCAGCCCCACTGCCTTCCTGAGCACCGTGCAGGACAGCACGGTGGTGCTCTGGGCCAAGGAGGAGATCAAGCATCCCGACGGCGCCATCACCACGGTGTGGTCGCAGAAGCCGACGCCCGGCGCCGATCTCATGGCACCCGGGCAGCATCCGCTGTTCAAAGGCATCCGCGGCGAGCTGCCGCTGGTCGATCCGGCCAAGCCGGCGACCCGGACGGCGTGGTGGCAGGCGCTGTGGAGCCGCGTCGACTTCATCTCGCTGATGCTGGCGCTGTTCTGCGGTACCGCCTCGCTGCCGCACATCCTCATCCGCTACTACACGGTGAAAGACCAGGCCAGCGCGCGCAAGTCGACCGTGGTCGGCATCGCCGCCATCGGCTTCTTCTATGTGCTCACCCTGTTCCTCGGCCTGGGCGCCATGACCTCGGGCATGCTCGATCCCACCGACACCAACATGTCGGCGCCGCTCCTGGCCAAGAGTTTCGGCACGCTGCCCTTCGCGATCATCTCGGCGATCGCCTTCACCACCGTGCTCGGCACGGTCAGCGGGCTGATCATGGCCGCCAGCGGCGCCATCGTCCATGATGTGATGACCAACTTCCTCAAGATTGGGCTCGATGACGCCGGCAAGGTGCGCGCGGGCAAGATCGCGGCGGTGGCGGTGGGCGTGGTGGCGATGTGGCTGGGCATCCAGTTCGCCAAGGTGAACGTCAATTTCCTGGTCGGCTGGGCGTTCAACATCGCCGCCTCGGCCAACCTGCCGGCGCTGCTCATGCTGCTGTTCTGGAAGGGCACGACCAAGCAGGGCATCACCTGGGCGGTGGTGGTCGGCATGGTGTCGTCACTGGCCTGGATCCTGCTCAGCGGGCCGACCTTCAAGGATGTCTACGGCATCGACGCCGCGCGCTCGCCGGTGCCGTTCAGCCAGCCCGGCATCCTCACCATTCCGCTCGGTTTCGCGGTGCTGGTGGTGGTGTCGCTGCTGACGCGGCGGCGGACGGGCGCGTAGGTCGGCAGAGCCTGGTGGTGCGCTTGGCCGCCGAGGGACACCACCTAGGCTGCCGCCGCGATGGACGTGGTCATCCTCGACTATCATGCCGGCAACCAGACCTCGGTGCAGCGCGCACTGGCGCACCTCGGTCAGCGCAGCGAGATCACCGCCGATCCGTCACGGGTGGCGCGCGCCGACCGGGTGATCTTCCCCGGCGTCGGCGCCGCTGGCGCGTGCATGGGCAATCTGCGCGCCGCCGGGCTCGGTGACGCCGTGCGCGCCGCGGTGGCGGCCGGCAAACCGCTGCTCGGCATCTGCATCGGCATGCAGTTGCTGTTCGACACCAGCGACGAGGACGGCGGCGTCGCCTGCCTGGGCGTGCTGCCCGGGCGGGTGGTGCGCTTCCAGCCCACCGATCCGACGATCAAGGTGCCGCACATGGGCTGGAACGCGGTCCGCACCGTCGCCGATCCGCTGTTCGCCGGCATCGCCGCGGACAGCCACTTCTACTTCGTGCACAGCTATCACTGCCTTCCCGTCGCCGGGGTCGCCGCGATCGCCAGCGCCGACCATGGCGCCTCCTTCTGCGCCGGCGTGCGCCGCGGCAACCTGGCGGCGGTGCAGTTCCATCCCGAGAAGAGCGGGCCGGTGGGCCTGCGGCTGCTCGCCAATTTCCTGGCCGGCTGAGCTGCTGAAAAAACTCTGCCCGGCGGTCTGCGCCGGGCTCGGTGGCATCCGCGGCGTTATAGCGGCCCAGCCCGTGGTCAGGTTTCTCCTCAACCGCTGAGCCCGCCAACGCCAAGGCCACCGGCGATGCCGATGGCCTGGGGGTATTTGCGATGAGCCGCGCGAATCGCCGGCCGGCCCTTACTGCGCGAAGTACTCGATGACCTTCTGGATGTCGACGTCGAGCGGGCACTGCTCGGGGCTGGGCAGCGACTCGACGGTCACCGCCAGCTTGTCGAGGTCGACCTTGAGGCCGGGCGGACGCTCCAGCAGCGGAGCGTTGACGGTCAGACGCAGATCCTCGCGGTTGATCGCGCGCTGGCGGACGGCGAAGGTCTCGCCGGTGTGCAGGAACTGGGCCGGCGACTTGGCGCGGCGCTCGCCGAGGTTGACGTGGCCATGCACGACCAGTTGGCGGGCGGCGGGGATGGTGCGGGTCAGACCCGAGCGCCAGACCAGATTGTCGAGGCGCGCCTCAAGCAGTTGGATCATGTTGCGGCCGGTGTCACCGGGCATGCGGTAGGCGCGGTTGTAGACCAGCCGCAGGCCGCGTTCGGTCAGACCGTAGTGGTAGCGCAGCTTCTGCTTCTCGCGCAGACGCAGGCCGTACTCGCTGGTCTTGGGCGCACGCTTGGTCGAGGCCGCGGCGGCGCCCGGTGGATAGGGCCGACGGGTGGCGGTCTTGGTGGTCAGACCGGGCAATTCGCTGCCGATGCGGCGGATGATGCGAAGACGCGGACCAGTGTAGCGGGCCATGAGGTTCCTTCGGGGCGTCGACATCGCAGCCAGCGCCGCGGGGCGTCACAGGATGCGCGAGGCGGCGGCATTGCAAGTCCCCAACCGGCAGTCTCGCGCCGTCCCGCCGGGGACTGGTCCGCTTGCCGCCTGGGGCCTCCGCAGGCGGCGTCTGCAGCAGCCTTTTAGCAGCTGCTTAAGCCGGCGGCAGCGGACGGTGCTCGGTGAGATCGAGAAAGGCGCCTTCCAGATCGCGGCCGCCGCGCACCTCGGCGACCGTGCCCTGGACCAGGGCGCGTCCGCAGTCCATCACCGTCACCTGGTCGGCGATCGAGTCGACCGCGGCCAGGGTGTGCGTGCTCATCAGCACGGCGCCGCCCCGGCCGGCGATCTCGCGCAGCAGGGCGAGCACCACCCGGATGTGCCTGGGATCGAGCCCGACCAGCGGCTCATCGACGATGAGCAGATCAGGCCGGTGCAGCACCGCCGCCGCCAGCACCACGCGCTGGCGCATGCCGTGGCTGTAGCCTTCGGCGAGTTGATCGAGGAATCCGCTGAGCGCGAACCGCTCGACCACCTCGTCGAGGCGCTGAGCCCAGGTGGTGCGGTCGAGACCGTAGATACGCGCAGTGAAGTCGAGGAATTCGCGGCCGGTCAGGCGCTCATAGAGGTAGGGCTCATCGGGCACGTAGGCCAGCCGTGCGCGCGCCGCCACGCCGTCGTCGACGATATCGTGACCGGCGATGCGGATGCTTCCGGCGTCCGGTCGCAGCAGGCCGGTGCACATGCGGATGGTGGTGGTCTTGCCGGCGCCGTTGGGGCCGAGGAAGGCATGCACGGTGCCGGCCGGCACGCGCAGGGTCAGGTCGTCGACCGCACGCAGGCGGCCGAACGACTTTGAGACGCCGACGATGTCCAACATCTGCTGAAGGTCCGAAAGGTCCGAAAGGTGCGAAGGTCCGGATGCTGCCGCGTCGACAGTCGGCATCTCGTCGTGCGTGTCTACGGGCGTGCGTGTCGCGCTGCACCCGCGTCAGCTGACGCGCGCGCAGAACGTCAGACTGACGGGTGCGGTCGACCCGCGGGCGCAGCTTCGGTGTGTCAGCACGCCAGGTCCGGTCGCAGGTGTGCGCGCTGACCGGATTTCCGTCCAGGCTAGAAACCGGCCATGCGCGCACTCACGTTCCTGTCCGTGGCCACGGCCTTCGTCCTGCTGGCCGGCTGCGGCAGTTCCAGCCGTGGGGGCACTGCCAAAGGTGCCGAGGTGCAGGTGGCGGCCACGCCGCTGGCCGTCGATGCCTCCCGTGATGCCGCAATCGCCGCGAAACTGCCGCCCGGCACCAAGCCCTACCGCGAGGTATCGCCGCAGGGCGCCGTGCTTGCCACCGGCTTCCTGTGCGATGGGCAGCCGATCGGACCATGGATCTACTGCCATCCCAATGGCCGTCGGCGCTATGAGGGCACCTTCCTCTACGGCGGCCTGCGCGATGGCGCCTGGTCGTTCTGGTACGAGAACGGCTTCCGCCGCAGCGAAGGTCACTACCGGCGGGGCAAGGAGCACGGGGCCTGGCAGTTCTGGCATGAGAACGGCGCGCCATCGGCGGCAGGTGCCTTCGCCGACGGCAAGCGCAGCGGACTCTGGCAGACCTCGCACGAGAACGGCGCCCGCGCGAGCGCGGGGCGCTTCGTCGCCGGCACCGCCAACGGCGCCTGGATGTACTGGGACACCAACGGCAACCCCGCCGATTCGACGCAGGTGCGCGCGCTCGAGGTGGTTGGTCAGCCGTTCTGACCGGCTGCTGAAAAAGCAGCCTGCGGGTTTTTTTGGCCGTAGGCCGCTGAACCAAAAGATGAAGCACCGTGTCTCGCGCAATATTAGCGCGACAGCGCCGCGCGAACATGCGCTGAGCTGAGCAGGACGTTGTGCTTCCGCCGCCCGCTATCCCGCGAGCTGCAGCAATTGCCGTGCGTTGGTCGCCTCCTGGTTCACCGCCAGGAGGATCTCGGTGAGCAGCGTGCGATCGAGCCCGAGGTGCTGCCACACCAGCGGATCAAGCTGCGGCTGATCGTGATTGCCCGGCGAGCGCAGGTTCTTGAGCGCGCACAGGTACTCGACGAGTTGGCACACCGCCACCGGGCCGGGCTTGCTGGCCTGGGTGAGGTCGTGCTGCCAGCGCACGGTCGTCACCAGTGAGGGGTCGAGTTCCCAGCGCTGGCACAGCCAGGCCCCGATCTCGGCGTCGTCGGTCTCCAGCACCTCGTGGGCGGCGCGGTGGAAGGGCAGGGAGAACTCACGCGCGACGGCCATGATCTTGCGCATCTCGTCGGGAGCGTTCTGCACCAGCACCAGCTTCCCGACATCCTTGAGCAGGCCGATGATGAAGGCCAGTTCGGGGTCGCAGGCGCGCGAGCGTTCGGCGATCAGCCGGCTGAGGCTGGCGCTCACCGCGCTGTGCGTCCAGAAGGCGCGCATATTGAAGGCGGCGTTCTGCTGCTGGAAGAGGTTGATCACCGAGATCGACAGGGCGATCGAGCGGATGGTGCGGAAGCCGAGGATGGTCAGCGCCTGTTCGAGATCGCCGACCGGCTCCTTGAGGCCGTAGAAGACGCTGTTGACCATGCGCAGCATCTTCGCGGCCATGCCCGGATCCTTGATCACGATGTCGTGGATCTCACGGGCGTTGGCATTGGGGTCATTGACCAGCCGGCAGACCTGGGTGACCACCTCGGGCAGCGAGGGGATGGTGTGGACGCGTTCCACGATCTCGAGGAAGGAGGCACGCGTGATGGGCATGGCCTGAGCCGTCGATCAGCCGGCGATGTGCAGCAGTTGGCGGGCGTTCTCGACCTCATCATTGACCCCGGTGAGGATGCCCATCAGCGCCTCGCGATCGATGCCGAGATGCTGCCACAACTGCTGGTCGAGCACCGGCTGGTCGCAGTCGCCGGAGACGCGGATCTTCTTGAGCGCGCAGATGTATTCGCTGAAACCGCACATCGCCACCAGCTTGGGGTGCGTGGCCTCGGCGATGCGGTACTGGTGGCGGATGGTGTCGACGATGGCCGGTTCGAGTTCCCAACGCTCGCACAGCCAGGCCGCCAGCTCGGCGTCGTCGGTGTCGATCACCTCACGGGCGGCGCGGTGGAAGGGCAGGTTGAACTCGCGCGCCACGGCGATGATCTTGCGGCATTCCTCGCCAGCGTTCTCGACCAGCACGAGTTTGCCGATATCGCGCAGCAGGCCGATGATGAAGCCGAGCTCGGGATCGCCCGCTCCGGCCTTGGCGGCGACCAGCCGGCAGACGCAGGCGGAGACCGCGCTGTGCGTCCAGAACGCCTTCATGCTGAAAGCGGCGTTCTGCTGCTGGAAGGCGTTGATCACCGAGATCGACAACGCGATCGAGCGCAGGGTCTTGAAGCCGAGCACCGAGATCGCCTGTTCGAGGTCATGGACCGGCTGTTCGAGGCCGTAGTAAACGCTGTTGACCATGCGCAGCATCTTCGCCGCCATCGCCGAGTCCTTCTTGACGATGGCATGGATCTCGCGCGCGTCGGCCAGCGGGTTGTTGACCAGCTTGACCACCTGCATCACCACTTCGGGCAGCGAAGGGATGGTGTGGATGCGGTCGATGATCTCGACGAAGGAGGCGCGCGTCAGCGTCATGGGCTTCCGATCTCGGCGCTCAGGGCTGGGGTTCGACGGGGCGCGATGGCGTCTCGGTACGCACGGTGGGCAGCGTCACGGCGGCGCCATCCGGCGCCGCCGCGCTGGACAGCGCGTCGCGATTCTCGGCCTGGATCTCAAGCAGGATCTCGTGGCGGTAGATCTGGTAGCGCGCCGGTGCCTCGAAGCCGAGGCGCACCTGTCCGCCGCGACCGGCTTCGAGCACGGTGATGAAGACCTCGCCGTTGATGACGATGCGCTCATTGACTCGGCGGGCGAGCACGAGCATGGATCACGCTCCGGCTGGTGGGAGCTGATTGAGGAAGTAGCGGATGGGCAGCTTGGAATTGCTGAGCACCACCTGCTTGGCCTTGCGCGTGCTGCGGCAGACCAGGATCGGCGCGCGCAGGTTGGTGCGCACCTGCGTCGGGTCCTTGTCGAGCACCACCACGCTGTAGACGGCGATGTCGGCGACACTGTCGGCGCCGATGTCGGCGACATCATCGAGCTCGATCGCGATGTCCGGGTCCAGTCCGGCGGCGAACGGCGCGAGCAAACAAAAGGCCACCCGCGCGTCTTCGACCGACTGCATCCAGTGCAATGGGCCCTCCTGATGCTGGTGGATGCAGAAGGTGGCGAGGCGCTCGAAGCCCAGCAGCGGCGTGACGAAGGTCACGAGCTGCTGCTCGGACACCTCGATCTCGCCGGTCGCTGTGCGTACGTGGACCATCACCGCAGGTTCCTGTGCCATGGCGGACATAGTATAGCTCCCAGCCCGTCTCCCACGCAACCAGCACTCCAATCCCGTCCGCCTCGCGGGGCCACCGCTGTTGCCACCGATGCAACGTGGCCCTTGGCGGTGCCTTGGGACGGCGCCCGCGATCCCGCCGCGGGCATGTTCGCGGGTCTGCTACCCGCTTCCCAGCGCCGGCGGAGGGCGAAGGTGTCGGCCATCGCCACGCCCATGCCAGCGCTGTCACCATCACCGTCGACGGAAAACCCCGCCGGTGCGGACGGACGGCGATGAGACGCCACCCTGCGGCGCCGGCACTGGCGGTGTTCGCGCGCGCGCCGGTGGTGGGAGCGGTGAAGACGCGTCTGGCGGCGGCCATCGGCGAGGCCGCTGCCCTGACCGTCTACCGCGCCCTGCTCGCGCGCACGGCGCAGGTCGTGCGCGACTGGCCAGGACCGGTGACGCTGTTCGCCGCCGGAGCGATCCCCGCCTTCGCCGACGGTCCGTGCGCCGGCCTCGCCGCCGTCGCCCAGGTCTCCGGCGGTCTCGGCGCGCGGCTGGCGGCGGCGTTCACCCGGCTGCTCGCCGACGGTCCGGCGCTGATCATCGGCACCGACTGCTGGGCGCTGACCACGCACCATCTGCATGCCCTGGCCAGCGCCGTGCACCAGGCTCCGGCGGCCTTTGGTCCGGCCGAGGACGGCGGCTACTGGGGCATCGCCCTGGCCGATCCCGCCATGGTCGCGGTCTGCTGCGCTGACGACCTGCCGTGGTCGCAGGCCGGTCTGCTCACCGAGACCTGCCGACGCCTGCGCGCGATCGGCGTCGAGCCGGCCTTCGCACCAGGATTGCCCGACCTCGATGACGCCGCCGGCCTGGCCGCGGCGGAGGCGGCCGGATTCACCTGGCGCCAAGCCGGCGGCTGAAGAACCGAACCTGCCCGGCTCCGGGCGACCGTCCGCGCGTTCAGTCGGCCGCATCCAGACGCGTCCGCGGTCGCAGGGTGGTGCGCCAGGTACGCAGCGGCGGTGGCGCGTCGGGCAGATGGCCGAGCGCCAGGCAGGCGCTGCCCGAGCCGGTCATCACCAGGGGGACGTGCTGCGCGGCGAGCCAGGCCAGCGCCTCGGCGATGGCTGGCTGCACGCGCAGCGCTGCGGCGGTCAGGCGGTTGTGCAACCAGGCCGCGGGATCGCGGCGGTCGCTCCACCAGGCCGCGCCCCGCGCCGGCCGCGGACCGCGCTCGACGTCGCTGAGCGCCGCGAACACCGCCGGGGTCGGGCATCCGACCGCTGGCTGCACCACGGTTACCGGCAGCGGGGGCAGATCCGCGAGCGCGGTGAGCACCTCGCCTCGCCCGGTGGCGTGCGCGCAGCCGCCGAGCAGGAAAAATGGCACGTCGGATCCGAGTTCGCTGGCGAGTCCGGCGAGGACAGCGTCCGTCAGCGGCTTCGGGGCGAGGCGCTGCAGGCCGCGCAGGACGGCGGCGGCGTCGCTGGATCCGCCGCCGAGCCCGGCGCCCACCGGAATGCGTTTGGTCAGCGTGATGGCGAGGCGGCCGGGCAGACCCGCCAGCCGCTGCCACGCCGCCGCCGCGCGCCAGGCCAGGTTGCCAGCGTCGACGGGCAGCGACGGGTCATCGCAGTGCAGCGTGATGCCGTCTCCCGGTGCGTGGTCGACGGTGACGGTATCGTGCAGGGCGAGCGTCTGGAACACCGTCTCCAGCGCGTGGAAGCCGTCGTCGCGGCGACCGAGCACCTCAAGGAACAGATTCACCTTCGCCGGCGCGATGACCACGTACGGCGCCATGCGCGGCAGCCTGTCACGCACACCTTGTTGGTCCATCATACACTTACGCCGACCCATCTGATGCAGGGTTGAAGGGGTCGGACGGTCCACCAAGTATGCGAAACCCACGCGGGGGAACCGTCGAACGATGTGCCCGGATGCAGCGTCGACACCTTCCGCGACCTGGGTGGCCTGGGTGACAGCAGTCCGCGGTCGCCCGAGTCGCATGGTTCGCCTGAGTCGCCTGTGCCGGAGATTCTGATGCCCAAGCTGGCCCCCACTCTCCTGATGCTGGCCGCCGTGGCTGGTCCGCTCGCTATGCCGGTCGGCGCTGGCGAGGCGATCGGCCAGGGCACCGCACCGAGCGACACGTTCGGCATTCCCGACCACGTCCGCGCCATGCTCGCCCAGGGTGTGCAGGAATACCGCTCCGGCCGGCCCGATGCCGCGGCGGCGACCTTCGCGGCGGTGCTCAAGCACGATCCCGACAGCAAGCTGCTCTACGAGTTCTACCTCAGCGCCGGCTACGCCCTGCTGATGTCGATGGAAGAGAAGGACCAGCTCCGCGACGTGGTGAAGAAGGTCCGCGAGGGCGCCTTCGCCTACATGCGCAAGCTGCGCCGCACCGAGGCGTACATCGCCATCCTCATGGGCAAGCTTGAGAAGAGCGAAGAGGAGCGCCTGGTCGCCACCAACGAACTGGTCGCGGTCGGCCCCATCGCCGTCCCCCACCTCATCGCGCGCCTCGGCGACAACCGCCAGGACATCATGCGCGTCTACTGCCGCGTGGTCCTGACCAAGATGCACTACCGGGCGGTGGTGCCGCTGTGCGAGGCGCTCAACGCCAAGGATCAGCGCTTGGTCGAGAGCATCTCCGGCATCCTCGCCGACATCGGCGACCCGCGCGCCCTGCCCAAGCTCAAGCAGCTCGGCGAATCCAAGGACACCTCGGACACCGCCAAGCGGGCGGTCGCCAACACCGTCGCCGCCATCCACCGCAAGGCCGGCGCTGGCGAGGCGTGGAAGCGGGCCGAGGCGCCCAAGCCCGATCCCAAGGCCGAGAAGATCGCCAAGGACGCCAAGAAGGACGCCAAGGATCCGGTCGCCCCGGCGCCTGCCGCCGCCGTCTCCGACTTCCAGTCGCTGGGCGCCGACAAGCTCTACTTCCTCGAAGCCATGCGCTATTTCCGCGGTGGTGACCGCGTGCAGGACGAGATGGTCGCCAACGAGAGCCTGATGTGGCGCTGGAACGAAGAGGAGCAGGACGCGGCCAAGAAGCTCGCCTACGTGCGCACGCCGCGCTACGCCTGGAATGAGCTGATGGCCGAGGAGCTGCTCGCCGACGGCATGGCTTCCTACCCCGCATTCACCGCGTATCAGCCGCTGTGGTCGGCCGCACTCGCCGCCCAGGATGTCGAGGCCAAGCACCGCGAGCGCATCGCCAAGGAGCGCACCAGTCCGGTGCAGCACCCCGATGAGGCGATCGAGGCGATCCAGGAGCGCATCAAGGCGCTCACCGACATCAACTTGCACGTCCGTCTCACCGGTGCCGACAACCTCTACCGCGCCGTCCAGCAGTCGATCGTCAGCGAGCGCTACGACGTGGCGGTCTACCTGATGCAGCTCCTCCAGGACCGCTACATCGCCGACGCCGACCGGCTGCTGCCGTCCAAGGAAGAAGGCCTGACCTCGGACAAGGCGGGTACCGTGCTGGTCGCCGCCCTCGACCATGGTGACAAGCGCGTGCGCTATCAGGCCGCCATCACCCTCGCCCATCTCGACCCGCACGGCCGCTTCTTCAATGCCGAACGCGTCCCCACCCTGCTCGCCGATGCCGTCGGCGAATGGGGCATGCGCGTGATCGCGGTGGTCGATCAGGACTACCGTCACCGCAACGCCGCCCGCCAGGGCCTGCAGTCGCACGGTTACCTGCCGCGCGTGCTGGTCGACGGCTTCGACCTCATGCAGGCGCTCGAAGAGACGCCGATGAAGGACGCCATCCTCATCGCTGGCGACCTGCTGCCCAATCTGCGCGACGAATACGGCAAACAGGCCGATGTGCCCGAGCAGAAGCTCGACACCCTGATCGCCGCCCTGCGCAAGGACTGGCGTTCCGAGAAGACCCCGATCCTGATCGCCCTGCCCGAAAACCCCGAACTCGCCGGCAAGATCCAGGCCGCTTTCGAGGGCAAGGTCGACGGCTTCGTGCGCAAGCCGTTCGATGGCACCGAACTGGAAGGAAAAATCGAGGCCGCGCTCAAGGCCAAGGGCGAGCCGCCCAACGTCAACCGCGACCACGCCGAGGCGATCAGCCAGGCCGCCGCCAAGGCGCTGATGGTGGTCGATCCCACCCGCACCCAGTTCGAGCTCGCGAAGATCGCCGACGCCCTGGTCGGCACTGCCGACAAGCGCGCCGACGACGTACGCGTTCCAGCCCTGCGCGCCCTCGGCCTGGTCGCCCAGCATCCGCAGGCGGGCGCCGTCAAGGCCCTGGTCACCAAACTCACCGACGTCTACGGCGCCCAGGATGCCGAGCTGGAAAAGAGCCCGGAGGCGCGCAAGGCCTTCCTCTACGCCATCGGCCAGCTCGATCCCACCACCGACGCCGCCATCGCCATCCTGCTCAAAGCGCTCAAGCACGCCGATGCCGGCGTGCGCAAGGAAGCGGCCGATGCCGTCGCCCGCGCCGCCGCCACCAAGCCCGAGGTGCTGATCAAGTATCACCAGCAGCAGCGCCTCGACGCGCGTGCCCCTGGCAAGGGCGCCGAGCCCCAATAAGCCGTCTCCACCATCCGTCCAGCCAGCCAGCCATCAGACCGCCGCCGCCGCCACCAGCAGTTCCCGGAGTGCTCCGCACATGAATACGCCCGTGAAGATCTTCATCATCCTCAATCTGCTGATCGCCATGGCGTTCTGCTGGATCCAGATGACCGTCTACGCCACCCGTGAGAACTGGAAGCGGCGCTGGGACCAGGAGACGCGCGATTACCAGACCGCGATCGAGAAGAAGGGCGAGGCGCTGGCCGTCGAGAGCTTCAAGCGCGTGCGCGCGCAGAACGACCTGGCCAAGATCGAGACCCAGCTCTCGGACGCCCAGGCTGCGATCAAGAAGCTCGAAACCGTGGTCACCGAGCGCGAGAAGGACATCCAGACCCGCGACCTGGCGCTCAGCAAGAAGGACGCCGAGATCCAGGGCCTGCTTGAAGACAACCGCGCACTCAGCGGCACCCTCGAACAGACCCGCCAGCGCAACACCGAGCTGACCCACATCGCGCAGGTGGCGCGCGCCGTGGCCTTCCAGCTCAACGTCAAGCTGGCTGAGGTCGAGGACGACTACAACAACGCCACCACCGAACTGGCGCAGCGCAAAGAGGACATCGCCAAGCTGACCACCGACCTCAAGGACAAGGAAGCCAAGCTCGCCCTGGTCCTCAAGTACCACCCCAACGTGTGGAAGCAGGTCAACGACGAAAAGGGCACGAAGGTCTTCGTGCAGGGCATCGTCGCCGCCATCAAGGTCGGACCCGATGGCAAGCAGGACCTGGTCATGCTCACCGTCGGCAAGGAGGAGCAGGTCGCCGAGGGCATGGAATTCGTCATCTTCCGTGGCAACCAGTACATCGTGAAGGTGCGTGCCGAGCGCGTGCTCAACGACATGGTCGCTTGCCGCGTCATCCCCGAGTTCTGGAACGCCAACGGCCTGCTCATCCAGCAGGGCGACTTGGCCCAGAACCGTCTGTAAGGAGCCGACCGTGGGCAACGACAAGACCTACATGTGGTTGGCGATCCTCACCTTCCTCGCCCTGCTTGGTGCCTTCGGCCTGGCTCTGGCGGAATGGAAGGACTACACGGACCTCTCGCTGCAGACGTTCAAGATTCCGTCCAGTCCGAACTGACGGCCAGTGTGAACTGACGGCCAGTCAGAACCGACGAAGGACAGGTCAGATCGAGATCAGCAGACCCCGGCCACGTGGCTGGGGTTTGTTGTTTCTGCGTGTGAAGAGTCAGCAGGTTCGCGCAGCGGGTTGCTGACTGCTGACCCGCGGCCGTCGGCGGCACCGGTCGCGCAGAGCTGCTGACCCGCGGCCGTCGGCGGCACCGGGTGAAGCCCGCGGAGCGGGCGGCACACCGTAGCCCAGGGCGTGAGCCCTGGCTCAGAAGAGCAGGTCTTCTCCGCCCGCTTTCGGCTTGGGCTTGACCGGGGCAGGGGCGGCGTCGGGGCGGCCCATCTTCTGCATGAAGGCGGAGAACGCGGCTAGGCCGCCACCAGCGAGAGACGCATAGCAACCGACCGGTCCGCCGAACAGGCCGCCGGCATCGATGTGGAAGGCCTCGCCGGTGTTGCGGTAAGAGATGAAACCGAAGCGTCCGGCCTGGCGCAGATCGCGTGGCAGCGAATTCAATTCAGGCATGCCCAACTGCGCGAGCGGAATCAGGGCGAGCTGGGCGAGGCCGCCCCAGCTGGCGCCGCTGCGGCTGACGCCGATGGCCAACGCGTCCTTGGGCAGCTCCTTGAACGCCTGCTTGATCTCAGGGTGGTCGGCGAAGCCGGGCTTGCGGTCGCTCCAGCCGGTGAGGCCGAGTGGATTGGTGGTGAGCACCAGTTGCTTGCCGAGATAGCCGGCGTGCATGGTGACCAGGCCGAGCAGGCCGGAACGGCTGCCGTCGGGATTGGCGGCGAGATTGGCGGAGGTGGCGATGCGGTCGAGAATCTGCCGGCCGATCACCGCCTCGACCCCGAGCGCGAGGGTGAACACCGGGAATGGCGCGGACTCCTCGACGTAGAGCACGCTGTCGCCGTCGACTGCACGCATCAGCTCGCGGTACGGCGGCAGACCGATCTGGCCGAGTGCGGCGTCAAGCTGGACGATGCCGGGATTCTTCGCCGGGTCGACGCCGAGCACGTCGAGCATGCGATCAGAGATGGCGCGGTCGCTGCGCATGGCGAAGGCGAACAGCGTGCTCGCGGGCAGGGCGGCGAGCACCGCCGGATCGGCGAGGGGCAGCACGAGGCCGGCGAGCTGGGCACGTTGCTCGGCGCTGTGCGGGATGACGATGCGCTCGCGCATGCCGATGGGATCGAGGCGCAGGCTGACATCGAGGCGTGGGCTGTTGGCGGGAACGGCTGGCGCGCCGGGATTGAACGCGGCGATCGCCGCCATCACCCGCACCAGATCGAGCCCGACTTCGAGGCAGCTGGCGGGATCGAGCGCCGGGGTTGCCGGTGACTCGGCCACCGGCGGCGCCACCGCGCCGCCCTGGGCAGGGGTCGGCTTGAACACGAAGAGATCGCCGATCTGGGTGATCTGGCCAGCAGCGCCCAGCCAGGCGGTGGCGCCGTCGGCCATCGGCGTCTCGACCGATAGCGTGGCCTTGCTCAGTGCGCGCAGGCTGGCGGCATCGCCGACCGTGGTCATCGCCAGTCGGATATCCGGCTTGCCATCGGCGAGCGCGACGCCGAGCACCAGCTGACGGGAATGGGCGAACAGTTCGGCGAGATCGACTGGCGGCTTGCCGGCGCCGCCACCCAGGGTCTCGGCCAGTCCGGCGAGCAGCTTCTTACCCCAGCCGCTGTCGAGCAGCGCCGCTAGTGGCGACGCGGCCCAGCGTTCGCGGCTGCGCTGCACGTCAGCCAACCGCAACGTCGCAACTGCATCCTTGGGCAGGAAGGTCGATGGATCGACGGTCTCGCCGGCGCTGGCCGGCAGGGCGCAGGAGATGGCGAGGACAAGACGGGTGGCGAGGCGCATGGCTGCTCCAGAGGAGGCGCAGTCTGGCTACCACCGCCATCCAGGCAAATTACCAGTCGGTTCCCCGGGTTGGTTGCAAGGGTCATGGCAGGTGCACGGACGGCGGCAGCGACGGTGGCATCCAGGCGGTGTCCCGTGCACGTGTCCGGCTCGGCAACCTCGCCACAACATCGGTGTAAAGACCTGCATGTTCACGTTAACACATCGATGTCTCGTCCGTACATCAGCCCATGCCCAGTCCCCGCTCGCCGTGGTGTCGCTGTCTGGCTCTGGTCCTGGCCGGTCTGATGGCAGCGCCGCCAGGCGCGGCGCTGGTCGATCCCTCGCTCCAGCCAGAACACCTGCTCAGCCGCCACCGGGTCGTGGTGGTCGGCCGGGTGGCCGCCATCGACGAGGTCGCCGGTACCGTTGCCATCGACGTGGTCAGCACGTTGCGCGGAACCGCGCCAGCGCCGCGGCTGGTGCTCACGGTGGCAGCCGGGCAGCGCGACGCCGCGCTATCGCAGGAGACCGAGCATCCCGGCCTGCTCGTCGAGGCGGTGCCGGGTGACACCGTCGTCGCCATGATCGGGAAGGTGCGTGCCGGCGTCGGTCCCGACCTCGCCCTGCTCTATCTGGGCAATCACTGGCACGAGGCGACCATCCCGGCCGGCGGGCCAGCCGGGCGGCTGGAATGGACTACCAGTCACGGCGACCGCATGTGGGGCACCTTCAACGGCCGCCCTGACCGCCTCGCCGAGCTGCTACGCGATGCCGTCGACGGCCGCGGCTTCTTTCCTGCGCTGCCCTACACGGCTTTTGCCGATGAGCGCGTGCTGGCCCGCCTCTCTGGCCTGCCTGGTGGAGTGGTGGTGTGCGATCTGGACGGTGACGGACGCCTGGACATCTACGCCTGCGCGCGCGGTGGCGACCGCCAGTTGCGCCAGCGCGTGGACGGCGGCTTCGACCCGCTGCCCAGCGCTGCCACCAGCGCTTCCGTCGGCGTCGCCGACGCGGACGGCGATGGTGTCATCGATCTTCTGCTCGACGGCGCACTTCGTCGCGGCCAGGGCGGCGGGGGCTTCGCTCCCGCGCAGGTCCTGCCCGGCCTGGATCCCGCTGACGTGCTGGTGGCGGCCTTCGTCGAGCTGGATGGCGACGGTTGGCCCGACGTGGTGGCGGTGCGCCGCGCTGGCGGCATACGCGCGCTGATCAATCCCGGACCAGGCGTGGGCGTATGGCGCGACGTCAGCGCGACCTGGGGTCTGGAATGCCGCGAACTCGCTGGAGCGGCGGGCTGGTTCGCCCCCGGCGACCTCGATGGCGACGGCCGCACCGATCTGGTGCTGGCCGCCGGACGCGGCCACGTGCTGCTGCAGCGCGCGGCCGGACGCTTCACCCTTGCCGCCGAGATCGGCGGTCTCGACTTCGGTGGCGCCGATGGCCGTGCCGGTGCCGGGTGCATCGCCGCGCTGTGGAGCGGCGCCAGTACCGAGGTGGTGCTGCCCGGTGACACTGGCCTGGGCCTGTTCGCCTGGCAAGGCGGGCTGCGCAGCCTGGCCGGCTTTGGCAATGAACTGGTGCAGTCCGGCAGCCGGCAGGCCGCCACCCTGGCTGAGGACCTCAACGCCGACGGTCGCCTCGATCTGCTCAGCCTGGGCCGCACCACTGCGTCCACCGGCACGCTCTATACCAATCGCGGCTATGGCACCTTCATGATCGAGGCGCTGTACGCCAAGGACGCGCCGCCCATGCCCGGGTTGGGCTACGGCGCCAGCGGGCTTGCCGCCGGCGACATCGATGGCGACGGTGCCATCGACGTGGTGATGGTCGGGGTCGATGGTGCCCTGCGACTGTGCCGCAACCGCAGCCTCGAACAGCGTGCCGAACTGCCGGAGACGGCGCAGCGCAGCGCGCTGATGGCGATGCGTCAGCTGCGCGTGCGCCCCAGCAGTCGGCGCGGAGTGCTCGGTGCCGAGGTGCGCCTGCTCGCCGCCGATGGCGGCGTCCTCACCCGACGCACGGTAGGCAGCCAGGTGCTGACCGGCTGTCGCGGTCCCGATGAGATCCTGTTCACCGTCCCCGCTGCTGGCCGCTGGCGGGTGGTGGTGCGCTTCGCCGACGGGCTTGAAACCGTGGCCGAAGCCACCGTGGGCGACGCTCTGGCCACGGTGGTGGTGCCCCGGCCGGAAGGGCGATGAGCCGTGCGATCCACTGACCGTCTGCGCGCATCACCGCCACGCCGCCTCGCCGTCGCCGTGTCCTCAGATCACCGCTGAATCCGAAAGGCGCTCATGCGCTCCTCCCGTCTCTTCCCATTCATCCTGTCCCTGCTGACCGCCGCGCTGCACGCCGGTGACGCCAGCGCCCACCAGCCCGGGTTCAGCGAACGCACGCTGTGGCCGAACCTGACCGGCAAGGAGCCCTTCGCCACCCAGGTCTGGCCCAAGGGCCGCCTGCTGGTGTGGGCCAAGCCCGGCGAGCATGGCAGCACGCGTGGCCTCGACCCCACCGACCCCGCCAACTGGCTGGAGGACGGCAGGCCGGCGACCGCACTGTTCGATGCCGAGACCGATGTGCTGCTGCCGGCCTCGGTCACGCCCTACACCATCGATCTGGCGCATCCCGGCCATGGCAAGGAGAGCAGCCGCGAACAGGTCTGGCGTCACGCCACCATCGAGAGCGGCGCCAGCTTCAGCGGCGGTGGCGATGGCGTCGGCAAGCGCTTTTACGGCAACGTCTGGGTCAAGCCGGGCGGATCGATGTACTCGCAAGGAGCGACGCGCGTGCTGGGCGATCGCCACACCTTCCTGCGCAACGACAATGCCCTGCGTCCGGGTAGCGAAGGCTGGTTGTCCAGCCAGTACTTCAACTTCGCCAAGACTGCCGGCGCGTCCTGCGAGGTGATCGGGAACGTCGCCATGCTCGATGAGTTCTCCATCGACGCCTGCACCGTGGTGGTCGGTGTCGACAGCAAGCTGATGCCAGGGCGCAACGCCACCCCGGTGATCCAGAACGGCGGCGTCCTCGCCATCCTCGATGGCGGCCACTTCGCGCTGTGGGCGAACAACCTCGACAGCCGCGACCTCGAGGTGACCGGCACCATCCAGGGCGGCCTGCCCGATCGGCCGCTGCGCCGCGACGCCACCCTCGGACTCAACTTCAAGAACCACAGCAAGTCGCCCTACGACCTCGGGGGCAAGTCCGACAAGAAGATGGTCGCCTTCACCACCGTGCGGGTGCCGTCGCTGATCATGCATCCCGGCAGCGCTCTGCGTTCGCACAGCGCCGACGGCAAGGCCCTGCTCACCCTGGTCTGCAACGCCTATCCGTTCTCCAAATACCGGCCTGATCCAGGTGGCGAGACCGAGCGCAAGGCGCTCGCCCAGGATCCCGGGATCAAGCGGCTCTACGACTGGTTCGACGCCATCCCACGCGGCCTGGACTGCTGGTTCGCCGCTACCACCACCGTCGACGGCGTGCGCTTCGACGGTGTGCGCGCCGGCGGTCTGCTGCTCGCCGATCCTGCCCAGCGCAGTCGCTGGCAGCGCGTCGAGTACGGAACCCGCAACCTGGCGGCGGCCGCCGGACTGTTCTCCACCGTGCCGCAACTCACCCGCGGCGGGGGGTACTGATCAAATCCCTTCACCTCGAAGCTGAGGCCTCATCGCGGCAGTTGGGCCACGATGCCAGGCGGCGACGGAGGGAGATTCCTGGTGGAACGACCGACGGAGCCAACGCCGCAGCGTGGTCCAACCGCCTCAACGCGGCAGTTGGGCCACGATGCCAG
>Ga0163144_10000757_pt1 | contig 76139 bp, 86 predicted proteins | sample OliLak19BULKMAT1_FD_123175 | JGI IMG/M metagenome (GOLD analysis project Ga0163144, IMG submission 123175) | Freshwater microbial mat bacterial communities from Lake Vanda, McMurdo Dry Valleys, Antarctica - Oligotrophic Lake LV.19.BULKMAT1 | ecosystem: Environmental > Aquatic > Freshwater >... | reverse complement strand
TTGATTTTATTAAACAAACTGGAACATCCAAAAAATACTACTCAACAGAAATATTTAAAGAGTTTGATAAGCATTATTCCAAGAAATAATTAAAGGGAGCCACTCTTGCGTGCGCACTGGGTGGGTGAGAAGCGAATACTTGGAGCTTCGCAAGGCTCATTGAGGATTTTTGTGAGCGAAGCGAAAAAAAAGCCCAATAAGCGGACAGTTCCTGTAAGGAAAGCACATATAGATTTGCTTGCGCCTTGCACAATCCGTTCTTTAAGAGCTACCACAAAACGCGGATACGGGAGCGCCTCGGTCACCGTGAGGGCGAAGGTAAATGAAGTCAGTCAACTTTTAAGTCATCCGCTCAATCAATCATCTCGCCGAAAATTTTTTCCGTGCCCATTTCGTTCATAATATCGAGAACTTCGTTCATGAAAGCATCATTGCCAAATGTCTGGCTCACGTTTTTTCGTACCCAGCCGATCGCTTCTTCATGGGTCACCTTTCCTCTCCGAATCCGCGCTTCATATTGATCAAGGGCAACAATCGCCCGCTGTCTGAGGAGATCCACACAATCTTTCATTGCCCCGAGAATAAGTGATTCTTTTGGAATTTGATCCATCGATGCGCCAAGGAAATTAAATGCTGGTCCCTTGTCTGCGTGATGGAGTATCGCAATCTTTCGTGTTACATCTGACAAGTTTTCACACTCTGTCTCTATAATCTCATACCCCCACTTGGCATGACTTTGCCAGAATTGCCACATCATTGTGGTTTCTGTATCTATCCCGCACCTTTCAAGGTCTAAAAGTACTTGCTCAGTTTCACTTCCAAATGTTTGCCCCACCGCATCTTTTACCAACTGTTTCGGATTTTCTAAACCTTCCTCAGCATATAAATTAATAATTGAGAGTTGTTGACTCGGTGTTGCAGAGAGGGGTCCAGACTTTCCGATATCATGAATTATTGCAGCCATGCACGCTTCCTTGATTCTTTCTGTGGTGATTCCGTACCCTTGTTCTTTGTCCGCAATTTTTTCAAGCACATTTTGCATTCCAAGCTTAATGAGCCTTGAATCATGATTGAACTTTGAATGAAGTTCTAGGAGTACGAGTCGTGAGAATACCTGCTCATTTAATTCCAGATTCTCATCTATTGTTTCAATGCTCTCAAATACTTTTCCTACCGCGAGTTCTTCCTCAGTTGGTTTTTCAAACGATTCTTCAGATGGTATTTTTGGCTCAGTTTCAATACTCATAGATTCATTATTCACCAATTTGGTAATGGAGTAAACATAATGTAGGTGAATTAACCCTTTTATGTCTTTTTTGGAGTTGTGCACATGAGACAACCTTATTAAGCCAGATACGTGAACTGAAAGAATTATCCACAGTGTTTGATGTTGTGGATAATTTGGTGATTATGATATCGTAAGTATGAATATATCGACATATATTCATACTTAATAACTAACTTATTTACACGTACTTGAAAACAGTCACCATATACTCCCTTCCATCTTGCCATTTTTGTCATGAAGCGAAAGAGTTTTTTACAGAACACAATATTGCATTTACTGATTACGATATTTCGTCTGATGAGGTTAAAAAGTTGGAGATGGTAGAAAAGAGCGGGCAGATGAGTGTGCCGGTAATTTTTGTAGATGAAGAAATGGTTCTTGGTTTTGACAGATCAAGACTAGGGCAGTTGCTTCTGATTAAATAATATTATGGAAAGTGAAAATGTATTACTGATGAAAATACTTGGAAATGCAAGCCGACAAAGAATTTTGCGGATAGTGTTTGGTGCAAAAAAAGACATTTGTGTATATGAAATCGCCAGACTCGCAGACATTTCTCAATCACTTGCTTCGCATCAGCTTGCCTACCTTTCTGCCCACGGCGTGGTCGAGGGGCACAAGATGGGTCAGACTGTATGCTATATGTCTACCAAGAATGAGTTGTCAAAAAAGCTATTGAAAGTTTTAAACGTATTAACAAAATAATTAAAAGTACATGAATAAAAATATCGGAATCATAATTGGATTAGTAGTTGTGGCAGGAATAGGATTTTTTGCTCTTTCTGGCGGGAAGACAGAAACGCAAAACACCGTTACTGAAGTTCAAAAAGAAGTGGTAACAAATGAAGTAATAACACCTAAACAGCCAAACACACAAGCGGTAGCAACAAATGAAGTAAAAACACCCGAACAACCGAACGCACAAGCAGTGGTAAAGGCGGGTGTCGGTTTATATGGTGTGTATTCTCCAGAGAAAATTGCGTTGGCAAAAACCGATGACGTAGTTCTCTTTTTCCACGCATCATGGTGTCCTTCATGTCGTACACTCAATACAGATATTGAAAAAAATGTAAGCATGATACCAGCGAGCATGACCATTCTTAAAGCCGATTACGACAAGGAAACAGAACTGAAGAAGAAATACGGTGTTACAACTCAGCACACCTTGGTTCAGGTAGACAAAGACGGCAATTTGATTAAAAAGTGGAGTGGGGGTTCAAAGCTTGAAAATCTAATTTCACAAGTACAATAGTATATGATTTTCTTTTTGATAGCCGTACTAGCGGGTATCCTTACGGTGCTTGCGCCGTGTATATTACCTCTTCTTCCTATCATTATCGGTTCTTCAGAGACCGAAGGGAGACGTATATCGAAGCGGTCGCTTGTGGTGATTGGGTCACTCTCGGTTTCGGTTATTGTATTCACGATACTCATCAAAGCTACGACACTGCTTATCGATATTCCTCAAATGTTCTGGAGTGTGTTTTCTGGCACAGTCATTGTTCTCGTCGGTCTTGCTATTGTGTTTCCATCCCTCTGGGCGCGTATACCATTCGTACAAAAGATAAGTACTTTGGGAAATAAAGCTGTCGGTACCGGATATCAAAAAAAGAATTACTCAGGCGATGCTCTCATAGGACTTGCACTTGGACCGGTTTTTACCACCTGTTCTCCGACATACCTATTTATCATCGCCACGATTCTTCCAGCGGGATTTTTGGTTGGCTTTGTGTATCTTTTGGGATTCACCTTCGGTCTTGCTATCTCACTTCTCCTCATCGCATATTTTGGTGGACAATTGGTGAATAAAATCACGAGCCGTATGGCTACAGCCAACAGAGTAAAACAGGTGTTCGGGATATTGATTATTCTTGTGGGTGTGGCTATCCTTACTGGGTACGACAAAAAAATTGAAACGGCAATTCTCGATTCTGGGTACGGAGCGACTATCAATTTTGAAGAGTCACTCATAAATCGTTTTGCTCCAAGGAAAGAAAATGCATCCGAACAACAAAGCTCGGTGAATGTTCCGCAAAATTTACGGCGCACCTTCTCCAAAACACCATGGAATATGGTAGATCCTAATCTTGAAAAAGCTCTTTCTGGCGGACCAGGTAAAGACGGTATACCATCCATAGACAACCCCCTATTTTTACCGATAGATACTTTTCGACATCCAGATAGCGTGCAAGCAATTGTAATGAATGATGGGAATACGATGAAAGTGTACCCGTACAACATCCTTAACTGGCACGAAATTGTGAATGATACTGTGGCTGGTGTACCCGTTGCGGTGACATTTTGTCCACTCTGCGGTAGTGCGATTGTGTACGACCGAAGAGTTGATGGAGAGATACTAACTTTTGGAGTAAGTGGCTTTCTCATCGAGAGCAATATGATTATGTTTGATAGAGAACGGGAGTCATTATGGCAACAAAGTACCGGAAAGGTACTGGCTGGAAGAGATCTTACTACCGAACTTGCATTGGTAAAATTTCAACTTATGACGATTGGAGAGGTGAAGAAAAAATATCCGGAAGCTCTCGTATTAAGCGAGAACACTGGCTATAGGCGCGATTATGCACTAAACCCGTACGCTGGATACGAAGATAATGATAATTTTGTATTTGAACCAAGTAAGGATGATGGGAGATATCCTTCAAAAACAATTTTTGTTGTTTTTAGAGCTGAAGACAAAGTAGTGGGAGCACCTTATCTAAAAATCGTTGATGGAATGAGCTTCAAAACGAGTGTTAATGGAAATGCAATAACGCTGGAGCGACAAGGAGATCTTCTTACTATTACGGATTCAAGAGGTGTTGAGTTGCCGTTTTACTTTGAAATGTGGTTTAGTTTCGCAATACAAAATGGGGAAAGTGCGGTTATTTTTGATCCAAGTAAATAGTAATAACTTACACACTATTATTAAAACAGATAAAATCGAAAGTACAGAGCGGACACTCTTAAACGTCAAAACAGACAGTGCGGGCTCGCGATTACCCAATGCGTAAACGTTCGTGTTTGATGCGCGGAAGGGTTAATACTTCTCCACAAAGAAAAATCCGCAAAAGCGGTTTTTTCTTTGTGGAGAAAAGTGCCTTTACCTTTCCTGTGAGATTTGAAAAGGTTTTTACATATTTTCTAATCTGTACTTATACAAAAAAATAGGAAACCTAGACTGCTCATGTAGGGGGAATCTCACCCCCCCAGCTATTCGAAACTTTATTCGTCATGCCAGCATGCTAATATATTTAGGTATTATCATAACCAATATACACACAATGAATCCTCAAGAATCGTCGGTCAACACAACAGCGAATGCTTCGCAACCCTCTCCCCTAACACCACCTGCGAACGTGCAAAAGATAGGTAAGTTCAAAGGAAGTATGATGCTCGTGAAAGAATCGTGGAACGTGCTCATGCAGGACAAGGAGCTTGCCTGGTTTCCTGTACTTTCAGCGATAGCGAGTTTTGCAGCGTTTATTGTGTATATAGCGATTTATTTCTTTGCCGTAACAGGAACAGGCTTGCAAAGTCTGACACAACTTAACCTTGATACTTTAAAAATCATAGATGACTCGTCGAATACGACGATGAGATATGTATTTGGTTTTGCATATTATCTGATTATGTTTTTTATTACAAATTTTTTTCTCGCAGGAATCTATACTATTGTCCATGGACGGTTCAATGGAAAAGATCTTTCGGTCAGTGACGGATTTGCAAATGCAAACAAGCATGTAGGAAGAATATTTGTATGGTCATTTATATCAGCGACGGTAGGTATCGTACTTCAAATTATCAGTGAAAAATCAAAGATAATAGACAAAATCGTAGCATGGATATTTGGTACAGCATGGGTAGTGTTGACGTACTTTAGTCTTCCCTCTTTGGTGATTGGTGAACGATCTATTGGAGAGTCATTTAAAGAGTCTGCGTCTGTAATTCGCAAAATATGGGGCGAAGTCATCATTATTAACATTGGAGTTGGACTTTTCTTTGGAATTCTCACATTCTTTGTTATGGCTCTCGCAATAGGTGTCGCCGCGCTTGTGCCAAGCACCGCCATGTTTATTTCCCTTGTTATACTTTCAGTTATATATTTGGTAGCAGTCATTGTTATCTCTTCTACTCTCGACTCTATTATCAAACTCGCACTTTACGAATATGCGACTACAGGCACTGTCCCACAAGGATTCACTCCTGAACTCATAACAGGCATCATTAAGTCAGGTAAATAGAAAATAAAAAACACCCATACGGGTTTTTTTTCTAAATAGTGTTCTCGACAAAAACAGAAAGTTCTGTTTCGTAAATACCTCTGTGATTTACGGCATTAATACTGCATCAATCACGTGGATTACTCCGTTTGAACATTCGATGTCTGTCATGGTTACTGTTGCGTCATTGATCATGACTTGATTTTCAGCACTCATATCCATTTCTGACATATCGTTATCTTTCTCCTCTGTAGATGTAGACCCACGATGTGCGTGAACTTTAACATTTGAACCCTCTAAGGTTTTTGCTTCAGACATTTTTACCACGTCCTCTGCCATGACTTTTCCCGCGACAACATGGTACGTAAGGATTGATGTGAGCTTTTCTTTATCTGCAAGTACACTATCGAGGGTTTCTTTTGGTATCTTTTCGAATGCCGCGTTTGTCGGTGCAAACACAGTAAATGGACCATCACCTGAAAGAGTCTCTACGAGATCAGCTTCTTTTATCGCAGTTACTAGAGTTGAGAATTCCGGGTTATTTACTGCGGTTTCAATGATGTTTTTCATTATATTATTATGTATTAATTAGTAAGGCTCATGACCGGTGCCGGTACACGAAAAGTATTATTACAAACTATTCATAAGGTTTTCCAACAAGAGTCATCTGAATTTATTTTTACATACTTCCCCACTACACATATCAAGAAAAAAACGTCTAATTTTGCGTTATTTCTGAAAACCAAATGTAGTAATCACATAGCCTCTCACGCTTGTGCGTTAAATGCTTACGAAATACTTATATTTTCATTCAAAAGTACTTTGATCATTGCTTAAAACTAAAGGCCGTAAACAGACATAAGTATGGCGGGTAGTGACCCAAGGATCGCCGTTGTCGAATGCCTTAAGATTGACGAATAAATTATTTTGCAGCACAAAAATGAATTTGGGGTGAGTAGAGAAAATGAGCCATCACTGTGTCCGCACGGCATCCGTTAGGTATCTTTATTGGTGCAAAGCGATAAATTATTCTACGTACTATATAAAAATCACTCAGAAGGAATGAGAATCACTACGTGTGTAATGGTTGAAGTTGTACTCAGAGCTGCGCTCAATAACATAGCCGTAGGACTCGTAATCGTAGTCGAGATTGTAGTAGCTCTAGAAGTAACTGCTTTCGGGAAAATAGAATTATTATATCTGTATACTACTTGACCAAACTGTTAGGTGACAATAATAAAATATATTGAAACTGCAGTGACAAAACTACTTACTAATAGTGGGATACCGTAGCAAAAAAGCAACCATTTCTGATTGCTCTTTGTTCTACACGGATGGCGTGTTATGCGAGTGTGCCCTGCAAATCTTCGTTGATTTCCTGAATACATAGAAATCCGGCGAGTGCCACTATTTTGTTTTCTGGAAGTGAGATACCTAATCTACAAAGTCGGGAAAGGTCTGCACGAATCGTTCCACCAAGTGACTTTACAGCAATTTTACTGTCTACATCCATTTTTTTATGAAACTTAATGAGAAGTATCCGTTCGCCTTCTCCAGAAAGAGAACCGGCTAGATATTGCTTTTGCAATTCTTCTTCGAGCTTCTCAATACCTACTACGTCTATAGCCGGATTTTTGCGCATAGGACCTCTCAAGGTGTGGGGGAGCAATCTCCTTTTATCATACAGATATAGATATAATTGTCGATAACTCTCTTTCCAGATTTTGCTTCAGAAGGTACACGTTGTGTGAGTAATGAAAACGACGCTCTTTCTTTACTCCACTGAGAGAATTGCGGAGTAGCTTTAGAAGCAACTACTATCAAGAAAATAGAATCAATTTTTTCAACCACAATATGAAACCAAACAATTTTACAAGACATTAGGTTTCGTTTTCATGTCGCGACATATTTGTAATTAATTATTAGAAAAGTAAATGTAAAAATCAAAAACCACCGGTCTGTTGAGGGGTGGTTTTACTATTTTAGTTCCTAGAAATTTTTTTTAGCCCAAAAATCTAAACATTATTAAACAGATGGAGTTGCATGCCAGACACAGCGCGTTATACAATAAAGTATATGAATATTACGATTGTAGTTATCGCTGTCGTTATTGCACTATTGTGTCTGGGATACTTCACTACTACTCAGACCTACGTATTTTCGGCGGTGAAGATGCAACTTATCCAAAATGGTGAACCACTTAAAAACGTGGAAGTTATGAGACGGTATGAATGGAATTCTTTGAAAGAAGATCGCACTGTCACGGATGATCTAGGATTCTTTTCTTTTCCTTCGATTGTGGAACATCCTGTCACTGGCTTGCTGCCAGTAGAGATAGTCATTGCCCAAGGTCTATATGCAGTAATTGACGGTGGGGAAGTAAAATTTTGGTCAAATTCTAAGCGTAGTCCGAAAGAGAATGACGAGTTTTTCAATCGTACTCTTAATCGTCAGGTAACTCTTACTTGTGACTTAGCTGATGAAGATAAACTTACTCGTGAATTTGGTTCGATTACTAACACACGGTGTACTTTTAAGTAGTAACACGGCGGTGTGATTAGTTTCTAGTGTTTGAGTGTGACATTGAGTTCTTGTTAACACCTGTCACAAAAGAACGTGAGCCGGACAAGATTATGACACCTGAATCCGCACCTAAAACGAACAATTTCGTTTTAATGTAGTTTTATTATAAACCAATTCAATAATCCGCGATTTTGCATCGTCATCTTGTTAAATAGGTCATGTTCCACTTAAGTAAAATTTTCGCCGAATGAGCAATTTGCTCTTTAAACGGTTTCGTTGGCGCTGCAGCGTCGCCTTGGCAGGGACAGCTTCGGATAGATAATAAAACGACGCTCTTCCCTTTCGCTATTGAGAGTATGGAGGAGTATACTTCAACGACTTTTATGGCACCAAAAAACTCACCTAAACCGAGTATTGTATCGCTCCTCGGGCAGTACCGAGGAATGATTGCTGGACTTATTGCGCTCGGTATTTTTACGAACGGCATGACGCTCTATCTTCCGAAGCTCATTTCGGAAGTGATAGACGCTTTTACCGCTGGGTCTGCAGACATACAAACTCTTATTTACCAGTTCGGACTTTTTTCTTTCGGAATTTTGGTATTTACCAGTTTTCAAGTTGTAATCCAAACTTTCGCTTCTGAACGGGTCGCTCGGGATTTGAGGAGGACATTGATAGCAAAAATATCAAAACAAAACTATCGCTTTATCGACGAGCACAACCCTGCAAAACTTCTTACCAATGTCACTTCGGATATTGACTCGATAAAACAGTTTGTTTCTCAAGCCATAGTCTCTGTGGTGTCCTCTGCTGTCATTATTATCGGTGCGGCTAGTATATTGCTTTACACCAATTGGCGACTAGGCCTTGCGGTGCTCATGATAGTTCCTGTCATTGGAGTAATCTTTTTTATTGTCTTTAGTCGAGTGCGAAAACTCTTTCTCCAGAGTCGAGAGGTTATCGACGGGCTTAATCGTGTTATTAACGAAAGTATTATCGGGGCAGCTCTCATTCGGGTATTGAATTCGGGCGATACTGAACATGGAAAATTTACCAAGATTAATGACCGCTCTCGTACAATTGGCTATGGCATCGTAAATCTGTTTTCTTTACTTGTCCCCGCTATCAGTTTTATGTCGGGTATCGGCACTCTCATTGTCGTCTCGCTTGGCGGCTACTACGTTACCACGGGAGTGATGACCATTGGCTCATTTGTGGCGTTTATGAGTTATGTTGCGCTTCTCATCTTCCCAATTCTTGTTATTGGCTTTATCGGTAATATCATATCGCAAGCTACGGCATCGTACGGACGTATCGCTGAAATATTGATAGCTCCTGACAGTCGTGATGAAGGGCTTGTAAAGACAGCTCCGACAGGCCAAATTACGGTGGAGAATCTCTCCCTCGTATACGGACAGAAGCCTGTTCTCAAAGACGTATCTTTTACTATTTCTCCGTTTACAAAAACCGCAATCATCGGACCGACAGGAGCGGGAAAAACACAACTGGTTAATATTATGACAGGGCTCACAGTTCCAACAACAGGAACAGTGTTGTACGACAATACCCTTCTCGGAGACTACAAAGCAGACGCGTTTTATCCGCATGTCGGCTTGGTGTTCCAGGATAGCGTGCTCTTCAACACTACTATACGAGAAAATATCGCTTTTAGTACGACGGTGACTGACGCAGATCTCCGTAAGGCAATCGATACTTCTGAGCTCGATGAATTCTTGGCGACTCTGCCCGAAGGGCTTGATACAATCGTTTCTGAGCGCGGGACATCTCTCTCGGGTGGTCAAAAACAGCGCATCATGCTCGCCCGAGCGCTCGCCCTTGATCCTGCTATTTTATTTCTCGATGACTTTACCGCTCGAGTGGACACAAGAACAGAAGGTCGAATCCTCGACAACATTCAAAAGTCATATCCAAAACTCACCCTTATTTCTATTACGCAAAAAATAGCACCTATTGAACATTACGACCAGATAATTCTTCTCATGGAAGGCGAACTCCTTGCAGTTGGTACTCATGCGGAACTACTTCGCACCTGCGCAGAGTACCAGCAGATATACAACTCACAACGCTCAATAAACACCTATGAATTACGAACTTAACTCAGATCAAAACACGAACCGCATGTCGGTATGGGTATCGCTTCGCTCCCTTGCTCCGCTCGTCTCTGGTGAACGAAAGACTTTGGTCTTTGCCGTATTCGCAACCCTCACTACTTCCTCTGTCACCCTCGCTGCGCCACTTATCATTGCCCACATACTCGACACCTTTATAGTGAACATGCAATTTGCAGGTGTCTTACCTTACTCTACCCTACTCCTTGCGTTATATTTCCTGAGTTTTATTAGCAACTATCTGCAGATAAAATACATGGGCGGTGTCGGACAGCGAGTACTCTTTCGTTTACGTGACAATATTTTTTCAAAACTTCAGTCATTGCCATTGGCATTTTTTAACGCAAACAAAGCAGGTGACCTGATCTCTCGTATCAATAACGACACGGATAAACTCAATCAATTTTTCTCACAAACTCTCGTGCAGTTTGTCAGTAGCATTGTCACCGTGGTCGGGTCAGCAGTACTTATTGTGAGCTTAAACTACAAACTCGGATTATTTGCGCTTGTGCCTGTTGCGGTCGTTGTTCTTTTTACCCTCGTTATTACGCCATGGGTAAAACGAACAAACGCTGCAGCACTCAAGGCGACAGGAGGACTGACTGCAGAAGTATCAGAGAGTCTCCAAAACTTTAAGGTGGTCGTGGCGTTTAACAGACGAGATTTTTTCAGGGAGCGTTTCTCGGTAGCAAATGAAATCAACTATCGATCAGCTATCAAGGCGAGTGTGGTGACAAGCACTCTCACTCCGCTTTATAGTTTTGCTTCAAGCGCAGCCCAACTTATCGTGCTTGCATACGGCATTACCCTCATCGCAAACGGCAATCTGACTTTAGGTCTTTTGGTAAGTTATCTTGCGTATGTAAATAGTTTGTACAATCCACTCAGGCAAATCGCAAGCCTTTGGGGCAACTTGCAAGTAGCGCTGGCTGGCTGGGATCGTATTGCGAGTATATTGCAGATGCAAAATGATATGGATAATGTCAAAGCACATGCCGATCTTAATACCAAAGACAATGTGCTACTCTGTTTTGATCATGTATCATTTTCGTATGAGACCGGTACAGATATTCTCTCGGACGTTTCCCTTTCACTTGAATCAGGCAAAACCTATGCCCTCATCGGACCTACGGGAGGTGGTAAAACAACTACAGCGTCACTCATGGCTCGGCTCTACGACCCGACGAGTGGCACAGTCTACTTCGACGGAGCTGACATACGTACCCTCTCTGCCGAAGAAAGAACAAAAAAGATTGGTTTTATTTTACAAGAACCGATTCTTTTCTCTGGCACAATCAGAGAAAATATTTTGTATGGAAACGAACACCTCCGACATCACACTTCGGACGACTTATCTGTGGTAATCCGTAATGCAGGGTTAGAAAAGCTACTGGCTCGCTTTGACGGTGGACTTGAGACAGCTGTCACCTCAACAGGAGACACCCTTTCTCTAGGCCAAAAACAACTTATTGCTTTCATGCGCACCGTTTTGAGGGAGCCAAGCCTTATTATTCTCGACGAAGCAACTGCCAATATCGATACCGTGACGGAAGGATTGCTCCAAGAAATACTCAGCAAGCTACCTCCCACTACTACCCGTGTGGTAATTGCCCACCGTCTCAATACTATCGAAGACGCAGATGTTATTTATTTTGTAAACGACGGCACGGTGACTAAAGCAGGTTCTATGAAAGAAGCGGTTGAACTCTTGCAAACAGGAACGCAGTCGAGTTAAATGAGCTTTTGTAAATTGGAACCTTTAACACAATATAAGAGATATTCGTGTCAATTACTCACTCTCTGATTTTTAAAGAGAAATCTGGGCTGTCTGCATACTGGAGTGCTTTTTGGTTAATATTGAATCGTGCTCGTATTTCTTCAAACGGCAAGTCGGTATCGATAAGCCCTAAGTCGTATACAAGCCTATCTGAGTATCCTGGAAACAATACTTTATAGCTGAAAGGGATTTTTTTGGGAGTTATCACATTTACATGCTTCGCAATTTCGGTCGTGCATGTACTTGTGAGCGTATTATAAAACTGAGGTTTTTCTTTCAAACTGTTTACTTTTTCAATCATGCTTAGGAAGAGTGCTTGAGATTTTTCTTTTGAAATATTTATCGGGTACATATACACCTGATCCTTCCTATAATTCGTACGGAGTTTTACGAGATCGCGCTCATCACCTACTACATACATAATTTCATATTGTTTAAACAGACCCTTAAGTGCTGAGAAGCTTTCTCCTTTTTCTTTTCGTATTTCGATAGAAATGGATACATATGTACCTCCTTCAAAACCGAAACTGAGAAATGTGTGTGCTGAGCCTTCCCACTCAGAAAATGGTGAGACAATATAATCGACTGAGGTGATACGATTTAAATCGTATGTTTTTTCGTAATATGCTGGCGTGTAGCTTGTAGTCGATGCATATGTAAAGTTTCTTACGTTATGAACGGTAATACTATTACCGTTGATATCAGCGTGCGGTAACACAGCTTGGTCGAGCGACCAATCTCGAGTGTTCGATGGTTGAACACTAAACCAGATTATAATTACTGAGGTTACAATGATTCCAAGAATGCCGTAGGTATTTTTTTTTGAGAATGTCATTGAATATATGGAAGAAGTTTAAATAATGTGTACTATTTTTTTATTAAAAGATTTTAAATTATAGCTCACTAAATACTACCACTTTATTTCTCCCTGTCTGCTTTGCTTTGTACAATGCTTCGTCTGCACGTTTTAGAAGGTCTTGAAGTGAAATACTTGGTTCTGCAGAAGCAACACCAGAGCTGATGGTTACTTTCAAATTTGGAGCTTCATCAAATGTGAGCGACTCGATTGATGTTCGGATATCTTCTGCTTTATGTTTTGCGTCTGACTCACCCGCACCCAAAAGAACTACAGCCATTTCTTCTCCACCCCACCGAGCCGCTGTGTCACCTTGACGAAGCCCGTGCTGTATATGCCCCGCAACATGCGTGAGTACGAGGTCACCTGTTGCATGTCCATATGTATCATTGATACTTTTGAAGTGATCGATGTCTATAAAAATAATTGATAAATGTTGAAATCCAAATTTTTCTTTTCGCTTGAAGTCGTCTGCATGGAGAATCGAATCTAGATACATCGTTGCTTCTTCCTCAAAAAATGCGCGCGTCTTGAGTCCTGTCAGTGAGTCATGGATCAGATCTGTTTCGAGTGTGTGGACTTGGGCTTCGAGTTCTGCGATACGTGCACGGAGCTGTTCTGTAGACTGTTCTATATCCATAAATTATTGTTTTCCAATTAATGCATCAACTCTCTCCTGCATGGGTGGGTGCGTCAAAAAAAGAGTTTGTACCCAACTCAATTTTTTAACTGCGCCACCAAATGGGTTTGCGATAAATAAGTGCGCTGTCGCTTGGTTTGCTTTCATGAGTGGAGCACCGTTCGCAGATATTTTTTGTAGTGCTCGAGCAAGTCCTTCTGGATAACGAGTAAGGAGTGCTCCCGAAGCGTCTGCAAGAAATTCTCTTTTTCGAGAAACAGCGAGCTGAATAAGCGTTGCTGCAAGCGGTGTAAGGATCGCAAGTACGATTCCTATCACCAACAAAATTCCACCACTTCCCCCTTCGCGATCTCTTCCTCCACCCCACCCTGCACCACGTAAAAACATATGTGAGAGGATACTAACGAACCCTGCAAGTACCACTACAACAGTTGAAAGCAGTATGTCTCTGTTTCCAATATGCGAAAGCTCGTGTGCCATCACACCCTCGAGCTCTGTTTTATCAAGTATCGCAAGAAGTCCTGTAGTCGCACACACTACTGCATGTTCTTTATCTCGTCCGGTTGCAAATGCATTCGGTGCAGGATCATCTACTACATACACCTTCGGCATAGGTAGTCCAGCAGTGATTGAAAGTGTTTCAACTATTTGAATGAGGACCGTATCTGTCTGGATGTGAGCAGGTCTTGCTCCTGCAAGTTTGAGTACGATTTTATCTGAATACCAATAACTTACGATATTCATCCCGACAGCAAATACGACTGCAAAAAATAGGACTGAGGAGGACTGATAGTATAGTGAAAACACCCATCCAAGAGCGATAATCATGAGGAAAAAACTCGTCATAAGTGCCCATGTCTTCCAGATATTTTGTGATTGATGTGTATAAAAATTTTGACTCATATATGTATTATATCATTACCAGCTACTCGACGAACCTCCACCTCCAGAGGAACCTCCCCCAAACCCACCAAATCCTCCGCTTCTTCCGCCGCCAAACCCTCCTCCCATCCAAGGACCATTCCAGAAACCATTTCTTGAATTGCCGTACTTTGAGTGAGCACGGGATACCAAAAAATCTACAAGAAGTCCGAGTGCGATGAGTGCAACTACACTCACCCCTCCTACGATAAGCGAACCAAGATATAACCCAATTCCTATACCTACACTACCACCAAGTAAACCACCTAACCACCATGATTTTGTTGGTGCAAGAATTCCAAACAAAACTTGAACTCCAAAAAATAAAAACACAACGATTATCTGGAACATGTCAGCACGTAAAGCAGAATTTCTTTCGGGTTTCGGAATAGGAACATTTTCCCCAGCAAGAGTACTAATGATTGTATCAACACCTGCATTTATTCCTTCAAAGTACTGCAGATTCTTAAAGTACGGAGTGATAATGTCAGTTTGGATCCTGTATGTTTGAAGATCAGTAAGGCTTCCTTCAAGTCCATACCCCACTTCAATACGCATTTTTCTATCTTCGATTGAGACAAGGAGAAGCGTTCCACGGTTTGTGTCTACGTTTCCTATCCCCCATTCTCGAAACAGACTGTTTGCGTAGTTTTCAATGTTGTCTCCACCAAGATTTTTTACAACTGCTACAGCGATTTCATTACCACTTGTTTCTGTGTACGATGAGAGCTTTGTATTGAGCGTCTGGATTTGTTCAGTAGTAAGTGTTCCAGAAAAATCATTTATAAAACCGTTTGGACTTCCTGGGCTAATATACCCAAACGCCAACGGTGCGCAAATAAAAAACAGCGCGAAAACAAATACCCTACAAACTAGATTCAATTTAATTAAATTCAACTTTTGGAGTTTCACGAGCCTCGTTTGTAATTTCAAAATATGTTCGAGTACTAAATCCGAATACTCTTCCGAAGACACTGCCTGGGAATCGCTTCAACAAAGTGTTGAATGTCGCTACGATATTGTTGTAATCCTTTCTCGACACTGCAATCCTATTTTCACTTCCTTCAAGTTGCACCATGAGTCCTGTAAATGCCTCGCTTGATCGTAGTTGAGGATAGTTTTCCATTATGACGAGAAGTCGTGAGAGAGATGATTCGACTTGGTTTGCTGCTTGCGCTCGTGATTCAGGGGTTGTTGCACCAGCATACCGAGTGCGTGCATCTGCAATAGCGGTAAACACTTCTCTTTCTTGAGCCGCGATTCCTTTTACACTCGCAACAAGATTTGGAATGAGATCGTATCTGCGTTGTAAGTCAGTATCTATCTGCGCCCACGCATTGTTTACTTTTTCGTTTAGTCCTACGAAAGAATTGTAAGTAGATACGCCGTAGATACCGAGTATAACAGCGATGCCAACTACGCCGATAAGAATTTTTTTACTTGTTGAAATACCCATAGATGATTGAGATTGATCCATGCTCTTCATTAAAATTTAACTTCTATATTATTTCGCTCGACAGCTTGCGTTTCAAGTTCAAACAATTCCATACGGTCAAAATGAAACCATCCTGCAATAATGTTTCCTGGGAATGACTCTACTCCGATATTGAGGTCTCTCACATTTGCATTGTAGAACCTGCGTGCTGCTTGGATTTTATTTTCAGTGTCAGACAATTCGTTCTGAAGCGAAAGGAAATTTTGATTTGCTTTTAAGTCGGGGTATGCCTCTGCAATGGCAAATATCGATTTAAGTGCTCCCGCGAGACCCATCTCTGCTTTTGATTTTTCTTCTGCACCTTGTGCTCCCATAGCTTTCGCGCGTGCGTCAGAAACAGATTGGAACGCTGATGTTTCATGTGTCGCGTATCCTTTTACTGTGTTCACGAGGTTTGGGATGAGATCATATCGACGTTTGAGCTGAACATCGATATCGGCCCATGCTTCTTTTGCTCGATTTATGAGTGAGACCAAACGATTGTACGAAAATACTCCAAAGAGAAGCGCGACAACAATAATACCGAGAATAATAAGCATGTTATATAGAGTAAGCTTCTAATCGAACATGAGCATTATACCATGATTTGTATTCAATATACACATATATACGTAACACAATTATTTGACTTTCGTAAATAAGTATGACAGTATACAAAAAGAACGCATACATCCTTCTTTTCATGGAGTAACACAGTGGAACCCAGTCTCATTGCTCTCCTTGTTGCAATCTGTGGACTTCTTGTTCTATTGTTTCGCAAGGACACTGAACAGAAACCACTCAAAACACAGAGGACTACTGAAGAACGGACCCAAAAGAGTCAGCATATCTTCAACTCACTGACCCGTGGTATTCGTGAGATTGGAGGCTATGATTCTCGGGGCAGAAGGTTCGTGATCAACACAACGGAAGCACCTGCGGAGATCTATAGGGTGAACGTTGGCCTTGCAGATGAAGACGGTCAAGCATGGGCACTTCCAGGAACAGTCCGTGGTATACCGCTTTTTTCAGTTACCGTCGACACGCGAAAGTTGGGCGGTCATCTGACTCTCTACTACGACGAAATCCCTGGTGTAATGAAGGATCGTCATATCGAGAGTGGAGCCGACCGGGCAAATATCGAAGAAGTCATTGCCCTCTGCCTTCACACGATACAACTTCGGAGCGCACAACCAGTCTAACCTCTAACCGTATACAACCCGCCAACATGTTGGCGGGTTGACTTTTTTATACAAAATGGTATTATCTACAACAGAAAATGTTGACCTTCTCACATATGGAGAAACTATGTTCAATTTCCTGAATGTCGAAACACAAGTGATCCTGTTTATCGCAGTACTGTTTGTCTTCGTGCGCTTTCTTCAAATCAGTCGGGAGCGTAAGTACGCAGTGCGAGCTTCAAATACTTTTCTCTTGGGAACAGTTGGGACACCGAGTCTCACGCGAACTACCCTGGAAAAGAGCGTACGCGACAAGGCTTTTGGTGACACTATTTTCACCAAGCTCCAACGAGCAATCGAATCCAGAATGGCGTTTGATTTCAAGAAAAGGCTCGTAGTAATCGAAAGAGAACGGAGCGCATGCAACAGAGACACGATGTACGTCTACATCAATGATGGGACGAGTGCGTTCTTGGGCAGTCCAATTGCACGAGGATACCCGATCGTACGACTGTCGATTCATCTACTGAGTAACGACAGCTTCATCACGCTGACTCATAGTACACATCGCTACAGCGATGTGTACCTCACTGACAGTCGATCGGTTGAGCGACTCATCGAAACTGTTATCGAGTCAATCGAGGAACGAACACTCCTTTTTGTGTGCTGATTACCAAAACCCGCCAGAACATCGGCGGGTTTATTTATACAAAAAATCTTGAGGTGTACCCCAAGATTTTTTTCTGTATTCACTAACAACTATAAACTATCAACTAAGAACTGTATTTCTAATATTCCATCCCCTGTCCTCCACCCTGCGGATGTGGTTTTTCATCTTTCGGTTCTTCTGCAATCGCAACCTCTGTTGTGAGCAGTATTGCAGCAGCTGATGCTGCATTTTGGAGTGCGGTGCGTGTTACTTTCACGGGATCGATAATCCCTTTCGCAATCATATCGTTCTCAAATACGTCATCAACAGCACTATACCCTGCTGCATCACTCTTTGCTTCAAGGATTTTGTCCACCATTCCTGAACCATCATTCTTACCTGTGTTGATCACGATTTGTTTGAGGGGTGCTTCAAGCGCCTTCAATACGATTTCAAATCCAAGCGCAATCTCAGCACTCACTCCTTCTGATCCCTTTCCATTTCGAACTTTTCGCGCTGCTCGCACAAGTGCAGTCCCTCCTCCTGCAACAATCCCTTCTTCAATTGCAGCTTTTGTAGCATTTACTGCGTCTTCAATTTTAAGTTTCAGATATTTCATTTCAGTTTCAGTTGCTGCTCCTACCCGAATGACAGCGACACCGCCGGAAAGTTTTGCGATACGTTCATCAAGCTTCTCTATGTCAAACTTTGAATCACTATTTTCTTTTTGTTTTTTTATTTGCGCTATCCGTGCAGTAATGTCAGCTTTCCTTCCTTTTCCTCCGACGATTATCGTATTCTCTTTTGTTGACACCACTTTTGTAGCGCGCCCAAGTACGGAAATTTCTGCAGTGTCGAGTTTTGTTCCAACATCATCCGTAATCACTTCTGCACCTACCACTGTCGCAATATCTGAAAGTATTTCTTTTTTTCTATCACCATATCCAGGAGCTTTTATACCTAGTACATTGAACCCTCCGCGGAGCTTGTTCAGTACAAACGTTGTAAGTGCTTCACCGTCTATGTCGTCTGCGATGATCACAAGTTCCTTTTTACCTGTTGCCGCAAGCTTTTCAAGCAATGGCAATATTTCTTTTATCGTAGAAATTTTCTTGTCAGTTACAAGAATCGCGACTTCTTTGTACTCTGCCTCCATGCGCTCGCCATTGGTTACCATGTATGGTGAAACATACCCTTTTTCAAATTGTAACCCTTCAACTACATCGAGCTCTGTGCCAAATGTCTGAGATTCTTCTACGGTTACCGCACCGTCTTTCCCAACCTTTTTGATAGCTTGCGCAATCTTCTTACCAATTTCTTTTGATTCAGCAGAAATTGTAGCGACTTGCTCTATCTCCATGTCACTCTTAATTGGTTTTGCCATATCGCGAAGTGCTTGCACTGCCTCTTCAGTAGCTCGTTCAATTCCAATCTTAATACCCATTGCATTTACACCGAATGCAGTATGTTTCATACCTTCGCTGATGAGTGCCTGAGCGAGAATGACTGAAGTTGTTGTGCCGTCTCCCGCAACGTCGTTTGTCTTTGTTGCAACTTCCTTTATGATTTCAGCGCCCATATTTTCAAACTTATCTTTCAGCTCTATCTCTTTTGCGATTGAGACACCATCATTGGTGATTGTCGGAGATCCGTATCCTTTATCAAGCACAACATTCCTACCTCGCGGGCCGATGGTAACTTTCACTGCATTAGCAACAGTGTCCACACCACGCTTTAAGGCCTTACGAGCTTCTTCATTAAATAAAATAACTTTTGACATATATTGATATGGAGATTACTTGATAATAGCGATTACTTCACCCTCCTTTACGATAGTGTATTCTTCCCCTTCGTATGTAAATGGATCGCCCCACTGATAAAGGATTGTGTCACCCATTTTTACTTTCATGGGAACTAGGTTTCCTTTTTCGGTTCTTCCTTCACCGACTGCAACAATCATGCCACGCTTTGCTCCTCGATCTTCTTTTACAGTATCTGGAATATAAATACCTGAGTTAGTCTTTTTCTCGTTGTTTTTAATGTCTTTTACAATCAATCGATCCGTGAGCGGTATGAGACCGAAGTCTGCAGATGTTTGTTTTTTTGCTGGTTTTTTCATGATTGAAAATATTATAAATAATCGGCTATTACTATATAGCGTGCAAACTTCTTGAGTCAACACAGTGACAGCTCACGCATCATACATGAAAAAGACCCCGAGCGCTTCGCGCTCGGGGTCACCCACATACTCCCTACAACAACACAACACCTCAATGTTTATTCATCCAGAAATCCTCGAATTTCCGCATGGTCAGACCACTTTCCACGCTTTCGTTTCTTGTCACTCCGTGAAGGAGTGACTACGGAACGCTCTTCACTGAATGTTCGATGGTTAGGACGATTCTCTGGACGCTTAAGAGAAACCCCACTTTTCGCTCGCGCATCGATTTCAGTAAAAAAGTTACCGACGAATTTTTGCAATGCACGTACGTATCGCTCATATACCAAAGTGTCCCTACGTGGATCCATCTCTTGTGCTGTTCGAATCCTGATTTTGATTTCAACGATACACGAATCGAGTCGAGGCGTGAGCCGTACGTCACCCGTAGATGCGAGTGCTTCCATGAAATCTATTTCGATTTCATGGATAGACTTGAGCTTTGCAGATGGTCTACTTTCTGTTTTTTTTAGCACAGATACTCCAAATTGAGATACGTATGTGTTGTAAATCCACAAACACAATCTCACATTGTCAAAAAATGTCAACGGTTTTTGTATAAAAAAAGCCCCACTCCATATATCATGGAATGGGACCCTGCGCGATTGCTCGCGGATTGGAACGACTAGCGTTCCACCTTCACCTTCTTGTCGCCCTTGGAGCGACCCTTCTTCATCTCCTTCGGCTCGAGTTCGTCGTCGCGACGCTTGTTCTCCTTCTTGGAGACATAGGTACGCGGCTTGCGACGCTTGTTCGGCTTCGGCGTCATTACAGCTTCGATTCGCTCTCCGGCCGTCGGCAGATCGCTGATCGGATTTCCCGAACTCACAGGGAACTCCTGTGTGAACTGTTGCATCGCATTCACGAACGCAGCAGTCTCGATCTCATTACGCACCGAGAAGTACTCCGTCCGAAGTGCATCTGCAGTCACATCACTCGTCTCCGAAAGCAGCCGGAACTGAGTGACTGCTGCGACGAGCTTCGAGCGATCGCTGTACGACGCCTGACGAAGCATCTTGCACAGCGTGTCGAGTGTTGTGCTCAGCCGGAGAATCCGAAGCTGTTCAGCTTCGAGCTTTCCGAACAGGAAAACACAGACACCGCCAGCTTCAGCCAGACGCTCCGGATTTCCCTTGTCGTCAGGATACGAAGCGATCATCAGAGCGACCCGGTCCATCGGCTGGATCCGTTCCAGCACAATCGCTGGAATCTTCATTCCAAGCGCGACCACCGGCTGAACATCCGCGACTGCCTGCTTCAGGCGATTGTACTTGGCAGTAAAAAAATCCACTGCAGCGGACAGTGCAACCTGGAACTGCTGAATCGACATTGCCATTGCATACTCCTTGCCTCGAAAGGCGTTGTTATGAGAACTACAAGGTACTGCAAACTAACTGAATACATAATAGCACATATAAAATATTTGTCAATACTTTTCTACAGAACATATGCTCAAATCGAGCTAAGATGGCTCAGTAGAGCCATTGTGTAAAACTCTATTGCAGGTTTTGTGGATGTGAGTATACTAGTAGCTAATGAGTCTCTCTGCAGTACTACCGTATATACAGGTTGTTCTCGCCCTCCTTCTTGTAGGAGGCGTACTTTTGCAGAGAACTGATGCAAGTCTTGGAGCAGCATTTGGTGCTGATTCATTTAGCTCAAGTAACTTTACCCGCCGTGGTGGAGAAAAAATTCTTTTCCGAGCTACTATCATCATCGCCATACTCTTTGTGGCATCTGCATTTGTTGGACTCATTCTTCAATAATAACTCTGTGGGGTGACGCAACATCCCGTCTCATCCTATTTACTACATATCGTGAGTATAGACTTACAAACATTTTTTTCTCGTCGCTTTGATCTTCCAAAGGCAGATACTGCTGAACGAGCAATCAAACATTTTTCTCTCACACAGAAACTATTTTTTTTCCTCTGTGTGTCAGTCTTAATCGTAAGTGGACTTGGATTACTTCAGCAGGTAAACACACACTACTTAGTCGAAGTCCCTGATCGTGGGGGTGAGCTTACCGAAGGAATTGTTGGTTCGCCTCGTTTCGTGAATCCTCTTTTAGCTATTTCTGATGCGGATAAAGACCTCGTTTCCCTTGTATATTCTGGATTACTCAAGGCGACGCCAGAGGGCGCCCTTGTTCCAGACCTTGCAGAGTCTTACACAGTTTCAAATGACGGACTTATCTATGCATTTATATTAAAAAATGAAATCAAATTTCATGACGGAACACCTGTCACTACAGACGACATCCAGTTTACAATCGAAAAAGTGATGGATACAACGCTCAAGAGTCCTCGTCGCGCGAACTGGGATGGTGTTTTTATTGAAAAGGTAAGTAATCGCGAAATTCGTTTTGTTTTAAAAAAACCTTACGCCCCTTTTCTTGAAAACACTACACTTGGTATTCTTCCAAAACATATTTGGAAGAACGCAAACGCAGACGAATTTGCATTTAGCCAATTCAATACAAATCCAATCGGTTCTGGACCGTATGAAGTAGAAGCAGTAAGTAGAAACGACGCCGGAATTCCAAATATTTTTACTTTAAAATCTTTTTCAAAGTATGTGAGCGGACGACCAAATATTGAAAAGTTTGTTATCCATTTTTATACAAATGAACAAGATTTACTTGATGCTTATGAAGCTGGAGATATTGAAAGTATGGGAGGGATCACCGCACGGGCTGCAGCAAATCTTGTAGGAAGTGACGCTCAAATTCAAGCGGTTATTCTCCCAAGAATATTTGGAGTATTTTTCAATCAGAACCAAGCTCCCGTGTTTACGAATAAAGAAGTTCGTGAAGCGCTCAATATAAGTCTCGATAAACAATATATTGTAGGTCAGGTATTATCAGGATACGGATCTCCCCTCTCAACACCACTTCCCATCAAAGGCACTGTGACAGAAGTTACTGCTCCGAAAGTAGCCAACGAGGATCTCATAACTCAAGGAAAAAAAATCTTAGAAACTGCAGGATGGACTATAAACAAAGCTTCTGGTTTTTATGAAAAAATAAGTAAAAAAGGAACAACACCACTTTCATTTTCTATTTCAACTGGAGATGCACTCGAACTCAAGTCAGCTGCAAACATAATCGCAGAAAATTGGAGACGCCTCGGTGCAAACGTGACCGTAGAAGTGTATGAGACTGGCGACCTTAACCAAAACATTATAAGACCACGAAAGTATGACTCTCTTTTTTTTGGTGAAGTTATTGGAAGAGATCTCGACTTCTACCCTTTCTGGCATTCATCACAAAGAAATGATCCAGGGCTCAATATAGCACTGTATGTAAATAGCAAAGTGGATACACTTCTTGAGGAAGCGCGCGCAACATCAGACACGAGTCTCCGTGATAAGAAGTATTCAGAATTCATCACCATGATAAACACAGATGTACCAGTCGTATTTGTATACTCACCAGCATATATCTATGTTGTGCCCAAAAGACTTCAGAATTTAGAAATTGAAACCCTTGCGCAACCTTCAGAACGATTTTTAAACATTCAAAAGTGGTATATAGAAACAAATAAAATATGGAAGATTTTTAATTAATACAGTAATACATAACGTAACAGCATGAACAACGAACATACAACAGAAGAAACAAGTGGTGGAGATGGAGACTTTGCTTCAAAAGCACTCGCACCAGCACCAGCCGAACACATCACACCAAATGCGCACACTCGAAAAGGTAATTCTTTTCACAAGCGTCCACGACCGATGCCTTCACGAGGACCACGACAATCTTCTCCAAGATCTGGAGATAGGGACGAAAACGTAAAGATCCCACCGATTGGCGACAGTATTCGTATTATTCCTCTGGGAGGAGTAGAAGAGGTTGGAAAAAACATGACAGCAATCGAGTACAAGAACGATATTATTGTTCTTGATGCGGGATTTCAGTTTCGCGAAGAAGATACGCCTGGTATTGACTATATTTTGCCGAACACAAAATATCTTGAGGAACGGAAAGATAAAATACGTGCCCTTGTAGTGACTCATGGTCACCTTGATCACATTGGAGGTATCCCATACATCATGGATCGTATTAGAAACCCACCGATCTATTCGAGATACCTCACTACCGTGATGATTCAGAAACGTCAAGAAGAATTCCCTCACCTTCCCCCACTCGATATAAAGGTAATTGAAGACGGTGACCGTATCACACTGGGTGATCTGAAGCTTCGCTTCTTCGCTGTATCACACACAATTCCTGATTCTATGGGTATTATTATCGAAACTCCATACGGATGGGTAGTGAATCCTGGAGACATCAAGCTTGATCATGACGATGGAATAGTGACTGCTGCGGAAGAAAAAGAGTATGCGATCTTTAAGGATGCAAACGTACTCGCCCTTATGATGGACTCTACAAACGTAGACAACCCAGGCTTCTCTACTCCAGAACGAATTGTACATAAAAATCTAGACGAGATTATCAAGAACACAAAGCGCCGAATGATTATCGGTACGTTTGCGTCACAAATCGACCGTATTATCGCAATCATTGAAAGTGCTGAACGTCATGGAAAGAAAGTGGTAGTAGAAGGTCGTAGTATGAAAAACAATGTTGAGATCGCTGCGCATGTAGGAAGACTCAAGGTTACTAAGGGAACGATTATCACTTCTGACGAAATGGAATCGTACCCACCAGATAAAATTATTATCCTTGCAACTGGTGCTCAGGGAGACGAGTTTGCTGCACTTATGCGCATGTCGAACAAGAGTCACAAGTTTATCAAGATTACAAAACGTGACACGGTACTCCTTTCCTCATCTATTGTTCCAGGAAACGAAAAATCTGTTCAAAAGTTGAAAGACAATCTTGCTCGACTAGGAGCAAAAATCATACACTTTAGAACATCTGACGTGTATATTCACTCGACTGGTCATGGAAATCGAGGTGAACTCGAGTGGCTTCACAAGCATATCAAACCAAAATTCTTTATACCGATTCACGGGAACCACTACATGCTTCGAATGCATGAAGAGCTTGCACAAAACATCGGTATGCCAGAGGATCATATCGTAGTCCCTGACAACTCAATGATTATTGAAATCCAAGATGAGGGTAAGAAAATCGTTGCACTGAAAGAATCCGCACCTTCCGGCATCGTTATGGTAGATGGGTTTGCGATTGGTGATGTCCAAGAAGTCGTAATGCGAGACAGGAAAATGCTAGCGGAAGACGGTATGTTTGTTATCGTAGCAAGTATCAATGTAAAAACAGGCAAACTCCGAAAATCTCCTGATATTATATCTCGAGGGTTTGTATATCTTCGTGAATCTCAGGATTTACTCCAGCAAGCTCGTATTATCATCAAGAAAACTATTGAAAAATCAGCAGTGGGTATGAATCCGATTAATTTTGATTTTGTGAAAGCAAATGTAAACGACGCGGTAAGTAAGTTTCTCTTTCAGAAAACAGCAAAGCGTCCGATTGTTATCCCCGTTATACTTGGCGTCTAGTGCGATAGAATAGAAGGATGAGTGAAATCATATCGAAGGTACGAGCACATTGGATTATTTCGATGATCTATTTCTTGAACCTGCTTCTTTCTCTTCACTATTATCTAATACTCTATACCAACTCTTCTTTGCTAGAGGGTGTTCTGGGTGACCAAGCGCTGGCGACACTCTACAGTGTCGGATCCATAGTCAGTATTGCGACTTTTATACTCACTCCACGTATTGTAGCTACATGTGGTATGTGGATGTACTTACTCATGATGATCGTTGGTGAAGGGGTTACTGTACTTGGACTTGCCTTCACCACTCATCCGATTCTACTTGGAATACTCTTTGTGATACACCAAGCGTGTTCGGCAATGATTTTCTATTCACTTGATGTATACCTAGAAGAATCAACTCATTTAGAGTCAAAAACAGGACAACTACGAAGTTTCTATCTTACTATTTCAAATATTGCCCTTGTTGTTTCTCCACTTGCGACTGGACTAATGGTTGAAGAAGGAGGGTTTATGAAACTGTATCTTGTGTCTGCATTGTTATGTATTCCTCTGTTTATGATTTCATACTCAGCATTAAGAGGGGTTTCGAAGAGTACACCTCGACATCTTCGAATACGGGAAACACTTCTAGGAATATGGAACAATAAAAATATTCTGTATGTATGTGGTGCACATATGATTCTCCAATTGTTTTACGCCTGGATGGTGATCTATATTCCCATTTATCTTGTGCATGACATAGGGTTTGACTGGAAAGAAATAGGTGTTTTGTTTACCATTATGCTTTTGCCGTTTATATTATTAGAGATCCCAGCGGGACTCATATCAGACAAGAGGACTGGCGAAAAAGAGATTATGATTACTGGTTTTTTTATAAGTGCCACAGCGGTAGCTGTTATTCCCTATCTTCACAGCTCATTTATAGCGTGGGCTATCATACTGTTTCTTTCTCGTGTAGGTGCAAGTCTTGTCGAAATCACAACAGAAAGTTACTTCTTTAAAAAAGTGAACGGTTCTGACTCAGACACAATTAGTATATTTAGAATGCTTCGTTCGCTTTCCTACCTTATTACTCCTTTTTTTGTAGTTATGGCACTAAAGTTTACTGAGTTACAGTACATATTTTGGGTACTCACACTTATCACACTGAGTGGAGTATTTTTTGCATCACGCATTGAAGATACTCGTTAATGTATATAGTTTAAAAACGTATAGGTATAAGAATCGCATCGTCACGTACAGAATCTCCTGATGGGTTATCTTTCTTGAGAATAAGTGTTCCCGTTGCTGTAGTTGGCTTATTGAAAGTAACTGTTGAGGAAAATGGCACAAACGCTTCTGTCATCCAATCGCCTTGAGCAGTAGCGTAGCTCACCACAATTTCTTTTCCATTTCCGTCGACGAGAACCAGTGGAAACGAAGCTTCAAAAAACCAAAACCCACGAGCCTTTCCTGTTATTGTAAGTGGGCTTGTTATTACAGATCCTGACACAGGTGTATCTACCTGAATAAGATTAGCTTTTGGATTCACAATACCTTGTTCTTGAGTTGATGGCGGTTGTATATCAGTATCACCATATTGAGTATACATAGATACACCGCCAAAAATTATTAAAAGAACAATAATCGATAGTACTTTTTTCATTCTATAGTATTACAATAAAAATATGCATTTACTAAAAACTATCAACTAGAAACTAACAACTGTTCCCTTATCGTACTTCTTGAAACTTATCGAACATAACTTGATATATACTGCCCAAAGAAACAAGAACAAACACAAATTTCACAAGTCCCCCGAGGTACGGTATATACGACACGACTGCTACACATGCTACACCGAGAACGATTGTTTTCCAGTTTACCTGAACTCCTTCTCCATTACTTACAAGACGCATGACAATACTTCCAATAATAATCGGTGAGTACACTACGGCCACCATACAGAGTGACAGATAGAGTGTGATACCGAGTATTCCAAATGGTATTCCAACGAAGGTGAGAAATGAAAGTAGTATCGCTGCTGGAGCAGCGACGAGTATGATGAATCCTCGTACCAAACTCCATCTGAAGTGTTTGATTGAAGTTAGAACAAACTTGTTTGATATTTCACGAAGTACTCCATGTAAGATGAGAGCAGAGAGAAGTAAGACGATGATATTAATAAGCATCCATGTACTCCACAGTGTCGGCAATATCTTTTGTGCACGGGAACGAGTGTCGATTGATCTAAATTCTGTAGTTCCTAGTACTTGTGCGTTACTGTCGATAGTAGCCAGTTGGCTTGATGAATATGAAAAATTTCCTTTTATAATTGCTTTTGGTCCTAGAACAACTTTGTCAGCGGTGATTTCTACATTTCCACCAACCTCATCGTTGAGCTCTACTTCACCAGCAAGTATTTTTACATTGCGCATTACCTTTCCATCAAGCACTACTCGTCCTGCACCTGCAATGAAATCTTGCCCGATTATTGATTCCGGTAAAATTCGTATTTGATTTGCGATGACTGCCATATCCTTCCCTGTTTTTCCAGAAAAAAGAGTTGTCCAACCTATAATTCGAGCATCTTGCTTGATGGTACTAATAAGACTGACATTTAACCCTGCTATGAGGGCATCGTCTTCGATGATATTTCCACCTCCTACCAATACACTTGTGCCGATTGCGAACAGGTCACCTAGTATGTCACCAGCAACTGTTGTATTTTCACCAATAGCATACAAATCTTCCTGGATTGTATCTCCTTTACGAATAATGTTGTCAGATTGAAAACCTACAATACCAGCATGAGATACAACTGGGAGAACAACGAAACACAATAAGACCACAATACTGAGGATTTTTTTCATATAAGAGAGAATAGTCCGATTATACGGTATTGTACGATGTTTTCAACAGTATAGAAAAATAACGTATGTTGATGCATTTACAATAACTGATCCGGATATCCTACAAATCACACACCAAGGCAAAAAAGGGGGTCTAAGCTTACTTTGAAATAAATGAGATATTTGCTGGAGGTGTAAATGCGCTGAAGTCTTTACTCCACTTTTCACACGTAAAATCAAGGTTTTGACTGAAATCAACACCGTCTACAATATCTTTTGGTTTTGGTTCGAGTTCAGTTTTAGTCGGGATTTTAAAGCCTTCTTTAAGTACTGATGACCACACGTACGACGTCTCACTATCTGCAATCATCGACGCAGTAAATGGTTTTGCTTGTGCTACTGTCGGAGTTACTGTGAAATCACCTCGCACCTTTCCATCTGCTACATACACATAGCCTAGTGTTTTAGCAAATTGTGTATCCTGATTAAACACGCAACGAAGTGACTCACTGCGTAGGGTAAGATCTTTCATCGATCCAGATATTTTTTGACCACCGACAATAGGAGATTCAACTTGTACGAGCTTTGTGTCAGCGGTTTGATTTGCAACATATTCTTTACCAGATTTCTTAAAGTAAAACACTCCAGATCCAACAAGAACAGCTACAACAAGAATTCCGATGATGATTTTTGATTTCATGAGTTTCAAATCTATTCGATAATGTCATATTCTAACATATGCATTATATAAGTAATACACATGCATGGAATCGAGTTTTCATATTCACAAGAAATCATAACGCGAGTTCTTTGTCCTCAGTAGTTTTTGAAAAAAAGAAAACATAGATAATCTCTGGAAGACCAAAAAATTGGAGGATGAGTAGTCCAGTAAACCAGCCTATTTGATTGTTGCGTGCAGAGCGCCACAGTGCTATTCCCTTCCAGAGAGCTATCCATAGTATCACCAACATAAAAGTTGCAGGATGCTTTTCTAAATACAGCATGTATTCAGAGAATTGTGAGCTTGTTTGCATGCTCGTAGTATACTATGCGGTCTGTGTGATATACAAACAAAAAAACGCCTCATGGCGTTTTTTTGTTTTATCCTACAAATGTAAGTGCGGTACCTTTTGTATTTGCGCGACCTGTTCTTCCGATACGGTGAATATAGTCTTCGTACGTTGCGGGTATATCAAAGTTGATAACATGACTGACATTCGGAATGTCGAGTCCTCGTGCTGCAACGTCTGTCGCAACTAAAATCTGGATTTTTCCATCTTTAAATGCATTCAATGCTCTTTGTCGTTGTGTATGGTTTTTATTGCCATGGATAGATTCTGCTTTAAATCCTCGCTTATCGAGTGCTTCAGCAAGTTTAGACACACCATGCTTGGTTCTTCCAAAAATAATTACTTTATTGAAGGCAGCACCATTGAGTAATTCATGAAGAGCATCAACTTTATCTTGACCTGTTTTCATGCGAACAATGTCTTGGTCTATATTTTTTGCAGTGTCTCTTGTTTTTACTGAAATTGAAACAGGTTCCTTGAGAAAATCATTGATAAGTCTTTCAATATCTTTTGACATTGTTGCTGAGAAAAAGAGAGTGTGACGGTCTTGTGGCATCATTGCCATAAGAAATTTCATATCATGAATGAATCCCATGTCGAGCATTCGATCTGCTTCATCGAGTACTACGTTTCTTGTTTTTGATAAATCGAGACTTTTTCTTTCAATTAAATCCTTGATTCGTCCAGGAGTTCCGATGATAAACTGGTTGAGGTGTCTAAGTTCTCGCATTTGAGGAATTATACTTGCTCCACCTACGCAACACACAGAGAAAATCCCGAGAGCTGGTGCAAACCCTTTCAACTCTTGATCGATCTGAATAGCTAGTTCACGTGTTGGTACTACGATAAGTACTCGTTCATCTTTATTTTTTAATACTTTATCGATAAGTGGAATAAGAAATGCCGCTGTTTTACCAGTACCGGTATTTGCAATACCCACAACATCTTTTCCATGTAAAATATGCGGAATCGCACGATCTTGAATAGGTGTAGGAGCACTATATCCCTTTTTAAGGATATTTTTCTTGAGTCGTTCGTCAATTTGAAAATCAGCAAAACTGTGTTCTGGTAGAAAGTGATTTTCAGTTTCTACAACTTCAACAGCTTTGTTTACAAAAAGACTGATATCAAGTTGTTTTGTGTAACCTCCTCGCCCTCCACGAGACCCACCGCCGAATGATCGGCGCTGTGGTCCCCTACTATTAGACTGATAAGGTGCGCGACGTGGTGCACCAAATCTACTTGCCCCAGTACTTGGTCGGGCTCCAGCTGATCGTGGTCCACGACTAGAAAACGTATTGCGTGGGCTCCGTTTGGGCCCACTTGATGGTGGTAGTGTATACATATGAAAACAAGGATTCTCGCGCGTTGTGGAGTCGTTCCTTTGGCTTGAGAAGTGATAAAAAGTTAGCTCTCAAAGCAAAACGAGTGAGATATGCTTGAGTACATACTTTAGCAAGAAAAACTAAGGTTGTCAACACACATGACTATACGTTCTTTCCGACACCGAAAAATGAATTCACGAGTGAGAGAACCAATGAAAATAAGAGAGCTGTCCAGAAACCTGACACGGTAAATCCAGGCACTATTTTTTCTGCTAACAAAATGAGCAAAGCATTAAGTACCAATGAGAAAAGTCCTAGTGTAACAATAGTTACTGGAAGTGTAAGTACGACTAATGCAGGCTTAAGGAACATATTGATGAGACCGAGCACGACAGCGAGTATGAGGGCACCGATTACAGTCACTTGAACCCCTGGAATAAGAAACGCTGCAACTCCGATTGCGATCGCAGATACTATCCAATGTGTGATATTCATGAGTCGTACTATTAGCTTCTAAATGTAAAATAAATCCCAAGTAACACCAGAGAAGCAAACGCTATTGGTGTGGCTAGTCCTGGTTTAAGTACTGAAGCAAGGAATACGACGAGTAATGCGAGTAACGGCAATAAAAAATCTTGTTTACTTTTCATCGTGTACATAGTATAGCAAACAATTACAAACCTTTATCAAATAGAATCTTATCCCTTGGAAAAAGTTGCAACGCTATATGATAAATCGCATATGTAATAAAGAACGCTGAGAGCACATCTATTGTGTAGTGAAGATGAGCAAGAAGAACAACGATACCAAATGAGATTGAACAAGAAATAAATAAAATTCTCAATACTTTGTGTTCCCAATAGATAAGTGCGAGAAGAAACGGTAGTCCTGTATGACCAGAGAAAAATAGATCTCCACCGAATGTAAAGTAACTGAGTAAAGTCTCAGGACTCAGTACTGTAGCGGTTGGGAACGGGCCGATATGAGTAAGACTAATAAAAATTGAACGTATAAACACAAACAATGCAATATTTTTTACTGTAAATGGGATTCTCTTTGGTTCCGAAAAACAAAGAATAGCGATGAAGGAAACGAGAATCCATGATCCGTAAATAAAAATCCCATCGACATCAAATACTCGTATATTACTCAGCACTATGTCAGTGACGGAGTTGCTCGCCATCGAAGTCGCGTACTCACCTGCATAGAGATTGATAAATAGACTCAGTATTAAAAGAAAAAGTGATGCGATTACTTCAATAACAAAATCTATATTTTTAAAATAATGTCTACGCATAATAGTACATAAGTATACCATTCAATCTATTTGAGATTAGTCATAAAAACTGCTACCGTTAACACTATGAGTATATGGAAATTCTTGATTATTCTCTCACTTGTTTTCAATACTATCCTTTCTGTTTTTGGATTTATTGTATGGAAACATCCAGAATATATCCAAAATAATACTGAAATACTAGGAACTATTCCGCCCATACCCTATCAAGCACCTAGTTATCCTGAAGCAACTTCAACACCTTTTCTGAATTCGACTACTACACTTGTAACTGACAATTCGATTGAAGACTCAAATTCTCCTGCTCTGTTTAAGATGTTTACTGATTTAGTTATGAGTGTTCACTCTAAGAACACCGAGTTTCCTTCCATACCAGTTTCAATAACTGGAGACCCAGTTGCGGACGATGTGATCAACACACTCGCTGAAGATGTTGGCTACATCCGTCAACCTGTTGCAACCAACACTCTTGTATACCTCGAGGGACAAAAAGTGCAATCGGAAGTACAGAGTGCATGGCTCTTACTTAAATCACAAGCGCTTCTTGAAAATATTCGGCTTGGTATTGTTTCAGGGTACAGGAGCCCAGAAGCACAACGCTCACTTTTTATAAAATACTTTAAAAATGAAACTGCAGGCGACAAGCGAAAAGCTTATACAACGAAAGAGATAAGGGCAGGACTCGCTGATGCAACTATTATTCGTACTCTTACCTATACTGCTCCACCAGGGTATTCACGACACCACACAGGATACACTATTGATATTCGAGACATAAATTCTGGTCTTTCTTTTTACGAATTTTCAAAAACAAAGGGATTTCGTTGGATGGCAAAAAATAATTACGAGAACACACTAAAATTTGGTTTTATACCGAGCTATCCTCGTGGTGAGCGTGACGGTGGACCTGAACCCGAACCATGGGAATTTATCTATGTTGGTCCTGAAAAAATCGAAACGCTTAATTTAGAATAAAATATCCATTTTTTGAAATGAGAGTTTTGTATTCTTTACATAAATTAACGATCACTTGAAAACGTTGCTTGGCACCAGAAAAAACTATTATTTCCGACATCTAATACAAAAAAAATACTCCTGTTGAGGAGTATTTTTTACTTACGCTTTTTTTGCAGATTTCTTAATTACTGCTCCTACTGCCTTTTTCATACTTTTTACAGCTTTTTTTGGACCGTGCGTCTTATCGATGTGACTCCATACTGATTGCATATCCTTCAGTAGTACTCCGAGCTCTTGAGGAGTTGCGCCCATTTTTGAGTACTTACTTGAAACATTTTGTACGATATTCAAATACTTTTCTTTATCAATCTCCTTAAGCTTTTCGATTGAGTCGAGTACTTCTACTCGAGCCTTGAGCATCCAACTCTTTGCAATCTTACGATGCTTTTGCGCATCTTGTGCACCATAAAACCAGTATGCTCCTGCTGCAGCTGCAGCGAGAGTAGCAACAGTTGCTACTTTTGCTACCACATTCTTACTTTCTTCTTTCTTTGGTGTTGGTTTTTTTGTTGGCATAAATTATTGCATTTAAACTAATAGACCTATTCTACCATACCCTTAGGTTTCGTCTTTTTTGCTCTCGTTTTCTTTGGGGCGCTCTGTGACCTGCCAAAAAAAGAAAATAGAGAAGATACGAATGAAACCAAGCGACCTCCCTCATGTTTCATATGTGATCTCGCGTTTTCAAAATCTTGTATAAGGCCATCACTCGCATCTTTTATTCGACTCGTAATATACTGAACATCTCGCACAATCAAAATAAGATAGTACCCTGCAACCAATACCACGCAAAGAAACACAATTGCAACAATCGATGTTATGAAGAAAAAAATATCTGCATGAAAGATTTCTGACATGTAGTAAGCATATCAAACATTTTGTGTCTGCAAACGCAAAACTAGTATTATTGTGGAAATTGCTCGATTAACTCCTGACTCTTGTAAAAAAGTGTACCGAGCTGTCCATAGAGATATGTTTCGCCACCTGTCACTATCGGGGCTCCTGCAACTTGTGGTTCTGGTTTTGGTTTCGATTGTCCAAAACCAATATTAAAAAGCGTAACAATCACTTCTGGGTTATTACGAATGTCATACCCCGAACGAGACCACTGTGACTCAATTTCTTTTATAAACAGTGCAGTGTACAAATATGAATAGTAGTGATTTTTTTCATCAGTAAGCCTATTATACAAAACGCTCGCTTGATCTACTCCTTCATCGTACTTGAGTAAATAACCATAACCAGTTCCAGGATAAAATTCTGAGTTTGAATCGTCTGCATGCACCTCAATAGCACGTGCTGTCTCCTGTTTAATCCCTGAAACACCTAATGAAAATTGTGTTAATGATCCAAGTATTTTCAATGGATCAAAGTATCGCTTAAATACTTCTCGGTTTGCAGTAAAAAAACGTATTTGCTCTGGTACAACTACCGATGCAATCATGCGCGGAGAAACTCCGGTTTCTTCTGAAACACGGAGTATAATTGCTGTATCTTTATACAAACCATTTTTCACCACATTCCATTCTGGTGTTGTATTCCATGGACATGTTCCTACTGATTCAAATTCACACAGTGGACTACTTGAAGCAAGTGGGGCAATTTTGTTATTCGTTTGATTAGTAGTAAAAAATTTATTTCGAGTATTGATTGAGCCACGGACATTTAAAAATCCGAACTGCATAGCAACAAAAACACCCGTAAACAACAATCCGATACATGCAAAAAACACAATGATCACTTTACCACCTAACAGTAGTCGATTTTTCATTCATGAATAGTACCGTATTGTTTCGCTTTTTCAACAGTGCAATAACTAATTCATTTCAAGATTCCATGTTTTCGCTTATCTGAGTCCCTTACACGTTTTTGGGTATACACTCATGAAACCGCCATAGGCTTCGCTAGGGTCTGGAAATACTCCAATTTGTGTAACATTTCCGACAATATCAACTTGAAAACAGGTGGCACTCCCTATCTGGACAGTATCAGCAAAACTCATGTACGCAACATACCTATTTCCACCATCAATAAGAATGTCCACTTTTCTTTCGAAAAATGTTTTTTGCTTTTCGAAATTTTTAAATTGTGGGTATTCAGATTCAATTGCAAGTCGAGCAATAGATTCATCTTGTGACTGAGTTGTAGGTTGTACAGCACTTGATCTGTTTGATTGTAGTGTGTTTTGAACAAAATTAAAGTCATACACACCAAATGCATACATAAAAATAAGTATAGCTACACACAACATTCCGAACCCGATAATAATTTGTTTCATGTACATTATAGTGTATCAAAAAATCTCAGGATTCCCGAGATTCTTTGTACAAGCTATTTGAGTGTAATGCTCTGTATGATGACTGGATCTAGTGGTCGATCTCCAGGAGCTGTTGGAACTGAATTAATAGTGAGTGCAACATCTGCTCCTTCAATTACCTTTCCGAACACAGTGTGCTTTGTGTTTAGAGAATCATTGTTCTGAGCGTTTATGAAGAACTGACTTCCATTTGTATTCGGACCTGCATTCGCCATTGAAATAGTGTTTATTTGATTACTATTTGTTGGTGCAATCTCATCTTTGAACTGATAACCGGGGCCACCTGTTCCCCATTGTGCCATCTTTGAATCATCTTTTGTAAGTGGATCTCCACCTTGACTCATAAAACCTTTGATAACTCGATGAAATTTTGTTCCATTATAAAATCCTGACTCCGCGAGTTTCACAAAGTTTGCAACTGTTTCTGGTGTCGCATCTGTAAAAAGCTCGAGGGTGATGTTTCCTTTATTGGTATTGAGTGTTGCGTACATAATTTTTTTATTTGTTTCTGCTTTATTAATATCTTTCTCTGTAGTCTGCATTACTGCACCGGTCTTAACAGGCGAAGTGTCAACTGTTGCAACTCCAGAGCTACCTAGTGTTGTTTCTTGGGTATTTTTAACATCATTCCCTTTTCGGCTAGCAAAAAGCCAGTATCCACCGAGTATCAATACGAGCGCACACACGACTGGAACAATAATTTTTTGTGTATTCATGCACGATATAGTATCACTTCATTGTCTCATTTCAAATCCACAATCATTGTCATGAACATCTACTTATGACATGTGTACCATGTGAAAAAACTTGTTATACATATACAGTTACATGATAGTTACGAATTGCACTCTATAAAGCATGTCTACAGGAACAGTAGATCTCTATCATGATCATCTGTGTCTGTGCCCTTGGGTTTATGTTGGAGTGCGTTGTGTGTAGATGCAAGATGTACTATCCGTTTTCCAAATTTACATTCGAGTTCATCTATCTGTGCATGGATTGATTCTAGTCGCTGTGCACGAAATGAATCTCCGAATAAATCTATTTGCACAACAGTTCCGTAATCATGAAGTTCTCGAAAAGTAATCCCCGCTGTTCGGTACATCGTTCCTTTTGTATATATCTTAAAAAATTCTTTTTGGACAATGGGAAGCAATAATTCAGGGATATTAGTTGGCTGTAGTAGCTTTATTTCGCTTGTTATGTACCTAAAATTTTTTGTCTTCAGCATAATAGATACAGATTGCGGAGCGAGTTTATAGTGTCTGGCCTTACTACATGCATCTTCAGTGTGTTTTGATATTTGAGAGAGAAGAAATGTTTGATTGTCTGTCGCAGGAGAAAACGATCGAGTTTTCTGAATCGAAGCATATGTAGTTTTTTTTGAACTATCTATTTCATATATCTGCCTACAATTAAGTTCATTCCAGATATCCTCATATGGTTTAGAAAGGAAGTTTCTGATCCATAACACATCTTTTCGTGCAAAATCATATGCAGTACGAATACCTTTTTTTATAAGAACATGTGAAGTCTGTGGACCTATGCCCCACACCTTCGCGATTGGAATCTCAATAAGAAACTCATGTGCACGCTTTCCAGGTACAACAGTGAGTCCATGTGGCTTTTTCCAACTTGAAGCTATCTTTGCGAGTACTTTTGTCGGAGCAACCCCTACTGAAACGGACAAGCCGAGCTCTTCTTGGATTTCTCTTTGAATAGTCTCAGCGATTTCTTTGTATGATTTTCTAAGTGGTCGCACAAGTCCAGTAAGATCAGCGAAACATTCGTCGATACTATACTCCTCTACATCGTCAGCATATCGACGTACAACATCAAACATATTTTTAGAGTACTGAGCATACGAAGCATAGTCTCCTGGAAGGATAATAACCGTAGGATACTCTTTTTTTACTTTGTATGTCGGCATTCCTCGCACAACACCGAGCGCCTTTGCTTCATACGAAAGAGCTGTGACAATTCCACGTTCCTCACCTGTTATCACAGGAAGACCTCTGAGTTTTGAATTCTTTGCTACCTCAACTCCTACAAAAAAAGCATCTCCGTCCATATGAAGTATTGCACGTGGAAAATTGCGTATCGAAAGAAGTTGGAATAATTGACTCATCCACACAGTATAGGTGAACTATAGTTCACCTGTCAAAATTAAACTACTTCAATACACTGTCTAGAACTTTTTGCTTCACACTCTTTGAAACAAACTCCGCTTCGAGAAGAGACCGAAGAAGGTCTTGTCCTTCAGGACTCCTAAAAATCGACTCTACCGAGTGTACGGTACTATGGGTACTACCTTCTTCGCGCGTCCACACAAACCCTTCACTACTCATATATGAGTCATCGGTACGAACGGTAACTGTTCCCGCCTGAAGGGTATTTCGATTTAGTAACGTAAACGTTTTTCCGCGGATATCTTCTATTATTTTTTGTCGAATCACTCGTGACAATTCATCTACTTGTGTAACTTCATCGAGCACATCAGTAATTTCGTGTGATGGATTATATCGTTCATGCATACATATATAGTAGTCGTTTGTGCTTATTTTGCAAAACTACAAAAACAATCGAGCGAGTCTCAGTTCGTCAAATGTATACTTTTCTTTAAAATGTTCGTGAACAGGGGTAAGTTTTGTTGTTTCAAGTACAGAAAATGCATTGAGAATCTCTGGGAGGTGCCTCTTTATTTCTTCATTGAGCAGATGATTGATCTCTTCTTTTTGTAATCTGTGTGCACGAATCAGCATCTCAATATGAGAAAATATTGTTCCAGTGGTAATACCCCTTTCTTGTGCAATACGATCAATCATGTTTCCTAACTTCAGAAGTACCGCTGTTTCAAAATACGTATCTCTGGTAAGTGATTTTTTTGCTTGTTTTGCTTTTGAAATTTTTTGAATACTACCACCAATCGTAGTAATAAAATTGTGATGCATGGTAGTGAGTTCAGTAGATGGTATCTTTTCAAAACTATTTTCGGCTTCTTCTGATGAGTCACGGAACAATGCATCGTGTAGTAGCACATCTGGGTGTACTTGAAACGATTTTTGATTCCATCCTAGGATATGAAGACCTGCTAACCGTCTTACTCGTGAAAGAGCTACGTAGCCCTGACCGTATTCAAATACGCTTCCTAGGTCCATAACGGCACTATCGAGACTCATCCCTTGGCTTTTGTGTACAGTGATGGCCCATGCCAGTCGCAGAGGTATTTGGGTAATACTCGCTATCACTTTTCCATTTTCATCAATACTCCAATCTACTGCTTCAACAATGATTTGTTTATTATTTCTTGTTCTTACAACTGGTGCATCAGTATCATCATCAAATCCAATCACTTCACCCAGTGTTCCGTTTGCAAATCCTAGAGCTGGATTATTTTTAGTAAACATAACATGTGCCCCTACTTTAAGGGTAAGTGACTGTGGTGATAGACAGCCTTTCATAAGGGTCGCTACGAGCGCTTCTCTACCCTTACTCTCCATAATAAAATGCTTTTCGTCTGACTTGAGTGTTTTAAGCATTTTCTCATTCATTGAATCGACATCGAAATTGTGTGAATACAATTTCGGTATATTTTCAGGGATAGCGTTACGTTCTATCTTTCTTGTTTCAAGAGTTTCAAGATGTGATTCATCAAAGTTGTTTGTACGAATTGCAGAAAGCACTTTCAAAAAATCTTCATCATCTTGTCTATGTTGCTCAGTGATATAGCATACAATCGGATTTGCATAATTCCATGAGTCAGAATCATATGAAAATAGTTTTTCCTTTTTTTCATCAGTACCAAAGTCAAGATACTGATTTTCATTTGGCACTACGTGTCGTTTTATAATAGGAGGAAGTTGAAAAAAGTCTCCGACAAATATAACTTGCATACCCCCAAATGAATCTCTATTTTGTTTTACCTCCCGACACACTAGATCGACAGATGTAAGTGTATCGGGAGGAAGCATAGAAATTTCATCAATAATAAGTACTTTTGCATTTCGAATACGCTTTGCAATATGCTCTGTAGATGCAATCTTATCAAGGTCATACGGACTGAGTGTAGTTTTAATACCGATACCGCTCCAGGAGTGAATTGTCATTCCTCCAATATGAGTTGCGGCTATTCCTGTAGATGCGGTAATAGCAGGTATGACGTCATGCTCTTTTAGATACGCGACGTATGCATTAATTGTATGTGTCTTTCCTGCACCAGGTTCTCCAGTTAGAAATACATTTGCACCCGTTTTTAAAATTGTAAGTGCACTATCTTGAGTCATATATTTTAGTATCTAAAATTTACAGGTAAAACACTTAACATACAAATGTAATACAAAAAAATTGACGGGTATACATTTTTTATTGTATAAAACTTTCAAGTTAAAAATTTATGCTAGAATTTTTGTAGAGCAATTTTAGACCTTTTCAGTGCTATATGCACACCTTAGGAGGTGAGAAAAATGAGTGGAAATTTTGATGGGGGCAACTTCAAGCCAACTTCCAATGGCTGGGGTGTTCAACCGATCGGGCCAAATCCAAATGGAGGTCGTGGCGACATTCACGACACATTCAAAACGGACCCGAACGGAAACCTGAGTGGTGGTCACACCACTGTACAGGGGCCCGGAAACCAACGTATCAACATTCCGTGGAACAAGTAGTACCTTCGGCAAACAACGCCAGTGCAAGCTATACTTGCACTGGCGTTTATTTTTTGGGGAGGCTATGTTGTCACAAACAGAACCACAAACTGATACAGGGAGTGGAGGAAAATCTCCCCCACCATCTCAACCCAGACCAACAAAATATCCAGAACCCGAACGACCACGGAATAATCCAGAAAAACATCCCTGGTTCAGAAATCCTTCAGGGAAACCGCCACCTAATTAAAAACAAGAACCATGGAAGCTAACGCTTCCATGGTGTTTTTATTTACACAGTATTTTTTGGTTGCAGAAAATTCTTTGCTGGGTTTGCAAGATGAGAATACGTACTTGAAAACGTAAGGAGTAGTGAGAGTGTCAGAGGCCCAAGAAGAACTCCTACAGGGCCAAAAAATACCATACCACCGAGGATAGAGACCATAACAGCAAGAGGGTGAAGTTCCATACTTCTACCCATAAGTACTGGTTTAATGATGTTGTCGATTATACCGATAATAAGCGCTCCCCAGAAAAATAACCCCACAGCCTGAGCAACACTTCCGGTGATATAGAGAAATGCAACGACTGGCACGAGCACGATTGCAGCAGAGAGTGGTGGAATAAGTGATGCGAACGCTGCGACTGTTCCCCAAAGCACTGCACTTTGTACTCCAAACAATGAAAATCCTATAGTAGCAGTAACACCGTGAAGGAGTGCTGTTGCAAAATTTCCTTTTATGACTGAATTAACCGCCAATGAAAAACGCCTAAATATATGTTCCTCATCTATTGTTTCAAGAGGACTCAATTCCATGAGAGACTGCTTCAAGTGTAATCCATCTTTGAGAAAATAATAAAGCGACACAAAGAAAATAAAGAAATAAAGAAGGACAGAAGAAACACCAGTGAGGGCTGCACCGATATTATCGATAATCCACGTAAGTAGATTCTGAACATACGCAGTCAAGTTTTGAGAAAGTTGAAAGAAAAACATCTGCGCACCTGGTACAAGTGGATTTATTTGTGTTCCAAACTTTTGTATTGCATACACCACACTGCTTTCTTTTCCTCCACCTTGTATGAGTGAGATATATAAATCGCTTGCATCAGTCAGTATCTGTAACCCAATGAGGACAAGTGGGACGACAAGAAACACTGCACTAACAATCACCATAATCAAAGCTGCGAACGATTCATGTCTCCCGAAGAGTTTCATAGATCGTATATAGAGCGGATATAACACAATTGCAAAGATAACTCCGAGTACTACGGGCGTAAGAAATGGACTAAAAATAAAAAAAGAAACGATACTTAGTCCAGCAAGGAGAACTGCAACAAAAAGTAGCTGTAGGGTGTGCGTTTTCATACTATTAGTATACATGACTGTATACATCACATGGTACATAACTCTGTGTACAAACAAATAACCAACATGTATATGTTGGTTATTTGAATATAAAATACAAGACAATCTACTTTAGCTTTGCTTTCTTTGCGTACTTGATATCAAGTCTTTTTTTTGTTTTCTTTGAACGCGAAGCTTTATTCTTCGTGTTTACTGCCATTCGTTTTGCCATATACAACTACTCTATACTACTCTATGTTTTTTGTACATACGACAATCTCACTTTTGAAAGTGAGATTGTGTGTATTATGAGAGGTGCTTTGAGATAAGTTTTGTCATTTGAAACATATTGACTCTTTCTTGTCCGTCAAAGACTTTCTTAAGTGATTCATCAGCAAGGATGTCTCGCTTGTTCTTTGGGTCTTGAAGGTCATTCTTCTTGATGTATGCCCAAAGTTTCTTAGTTACCTCAGATCGAGGCATAGGACCCTTTCCTACTACAGCAGCGAGATCATCGCTCACATTCATAGGTTTCATAAATGCTGAATTTGGTTTTGTTGGCATAGTGTTATTTAATGTGGGTAACCCGTACATCATAGCACCTTAGGAGAACTTGTCTAAGGGAGAAAGTCATATACTTCCTTGGGACAGCACAAGTCCTCCTAAGGGGTTGAAAATTCGCCTTTTTTGACAAAATAAAAAAATACTATGTAATAATCACAACTTCGTATTATACATATTTTTTTCACAGTTACATTGCATATATCTACATTCCAATTTTCTGTAAAACAAACAGTCCAGCACGCATAAAAGCGATTACAAAAGGCTTTCTTTTAAAGCATCATCGAGGTTTGTATATCTAAATACGAAACCATTGTCAGTGAGTTTCTTACTTATCATCTTAGTACTGTTATCAAACGTGAGAGCAAGATCGCCGTATACAAGTCGTAATACAAAAATCGGGATTGAGAATAGTACATGCTTATGCATTGCGTTTCCAAATCGTTTCATAAATTCTTTTTGTCTTACCTGATCTGGTGCGCCAGTATTTACAGGGCCGGTGAGACTTTCTGTTTCCAGTGCATGCACATAGATCGCGACAATGTCATCAATATGAACCCATGGCAACCATGCATTTCCTTTCCCTATCCATGCACCAAGTCCACATTTAAATGGCACAAATAATGGCGCAAGGAGTCCACCCTTCCCCAACACATGTGCAGTCCGTATTTGAACACTACGAATTCCAAATTTTTCTGCGTTACGTGCTTCGATTTCCCAATCCTGACACACTTGCGCGAGAAAATCGGTCCCGGCTTCAGATTGCTCATGCACTATTGCATCTCGTTTATTACCGTATATTCCAAATGCAGACGCACTTACAAATACACTCGGTTTTACATTCCATTGTGAGATTGTGGCGACAAGGTTTCGAGTGCTAAGGATTCGACTGTTATACACTTCTCTTTGAAACTTCTGAGTCCATCTCCCAAAAATATTTTTTCCAGCGAGATGGATAATTCCGTGTATCTTGCCATCATAATCAGATGGCAAGGCATCTTTTGACATATCGAGTTTTATATACGAAAGATTGTTGTGTGCAATCTTTGGTTTTCCAAGATCAGCGACAACTACGCTATATCCTTTTTCGAGTAAGGTTTGTGTAAGCTTGGTTCCGATAAACCCAGATCCTCCAGTTATCAAAATAGTTTTTTGCATATATGAATTATATCACTGTATGTACCAATGTATCGTTCCTTTATATCCTAATTCGAACGAATTAGGATATACATCTCATACATAAGAATGTAGATAGAAATAGGAAATTAAGTGAGAATGAGACCAAGTGGTTTCATCGAAGAACGGATTGTTCTGTAATTTGGACAATGTAATCCGACCAAAGACCAAAAATGCTTCGAGTGATTGAACTCTTTCAAGTGACAGAGTTCATGGATGATTACGTAGTCGAGTATTTCTGGAGTTAGATATGCAATTTTGTAATTAAAGTTAAGATTACCACTTCGTGAACAACTCCCCCATCGTGTCTTTTGATTTTTGATTGCAATTTTTTTATAGGTAAAATTGTATTTTGCATTCAGTTCAACTACTCGCTGTGTGATGATGATCCGTGCTTTTTCTTTTTTATTTATATAGTCTCGTTTTTGCTCCGCCCCAGTCATCAGCTTCGACAATCCAGCGTCTTCCTCATTTTTTGAATATCAGCAAAATATGCTACACGCTTTTCTATCCAATCTTTTTTTGATTCGACAAATCGCTTTGCAAAATAGTTAGGTAATCTATAGGGCACTGTCACCACTACACTTCCATCAACTTTCACTGCGATTCTAAGCACTTTCGTTCGCTTATGTTTCTTGAGTGTGTAGTTCACAATGAGACTACTGTATCACTCTTATAGATGAATAAAAAAGAGCTGTACAGTTATCCTGTACAGCTCTTTAAAAAACTAATTGCCCTACCTAAATCAATTCCAAGAACTTCCATTATCTGCAGACTGATTTGATGCTGCTTTGTTCATCATTTTACGAGCAAGGTCGGCAAGTTTTGTATCACCATCGCCTGTTGCTCTTTTATGTAGACCAGATAAATATGTTGGGCTCAATCCTTCGATTCCACCAAGGTGATCCAGAGCATCATCAGCAATTCCAGTGCGGCCATCTCGTCGAGCGTTTGAACGGATGTTTTCCCATTCTCGAGCTTTTTGCTGACGATTATTTACGTTTTGGTACATGTCGTCGTAGATGCTCATGGCTCTCTCCCGTTTTTGATACACCAAGTATAATATTCCTGTACTGCCACGGAAATTGATTCAAGTTGAATACCTCTCTTAGCATATTCCTCTTGAATAAACCTCTCTAGACGTGAACTTTCAGATTCTGCAGGAAGACATAAAACAAGGTATTCATTACACTGTTCCGACTGACGTACGTTTGAAGCCATAGAATATGGCTTCGCTGGCATGTAAAAGACCATGTACCCTTCCTTGTAGAGTGGTGAGAACAAGACAACCTATGGAGAGCTTTCTAGTATTTAACAATAGAATCGATTTGACAATAAGTCAAAAAGTTTACATTTACACAACACTTTTTTGATTTCTCAAAATTTCGAGAGAACTGCATTTTTTCTGCTACTATAGCGAGATATGGATATGGAGAAAGAGGACAAGATATGGGACGTGATTGTCGTTGGGGGTGGTCCTGCAGGGATGATGACTGCTGGTAGAGCCGCCAAACGCGGACTCTCAGTGCTTTTGATTGAGAAAAATGAAGGTCTTGGAAAGAAGCTGCTCATCACGGGAGGTGGAAGATGCAATGTCACGAACTCACAATTTGATACACGAAAGCTTTTGGAAAAATATCGTGATGGTGGGAAATTTCTTTTTTCAGCTTTTTCACAATACGATGTGACACAATCACTCGAGTTTTTTCACACTCGAGATATGGATACGAAAGTAGAAAACGAACTTCGTACCTTCCCTGTTTCCAACTCTGCACAGTCTGTATGGAATGTACTGGTAAATTATATGAAAGAGTACGCCGTGACTGTACTTTCAAATACACCTGTAAAAAATTTTGAAGTTACTGACGGAAAAATCGTTGGTGTAAAATTAAAAAACTCTGAAACTGTGCTCGCAAGAAATGTAGTAATCGCTACTGGTGGTACATCGAGACCTGAAACCGGATCAACGGGTGACGCATACGCATGGCTTCGTGCAGTCGGTCACACAATCACCGAACCAGAGCCTTCACTTGTTCCCGTCGCTCTTACAGATGATTGGGTGAAGCGTCTTGCGGGAGTCAGTCTCAGTGATATAAAACTCACTACATTTCAAAACAATACAAAGCAAGAAGTTGCGAAAGGAAAGATACTATTTACTCATGTAGGCGTAAGTGGTCCAACTGTGCTCAATATGAGTAAGGACATCGGAGAGCTGCTCAAATACGGCGAAGTGGAACTTGCGCTCGATCTTCTCCCTCACGAAGATTACTCTACACTCAACACCAAACTTCAATCTTTATTTGCAGAGCATGATAAGAAAAAATTTCGTAATGCACTTTCAAATCTGATTCCAAGTGCGATTGCACCAGTAGTTACAGAACTTTCTCACATTGACCCTGAAAAACAATGTAATGCGATTACTCGTGAAGAGCGGATTCGCCTTGTAAATTTACTCAAACATATACCGATGCATGTCGAGAAACTTCTTGGAATCGACAAGGCGATCATCACTAGTGGTGGTGTGGAACTCGAAGATGTCGACTTTAAAACGATGCAGTCCCGTCTTCATCCAAATCTCTACCTTGTCGGGGACATACTCAATATTGATAGACCATCTGGTGGATACAGCCTCCAGCTCTGCTGGACCACAGGCTACGTCGCCGGAAACTCGGTTGAATAATTTTTGTATTTCTTATTCTAATGTTCTTGAGAACATTAGAATAAGAACGTCTTCAAAAAATACACCGAGTTTTCTAAATTTAATTAAGTTTACTAATAACTAACACCTATAAACTAAAAACTGGGTTTAATGCTATACTCCCCTGCATGAACAGCGATATGTCAAAAAAGCCCTCTCAAGGACCTAACGGACCCAAGCGAAAAGCTTGGGTAGGTAAAAACACCCACCGAAAATTTTCACCAGAAAATGCAAGTGGTCAAGCGCACAAGAACCTATCTAAAGAAAAGTCTGCGGCACAAATTCGACACAATGCACCGAAAACTACTTCTGGTGTACTACCTCATACTCCACGACCTGCTCACTATAAAACAAAACCTACTGGTGCTCCGAAATCACCGTACATGCAACCTGCTCGAAAAAATCCTGAGCCTGTTGCTGTGTATCCAATGCGTATTAATAAATATTTAGCTCTTAAAAAACATTCGACAAGACGTGGTGCGGATGAACTCATCGAAAAGAAACAAGTGTTTATTAATGGACGTCATGCTGTACTTGGTGACAAAGTGCTTGAAACTGACAATGTCGAAGTTCGTTTTCGTGGAAAACAAATCCCGTATGTATATTATACATACAACAAACCACGTGGGATTGTGACTCACTCTGCACAGCGTGGTGATTCAGAAATAAAACATGAAGTATCGCTCACTGATGTGTTCCCTATCGGAAGACTCGATAAGGACTCTCACGGCCTTATCATCCTTACCAATGACGGACGCATTACCGAAAGACTCCTTGGTCCAACGTTTGAACATGAGAAAGAATATTTTGTACGAACAAAGAATAAACTTCGAACAAGTTTTAAGAAAAATATGGAAGCTGGGGTAAAAATTGACGCTGAAAAAACAGCGCCGTGTAAAGTACATATCGTAAGTGATAACTCATTTAAAATTGTACTCACTGAAGGCAAGAAGCATCAAATCCGACGTATGTGTGATGCGCTTTTCCAAGAAGTAATCGATCTCGAACGTGTTCGTATTATGAATGTGTCACTCGGGAAACTTCCAGAAGGAACTCATAGAGAAATTATCGGCGAAGAACTCAAAATATTTTTGCGACTTCTTGACCTTGCATAATATTGATTTTCTCCTTAAAAAGGCGTATATATTGAGTGAGATAGTACACCACTCATCACACACACAGGAGTTGAAATGAAAATGCAGATGGCTCAAGGTCAAGCAAACCCACCGCATATTGTGCATGTCACTGTTGACTATTCTCTCACCATTGAAGATATGGTCAGACTGGGAAACTTTGGGTGGACCAATGGCGACGTTGACTCGAAGCATTTTGAAATAACGGGTGAAGGTATGAAATCATTTGTGATTTACATATCGGCATTTCAAAGAGAGGTTGCAGGCAATCTTGCACGCTCTCACATGAAACAAAAGGGGCAGAAACCTGCACCACTAGAAGTTGGCTTAGCGTTTGCAGCCACATTTCCCAATGTGCAGACTACACGGCCTATCGCACTCATCGATGTCATGACTCGATTGAGTGGAGCCAACACAAATGCTCGACCGCGAGTTGTATGCCTTACTTCGACACTTGGGCGGCGTGATCTATCACTGAAACCAGCAGATATCATGTGGTCGCCTGAGTATTTGTTCCTTGCTGTCGATGAATAATATCAAAAGGCTCTCACCTATATGTGAGAGCCTTTTATATATTTGTTATTTTTCTAAATCGAGAATCTCGTCGATACGTATTTTCTCTACAAAGTCAGGTACGTGACTCACTAGTACCATCGCACCTTCATACTTATTGAGTGCCTCAGCAATGATTGGTAAATGTCTAAAATTTATATGGTTTGTTGGTTCGTCTAATATTAAAAGTCCAGGTCGCTGAAGGACGAGACGAGCAAATGCCACAAGCCCTTTCTGCCCTTCTGAAAGACTCCCGATCTTGCTTCGAATCAGATCTCCTGAGATTAGGAAGCTTGCGGCTGTTGCGCGCATTTTTTCTTCAACATGTTCTTTCATCACTGACATCAATGAATCGTATACAGTATCAGAAAAGTTAAGTGTTGAGAAATCTTGTCGATAATATCCTACTGAGATACCCTCTTGTATAAGACTTCCTTCTGCTTTTCCTTCTGCGATACGTTCAAGTAATGTACTTTTTCCAATACCATTTGGTCCACGGAGGAGTAAGTGCTGATTTTTTCGAAGTACTATGTTTGTTTTCCGAACCACAGGCTTATGTGTTTTCGGTGAAAGTGTTGAGTACGATGAGATGGTAAGAATGTCACCGTTTATACCTTCTTGAAACGGGATTACAAAGTTTCTGATTGTTTTATCTTCTCTTCGAGAATCTACCATATTTTCTTCGAGTTCCTCTGCCTTGTCTCGCATTCGACGTGCAACGAGACGCATCTGCCCTCCTTTGTTTGCAAAAAAGTTTGCTTTATCTTTGTTCTCTTGGATTTGTTTTGCAAGTTGTGCATTCTTGCGATTTTCTTTTTCTACCTGGACTGCAATCTGACGAACCACATCAAAATAGTTCCCTACAAATTGCTCTACCTTTTTAGTAAAGATATCGAGATACAACACTCCATCTGTAAATGCATTGAGAAAATCTGCATCGTGAGAAATGACAATCACAGTTTTTTCGTAGGTCTTCAAAAATTCTGTGAGGTGATTAATTCCTGCATGATCAAGATTGTTTGTAGGCTCGTCTAAGAGTAGAAGGTCAGGGTCTTGAATAAGTGCTGATGCGAGTAAAAGTCGAGCTTGTTGACCACCCGAAAAAGAAGAGATGATACGATCATGCATTTTCTCGTGACCCTTGAGATTTACTACTTCGAGCACGACATCTATCTTAGGATCGATGTCGTGGATTTTTCCACCACTTCTACGAAGTCCTGCTTTTGCAGAATCCTCAAATGCTTTTAGAAAGAAATCACGAACAGTGAGTTTGAGTTCGTCACGTGGAATAACTTGTCGAGCAATGGCAATAGTAAGATTTTGTCCCACCACAACGTTACCTGACTCTGGTTTTATCTCTTTTGTGATGAGTTTAAATATGGTACTTTTTCCGCCGCCGTTTTGACCCATGACGGTAATTTTAGAATTTCGACGCACTGAAAAAGAAACCTCTTCGAGAATTGGCTTGTTTGGTTCGTATTCAAATCCGAGTTCTTCGAACCGGAGGATGACTTCGTCTCGTACCATAGGACATGAAGCCTATCACAAAATTACGACACATCCTATAGTAAAAGAAAATGGCGGACTCATACGAGTCCGCCATTTGTTATACGTATTATCCGAGAGAGCCTTCAGCTATTGATCGATTCTTGTATTCAAGTTCCCCAGTTACTTCACGAAGTTTCCATTCATCTGGAAAAGATATAGAGTCACTCATCTCGCCAACTTCAACTTCGACAATCACCAGATCCGAAACTGGCTTTTGATATACATCGACTTCGAGCATGTGTCCGCCATATCTGAAACAATATCGTGTTTTCAAAATTGATTCAGTCATTGGATCCATTTCTCGAAGCTGTACAGTGTATTCCTCTGCAGAAATCTGACGTTCTTTTTCTTCGCGAATCCCCTTCTCGCCCGTTTCCGTTTTCTCAGTGTAATAGTAGCTATATGAACCATCGAGTGTACGCATGCGAACACGACGCTCTTCCCCTGACTCACCCTTCTTGAGATAGGTCTGAACAATCTCAATTTTTACTGCGTCGACTGGAAGAAATGATTCATTCCAATTGAGAAATTGGAACTTACGCTCTTTTTCGAGGGGTGTAGGCATATGCAATGTCCGTGTGAGAGCTGTGAGTACTCGTACAACTTTGCGATCGAAGTTTGTTGCGTTGTTCACAATTGTCAGATGTTGATGACCAGCCCAGGCATTCAGTGTACGCGCATCGAGTGCACGTGCTTGTGCTGGTGTTTCGAACCGTGCACTGTTATTTTCTGTTATGTAAAATGCTTCTGCACCGTCTGCAGCTGTTACCATGTGAATGACAGCGGAGTACATCTCGAGCAACTGCGGGATTGTAGTGTGCTGAAGTCGAGCAACATGTACAAACATAGATTTTCCAACATACGCAACTGCGTCGAGTGCACCTCGATCACATAGAACTACAAGTGGTTTCGAAGTCTCTTGAGCACGAAGCATCTCGGCATACAGATCTTCTTTACTTAACAGAAATCTCAATAAATATGACTGGAACCGAATCGAGTCACGCCACCCGTGTGTTGGTGAAAAACCTGATGTGATGAGTTCTGTTGCTGTTTCACTTGCTACTACAACTTTCATACCACGATCCTCCAAATACTGTCGTGCCACTGCAATTGCGGTAGATTTTCCTGCACACGGTCCACCGGTAAGTACAATATAACTCACTGACCTTAGTGGTACTTGCATCACAGTCTCTCCAATAAAATGAGAAGGAACAAAACCAGATAGATACTACCTGGCGATATACATATGTAAAGCAAAGAAAAAGCCACCCGAGGTCAGATGACTTTTTCGGGTGGCTAAGCAATGGTGGTTGTCAGTCCATTGACGGTGTTGTAGATAGACCAACGCAACTCTGTTAACACGACGTACAAACTGCGTACTGTAGACGAGACACTTATCTGAACTTCTGGAAGTGCCCTGATTTGACGTGCTCCACGATCAAATGGATATACGAACTCACGATCCTTGAGTGAGTAAATACCCCATCGCTCACCGATGCGAACAACGCATTCTGTATCAATTGAGCCTTTTATGATCTCGTCATACTCAATGTTCAAAACAAGAGCGTTCAACTTGATACAGTACACTCCTTCTTTTTCTCCTTCACCGAGCATTCCTACTCGAAAAAAGCCAGGGATAAATTGATCTGCGTACCCATATTCTGCAATGAGCATTCTCGTAATTGCAGTTTCTGCTGACTTGCGTACGTAGATTACATCCTCGACAGTAGACGGCGTCGTCATGTGTTCCTCGGAGTCGGTGTTTGTGTGAACGTTCTAAAAAAACTGTAGCACAAATTTGGAAATAGCAAAGTTAACGAATTTCAATCATAACTTCGTGTCGCTGCATCCATGGAGGTGTTGCGGGACCGTTATACCCTGCATATGCTGGCTCACCTACAATTTCCTTTTTATCACGGAGAAGATAGTTATCTAATTCTTTTTGCATCTTTATTATTCGTGAAGTTGTACGTGACCATGAGAACGTGAGCACAGCCATCTTCTTTTGTGGTATCTCAACGAGTTGAATACGCGTATCATTTGGAATCGGAAGCGTATCGAGTGTATATGAGCGCGGCATACCAAATGCAATGATTCTTTTTTCTCCTGCATTAGTTGCAAGTACTGGTGACGTCATTGCAATGCTTTCTGAATTCTTTTGTTCTACAACAGGAGCAGTCATGGCTATACTTTGTTTTTTTGTATTTCCGCCAAAAATATAGTTTGCAATAATACGAAATCCAGTATTAAGTGCCTCGTCATACTGACCTTCGACAACAGTTTGTGCAACTATATGTGCAGGATAGTTTCTTATTTCGTAGCCATTTGCTTTTTCGATGATTGTGTACTCAGCTTGTTCTACCCTTGATGAAAACAAGCCCCAGATATTCCATACTATACATACTATTACAACAATGATGAGCGTTATTTTCATAGTAGTTTAATTTTATTATTTCTTTTCTATTTTTTCTTTTACACTATAGAGTAAGACTGTGAGTACAGCACCACTCACATCCATCAGCATGTCTTTTTGTGCGTCCCATATATCACCCTGTGAACCTAGAAATGCTGCGCCAGCTTCTCCTCCGTACCGTGCTGCGTAAATCCACTCTATCCATTCGTAAAAAACTGATACAAATGCAATTGCAAATACTGCATACGTCATTGCAATCCATTTTCGAGCAACCAATCCTTTTCCAACTAAGTATTCAATAATCGGTAATGCATAGAACCCTACTGCAAAGTGCCCTATGCGATCAAACATATTTCTCTCGAATCCAAATATAGTATTGAACCAATCAAACGGAACTCTTTCGAATGTATAGTGACCGCCAATCGTATGCCAGAAAGGAAGAACGAACATGAGTATATATGCAGTGTTTGAAAATCGAATATTTCGAATATAGAGCAATGCAATATATGCCACGAGTAATACAATTGGACCATTTTCTACATACCACACTGCACGGGAAAATGGATGGATTGCGGCAATTATAAACTCAATTACATATATACCAAGCAGTGTATGAGGGAGGTAATTTTTTTTCATAGAGTATGAACTGCTTACACAATCAATAGTACCATATGTACATTTTTCTTTACATTCATTATGTTACACGTTAGACTGTCCGTGATTTCATTTACTATTAATACATACAATATATGAAAACAATGACTTGTAAGGATATGGGAGGATCATGTGATGCAAAAATGACAGCAGGATCTTCTGAAGAAATGATCAAGATGGGAATGGATCACGCACACGCATCACACCCAGAACTTGTTGAGACAATGAAGGGTATGTCTGCAGAAGAGACAGCAACATGGAATGCTGATATGACACAAAAGTTCGAAGACGCTGATATGGATACAGAATCAGAAGATATGGTTGTTGAAGATACTGAAGAAGAAGGTGAAGAAGAATCTTCAGAATCTGAATCAGCAGAATAATATCTACAGTACATAAGTAACAAAAAACTCTCGATTACTCGAGAGTTTTTTGTTACTGATTTTGCATTAGTTTTATCTTATTTTTTCTATGCATTTTTTTTATAGCAATTTCTCTTTTTAAAGCAGTACCTTTATCAGGTTGAATTTCCGTGTAAAGAACTTTTTTTACTTTTTTTGCACGTGTATACTTTCCTCCTTTTCCTTCTGTATGTTCACGGAACCTACGCACAATGTCAGTTGTGATGCCAGTGTAAAATGATCCATCGCCACACTCGACTATGTAAACTGTATACATTACTTATACGATACGTCTTCCTTATCAAATGAATATGTATCAGGACCATGCAGTGCAACAGAGATCAATGCAAACATGAGTCCGATGTCTCTTACTCCCTGCGCCGTAAACCCTATTTCAACAACAATAGTAAGCATATGGATTGCTAGTAATGTAGCTACGATACGGATACGACTACCGAGTGCAAGCAAGACGGCACACACAAGCTCAAATAATGCATTCATATACACAAACGTTTGTGCACTTTGACCTGTGGTAGATACTACCCAATCTGGAATATAACTCTCCCACCTTGCAGGAAACAGAATCTGATTTAATCCGAACCATACAAACACAAACACAAGCCCGAGACGTAAGACTACTGGTGCGATTCGAGAATGATTTTGCATACTATTGTGAAAGAGTTCCTATCTTAAATGTAGCAAGCGTTGTCTCAGGAGATTGATCGCCACCGTGTTGTCCATTAAATGAAGCAGAGGCGTCCTTCCCGCACATACTCATAATCTTACTAGATCCACCCGGGTGCCGAGAGATCCATGAAGTTAGGTTATACACACCTCCATTTACGACTGACCAACAATCAGATTCAGAATTATGTGTTGCTACAACTGCAAGCGTAAACGTAGTAGGTGCAGGTGTCACTGGTTTTACGGTAGCAGTAGGAGCAGGGGCTGCTGGTTTTACAGAAGCAGTAGGTGCTGGAGTAGGTGACTTTACAGAAGTTGGCACTCCAGGAGCAGTTTGTAATACATTTGGTTTAGGAGAAGATTCAACCGGTAGAGCTTCAACTTCAACCTGAATCTGTGGTTGTGCTGCACGTGTTGTTTCTGAAACAACAGTGTCACTTTTTTTTGAAAGAAGTATGCCACCGATACCTACTAGTACGATTGCTGCGATGGTAAGTGGGATTGTTTTGTTTGTATTCATATATAAATCTCTTTTCTACTAAAATCGTTCCTAACCTGCATAGTATAACAAATGACAATGCCAACTGAGTAGTACTTGGACTAACTCCCTTATATTTCATACTACATATATAGCTATACTTCTCTGTCTGTTATATACATAACACACCGTATTACATAGAGAGCAAGAGCATGGTACCATGTCGTCATGGAACAAAAAAAACACCTCATTATCTATTGGTCAAGACGCGATTTTCGACTTCACGATAACCCTGCTCTCATAAGCGCAGTTGAAACGAGTCGTGAATCCAATCTGATGTTTTTACCGATGTTTATACTTGAGGACTATATGGTAAACGCTACTCCAGAGTTTCAGTTTGGATACCCTTCACGATATTTTGTCTCTCGTGCAGTACCACACTTTGCAACACACTTTAAAAACTTTCTCATTTTTCAAGGAAAACCAGGTGAAATTTTTAAGCAATTGAGTGCTACATTTGAACTTACTATTTTTGTAAATGAAGACATATATATTGATTTCTATAAACAAATTAAAAAAATTAAATCGAGTTCTATTGCAGTAAAAATCTTTAAGGACTATTTAACAGTGGATAGAGAAACTAAAACTGGTGAAGGAAACTACTACTCGGTTTTTACTCCTTTCAAAAAATCAGTGTGGAACAGTTTTCTAGATTCGGAGGTAAAACATAAAGCTGATTTAAGTCTTGTAAATCCACTTCCACAAGATGTACTTGCTACTATTTTGAAAAATTTTACAATTGTTTCAACACAACACACTGCTATCTGGGATTTGTTCTCTAAACAAAGAACGTTTCAAGCAGGTGATTTGGTTGTGGATCTCGACACACTTACCGATGCACCTACGTTCGACATGTGGTACTACGATGAAGAAGCTGCTCGCACTCTATTTAGTACATTTCTTATATCTGGAAATCTTGCTGAGTACAAAGATAATCGTGATTCACTCGAACTCGATACAACGACAGAAACCGTAGATACAGTTACACTCTATGGAAAAACTTCGAAGATGAGTGTCGCCCTTGCGTGGGGACTTATTTCTTCAAGAACTCTAAAGGAAATGACTCTTAGTCATTTTCAAGATAATTTTAGAGACATCTATTCCCTTACATCAAATGCAGGAGCTCTATCATTTCTTTCTGAACTTATATGGCGAGAGTTTTACAAATATCTGTACTTTCATAATACTGATTTATTGAATACTGAATTTCAAGTAAAATTTCGTGGAAAAATTGACTGGGTAGCAGATACAACAGCACATAAGCGTTTTACAGCTTGGATTACAGGTCAGACTGGTTATCCGATTGTCGATGCATCTATGAAACAGCTTGCGAAAACAGGGTGGATGCATAATCGTTCTCGTATGATAGTAGCGAGTATTCTTTCTAAAAACCTAGGAGTAGACTGGCGGTGGGGACAGGAGTATTTTCGTGCCACACTTATCGATCTCGACGAGACTTCGAACAACGGTGGATGGCAATGGGGTGCGTCTGTCGGAGCTGACCCAAAACCAATTCGTATTTTTAACGCAGAGCTACAGGTAAAAAACTATGACAAAAGTGGAGCGTACCAAAATACTTGGCTTGATGACATAAGAGCTGATACCCCTATTGTCGAGCATAGGGTGGGTCGTGAAGAAGCGCTCAAACGATATGGACTTTCCCACCAACAACCGAGAGACTTTTAAAGATTCATTTTCTTTTTTCGCACTTTCAGCAACATATTCATACGAGGATTTTTTGTAAAGAAAACTTCATGCTTCAAAAGAAAGTTCCAAAACTTTGTATCCCAGTCTTGGGTCCAATCCCCCTTTTTGTAATTACTCATCTTTAATACATAGTTTGAAGCAGAAATATATGGTTTTGTAGCAAATATTCCACCATCAGCAAATTGACTCATGCCGTACACATTCGGAACCATAACCCAATCATAGCTATCTATATACATTTCCATAAACCATATATATACATCGTGAGGATCGTATTCTGAGAGGAGCATATAGTTTCCAAGAATCATGAGCCTTTCGATGTGATGAGAGTAGGCAGTATGTAAGACTTTTTTAATGGTAGTATCGATAGGCTCTATACCAGTCTCTCCAGTCCAATACGTTTGTGGTAGTTGATTAGTATGATTCCAGTAGTTTTTTGTACGCATCGTGCCTCCGTGACACACATACACAAGTCTCATAAATTCTCGCCACCCGATAATCTGTCTGATAAACCCCTCGAGAGAAGCGAGTGGAATACTTTCTTTTGCTGCGAGCGCTGATTTTACTACCTGCTGTGGTGTGAGTAATCCGATGTTAAGATATGGAGAGAGTACTGAGTGAAATAAAAATGACTCTTCTTGTACAATTGCATCCTCGTACGGACCAAATAATGCGAACCGTGAACGAATAAAATCGACAAGTGCGCGTTCTGCCCCAGTATGTGTTACTGCATAGCGAAAGTCATCTGAGCTTCCATATGTATGGGGAAATCCTTGTTTAACATATTGTTTCGCTTCCGTAACATACCTTTCTTCATCTTCTGTAATTGCAGAAAAATTTATTTTTGGAATATGTGTGCCTTTAGGAATTTTTTTACGATTATCTATATCATAACTCCATGAACCACCGACTGGTGACATGGCTCCATCTTCATGGTCTATGAGAATATTATGTTTTTTTCTTTGTGACACATAAAAGTGATGCATCAATAATTTTGGATGTGTCTCAACCCATTCTGTGCACTCTGCATGAGTATTGAAAAACATCGGAGTTTCATACCAGACTACTTCAATGTTGTACTGGACAGAATACTTATTGATTTTTTTTGTTATCCAATTATCTACAACATCACATATATGTACTGTGGTAATTCCATTGGAAGAAAGTTGTCTAAATATAGATTCTGTATCGGGTAAAGCCTTGTATTCAATGTAGTGTGTTGTATACCCTTGCTCAGTGAGGAATGAATCGTATGCTTTCATAGAAGCTCTGTGGAGTACCAGTTTTTGCGCATGAAACTTATACTGCTGAAATAGCAAAAACTCTTCAACAATATATATGTCCTTTGAAATCAAAACATCACCCACATGTATTGCTGGGTGATGTTTAAAAAGCTGATTCGGAAATATAAGTACTCCGTGTTTCATAGCTGACTAGTATACACGATTCAACGTATATTACTTTTTCTTCGGTGCTGATTTCATTGGCATCTTTGGAGCGGGTTTTGCCATAGGCATTGTTTTGTCTACTACCACCGCTCCTGTTGCCCAGTCTTTCAACTTCTTTACTGCATTCATTGCTCCACGCTTTTCAGAGTATCCTTCTCCTCCTTCTGCTACAGGTTCACCGTTTCGTGAAAGGAGCTTCCATCTGAAATGCCCCTTTTTATCTTTGTATACTTCAAATATATTTGTTTTTGTCATTTTTTAAGTTCTGTTAATAATAAAATTATACGAGGTACGCATCTGTTATTATTTTACACTATGTTTCAGGAATCACCTGTGTATGACGATGATGGTATCTGTACAGTAGTTCTTTATGCAAAAAAACAGACCTTTCGGTCTGATTTTTACTTTGCTTTTACTTTTTTTGGTTTCTTTTTTTTTTGTATGTGATGTTCCTTTTGCCATATATGTTATGTTAATTTTATATTTACTAAGTATATCAAACCTTACGCAATTTCAACTACATTATTGCACAATACTGTAACTAAATATTTTTCCTTGTATACCAGTAATTGTGAGGGTGTTTCCGACAAGCTGTACCTGTGCACCACCACTCATAACTGTTCCAAATGTCTGTTCAAGTTCCATAATATTTGATGGTTGCTCACAGTACATAAGAGTCCCGACCATTTGTTTCGATTCTATTATTCCATCAATTACAGTATACGCTCCCCCAAGACCATTACAGAATCTTGCACTCAGTGATCCATTTTCAAACGAAAGTGAGTATTTTTGCTGACTTGGAATTTCTATTCCATTGAATGCACTCAATACAAATTTTTTTCCATCAAGAACGAGTGTTTCGATTGGTTTAGTTGAGGTTTCTTTTGTGTGCTTTGTAAACACCATCGTTCCCGAACCCTTCATTAGGTTGATTGTGAGCTCGTTGCCAACAATACTAAATGAAGTCGCACGACCAAGCTGTTGTGTGTATTCAGATTCCTGTGTCGCTGCAATACACATGCGCTTTGTCGATGCGATAGGTCCGATACTGATCACTTCCCTATTTGCTACAAATGAACCGATTAAATCGTTACAGTCAGTTGTACTTGTAAATGTTTTGTCGACATTGAAACGAATAACAAATTGCTCACTTTGTTGTGGTCGAATATAGCTTCCATTCATCATCTTAGTTTCTTTCCATGACCATTCAGTTCCCGATATCATACTTTTCGTAGGAGGCGGAGCGATTACAGATGTACCGGGCACACGTACCACAGGTACCTCTACGGTGGTAGTTGGATTATTTCTCGTAAGTACTGGGATATCTGTGAGTGTAGTCCATTTCAATGTTCCTCCTACAAATATCTGCGCACGAACTGAGTACGACATGGATTCATTGATACGTTTTGTATCGTAAGAAAGAGTAAACGGAAGTGGAACGTTTTCGCCATTTGTAATAATTGTTGATGAAGCGATTACGGCTGATTGAGCATCAGTACTTACTGTATCAAGAAGAGTGACTTCCAACTTACTACCTGATGGCAGTGCTATTCGCTCTTTGTACATAACATTACCACTAAGATTCGCGAGTTGGTTGACTGTATTTGAAGTACGGTTTTTTTGATAAAAGTACCCGCCGATAAAAATAAGGATGAGTCCAACGATACATACTAGTACAAAATTATTTTTTGAATTATTCATATACATAGTATACACAATCATTGTTTTCCCATGCAAAATCCGCCTTGAGAGCGGATTTTGCATGGGAAAACAGAACTAGAGTGAGCTCAGAAACATACCGTAGCCCTCTGATTCCATCTTTTCTTTTGGTATAAATCGCATAGCTGCTGAGTTCATACAATACCTCTTTCCACCACGGTCTGTTGGTCCGTCATCAAATACGTGCCCGAGATGTGAATCCGCATACCGTGACCGTACTTCAATCCTTGTTCCAAAAAACCCCTTATCCTCTTTTGTTACAATACTGTTTTCTGTTATTGGTTTTACAAATGATGGCCACCCTGTACCTGAATCAAACTTATCTTTTGAAGAGTACAACGGTTCCCCTGACAACACATCGACATAGATCCCTTCTGCCTTGTTTGCATCGTACTCATTTTTAAATGATCTTTCGGTTCCTTCTTCTTGCGTTACTGTGTATTGGATGTCAGTTAAAAGAGTACGGAGCACTGCATCACTTGGCTTTATATATAATTCCCATGTATTCATAGTTTTTATATTAGTGTTAGTAGTAACAGATGTATTAACGGTAACCTTCTCACCTGATGCTGTAAAATCGCCTGCATTGTTTCCCCAATATTTTTTGATAAATGCATCTCTTCCAGAAGCTGTTCTGTAAAAATTATATCGAACTGGGTTTTTTTCAGAATAGTCTTGATGATAATCTTCTGCACTCCAAAATTTTACTGTTGGAATCACAATAATCGTTAGAGCCTTTGGATACACTTTTGCGTTATCTATATTTTTTATAACTGTTTGTGCGATCAGTTTTTCAGCTTCAGTCTTATAGTAGATCGCTGGTGCATACTCCTTTCCTCTGTCTCCAAACGAACCGTCTGGGTCCGTCGGATCACCATGCTTAATAATATGCTCAACAAGATTTGCATAACTCACAATGGTTGGATTGTATGTTACCGTAACCACCTCTCTAAATCCTTGTGCACCATAATTTTCGTACGTTGGATTTTCACCACTCCCTCCTGCATACCCTGATACGACCGTAGAAACTCCCTTAACTTTTTGAAGATCTGATTCGACACACCAGAAGCATCCGCCTCCAAACATCGCTGTAGCGACAGTCTCAACTTGAGCGTCCGGAATATCTATGCTTTTTTTTACTACTTTAGGTACTTGATCGGTCACACGGTCTGTACTTACTACAGCAGGGACTTGAACGATCTCACTACTCCTACTAACCACAATGGATTTTGTTTTTTGAGTGTATATATAGGCACCGAGAGTTATGAGAATCAAAACTCCCACACTGAGAATTATTGTTGTTATGTTTTTCATATATACAATTGTATGGTACTATGAATGTAAAGTCAACTATACAAATTATGAATATCAAAAAAATACTACTCGGTGTATGGATTATGGTGATCTGTTTCGCAGTCTACTACCTCTATACACATGAAGTCACACCGACAGTGCTCCGTGAATACTTTGTTGAACTCGGGCCATGGGCTGCGATTGCATTTATCGTTGCATATACTATCCGTCCGATTGTTTTTTTTCCTGCGTCAGTCATGACTCCACTGTCTGCGCTTCTTTTTGGACCACTGTACGGATGGATTTTTAGCTATATTGGATCTACACTCTCTGCAACTGTTGCTTTTTTTGTTGCAAAATATTTTGGAAAAGATTTGTTTTCAAAACAAAAGGATTCAATTCAAAATCCAAACACGTTTACCCAATTTATCGTAAGGTACAAAGAAACACTAGAAAAAAATGGTCTGGAAACTGTACTTTTTCTTCGACTTGTCCCCCTTTTCCCATTTGATTTTGTAAACTATGCATGTGGTCTGTCGACAATAAAATACAGGACATATCTTATTGGTACACTGGTGGGGATTATTCCTGGACTTACTGCCTTTATATTTCTTGGAGGATCAATCACGAACCCACGACTATTAATACCTACAGTTATAGCCTTTGCAGGACTTACATACGGAGCAAAGCTACTCAAAAAGAAGAGGCGAGACTTAGCGACTGAATAATATTTAGTACAGAATCTTCATTACTTTTTTTACAAGTGGTGTAAGTTTTTCTTTGTATATATTTGAAATAATTCGCTTGTTCACTCTACTCGCTGTTGGATACGGATAAATTTTTGCAAAAAATGCACTGACGGGGATCTTGTTTGTCTCGGCAAGTATAAATTCCTGGATCAATTCTCCTGCATTTGGTGCTACCATACTTCCTCCGAGCAGGTATCCGTCATGTGACACAAATATTTTGGCTTTTCCATAAGTTCCTTCTTCTACAATAGCTCTATCATCTTCGTCAAAGTTTTGCTCTATTACAGTATGGACAATACTTCTTTTTTCGATTTCTGCTTTAGAAAGACCAAATGTAGCAATCTCTGGATTTGTATAGGTAACCCATGCAAGATGATCGGTATTTAGTTTTTTTTTGAGAAACGGAAGCCAATTGGGTACAAAAAAGTTACGGATGATTACTGCTGCGTGAAGCTCTGCTGCGTGGGTAAACTGATGCTGTCCTACAATATCTCCACACAGTAATACACTTTTTTGAGTCGTTTCTAGGTATTTATTTACAATGATATTTTTTTTATCATGTTGCCTAATTCCTGCTTTTTCAAGATCGAGTCCTTCACTATTTAACTCACGTCCGATTGCTACGAAGAATTGATCGAATTCGTGTGTCACATTTCCGTTTTGAGTCTTGATATAAGCCTGTGTTTTACTCTGTATTTCTTCGATTACAGATTCGAAGTAAAATTGAACACCTTCTTGTTCCATACGTTTTTGTAATACAAGAGCAATAGACTCATCTTCTCGAGGAAGTATACGCTTATCTTTTACAACTATCGCTACCTTTGATCCTAAATATGCAAACGCTTGTCCTATTTCAATACTAATCGGCCCACCTCCAACAATGAGAAGTTTTTCCGGTAGATGCTCAATTTCAAAAATAGTTTCATTTGTAAGCACGTGTACATGCTCAATCCCTTTCACAGTATATGTTCTAGGTCGCGAACCCGTTGCAAGCACAATCCTCTTACCATAATACTCTGTACCATCTACTTGTATTGAATGTGACGATGTAAACGTCGCGTGTCCAAGTACAACTGTCATACCAATACTTTCAAAATACGCTTTATTTTCGTGGGTACGGATAAAATCTTTTTTTGACTTGATATACGCGACTACTTTCTGCATATCTGCTTTACCTTGGGCGTCTATACCGAACTGATGAGCGGATTTTGCTGCATGTACAGTTTTTGCAACATGAATAAGTGCTTTTGAAGGTACGCATCCAAAATTTAAACAATCTCCTCCAATATGTGCATCGCTTTTATCTACGAGCAATACACTAAATCCTGCCTTCACCATAAAGCCAGCGATATTGAGACCTCCTGATCCTGCACCTATAACAATACTATCAAATGTTTTTTTCATATTTAGAATTTGTTTATACAATTGCTTGTTACTTTTACCTACTATGAGTCGTGGTGGTCTGCATGCTGAGATCCATTTGGGTGTATTGTATTTGTTTTCCATAGTAACACACCTGCAAAAATTTTATGTGAATGATGCCATATATATAGGTACCTTTGTTACAGTGTGTAGATACTGGTATATACTTACTATTCACATATGCACAAACACCTGACCTCTTTCAAAGCATTTCTTGTTGTGTATCTCTGTTTTCTCATATATCACACTACTCAAATAGAGTTTATATCCTGGCTGCAAGTGTTTGCATTGTGTGTGGGGTTTATGTTGGCATTGTTTGCACATAGTCGACAAGGATACGCGACTGTAATACTACTTCTCCTGCATATGACAATCGAATGGTCTGAGTACGCACAACACACGTCACCATACTCTGAAAAAGAACTTCTGTTTTATGGGATTCATATACTCCTCGATATTGTATTTTTGTGGCAAGAGCTAGGTGCCCACATGTCAAAAGTAAAATGGAAAGTTATTGGTGGAGTAAGCCTTACCATAGCTGCAATTGTGTCGTACTCTTCTTACAGCAGTCTGACTTTTTACTCAGAATCAACATCTATACTATTTGAAATGCTAGTTATCGGCGGTATTTATGGATGCACTCTCTCTCATTTGTTCACAAAAAGAAATACTTAAATATTTGTAGCATGTCTTGAAAATAAAGATTTGGTATACTAACAGACTATGCATGACAAAAATCGATCTCCGTGGATACACCAACTTGATAAAGAGAGAGTCTCTATACAACTGAATACTGATATCGAATCAGATATTGCGATTGTTGGCGCAGGTATTGCTGGTGTCTCTACAGCCTTTTTTATCTTAGAGAACACTAAAAAATCTGTTGTTCTTATAGATGGTGACAAGCTTGCTCACGGTGCTACTGGTCACAATGCTGGTCATGTCACCAGCGCATTTGAACTTTCTTTTGACCAGATGGTTCGTAATTTCGGCATGCAAAAAGCAGCAGAAGGTCAGTCACTTGTAGATAGTGCATGGAATTTACTTGAGAACATGTATCACAAAGCCTCACTCACTATCCCCTTTTCACAATTTACTGGATACGGTGGGCTGCCGACTTTCGAACATGTTGTCGAAGAATTGAAAGATAATCAGCTTCGAAAAGAGGCTGGTTTACAAGCAAATACAGTATGCATCTCACAGAGTGCATCCTACGTAGGCAGTATTCCAGAAGAATATAAAGAGCTGTACACCATAACGAATCAAATGGAAATAAATCGTAATCTTGAAACAGAAGGTGTTGAGTATACCGCAATGGTAACGTACCCTACTGGACTTATTAACTCTGCACTGTTTTGCCAAGAGATCGTTCGCTACTTACTCTCTCGTTACGGCGAACGATTTTCTCTCTTTGAACACACGTACATACAAAAAGTTGTACTGCATGATACTTATTCGATTCTTGATGCAGGCAACAATACTATTACTGCAAAACGAGTAGTGTTGTGTACAAATGGTTTTGAAAATTTTACTCTCATAAACTCATCGGGTCTCGATATTGACTCACGGTTCCATCATGACGTAAGTGGTTGGGTTGGATACATGTGTGGATATCTAGAAACATTGGAAAAACCTCCTGCTGCACGCTACTATGACATCGCGTATACTCAGGAGGAATCACGACAGTTTGTTACTGGTGAACCGTATTACTACATTACGCGTAGACCCTATGAATATGAAGAAAATGTAGAACATAATATAGTCTGCATTGGTGGACCTGAGTTTGGACTAAATGATAGAGAAACATACACAAAAGACTTTACCTATCCACAAAACGCTCACGCTGATGTAGATACTTTTATACGCAAAACACTGCATCATGAAAATGATGGCGAACTCGCATATGCATTTCGATGGCACGGACTTATGGGGTACACAAAAAGTCGTGTGCGACTCATTGGAGAAGAGCCAAAAAATCCAGTACTCATGTACAACCTTGGATGTAATGGTATCGGGATACTCCCTTCTATTTACGGAGGTAAAAGAATATCGCAAATAATTCAAGGAGAAAAACTAGAAACCTCTATCTTTGATCCGAAATTGGAATAAATCATTTTCCGAATTTGTAATTATGAAGCCTACTATTCTACTGGAAACTCTGGTTCGTACATATTTTAACTTGATACATACTTATTATTCTTTACTTACGATGGTTTTAATTTTTAGGTTATTTCAAGTGTTTATTTAAGAATGTAAGTGTTTTATTCCACGCATCCATTGTCTCTTCGGGTGCATAATTTGCGCCTGAAGGATTTGCAAATGCATGTCCGACTCCAGGATAAATATACACCTCGTTTTCTATTTTAAGCTCGGCAAGCGATGATTTAAACTGCTCAACCATAGTAAGTGGAAGCACAGTATCTTTGTCTCCAAACACACCAAGCACTGGCCATGAGATTGCTTTCAAACGATTAGACGATGTCGCCATACCACCTCCATAATACACAACAGTTGCGTCGAGTTGTGGGCCTGAGAGCGCAAACTCGAGTGATTGCTTTCCTCCAAAGCACCAGCCGATAGATGCAAGTTTTGTTGCGCCTTGTGCCTTGAGATATGTGCTTGCAGTTTGCATGTTTTGTATACCTGTTTGTTGATCAAATTTTGAAGTCAATACTTTTGCTCCAGCTTGATCTTCTGCAGTACCACCGAGCAAGTCTACAGCAAGTACTAGATATCCCTCTTTAGCAAGCATATCAGCTGTGCTCTTGATTTCAGGTCGGAGTCCTCTATTCTCATGAATCATAACAATACCTGGATAGTTTCCTGGAGCTTTTGGACGAGCGAAGTACCCTTTTGCACCCTCAAAATATTCAAGATTTTCTATAGTGGAAATAGGTGTCTGATTTTCTGAATTCATAATTTCAACATTCTTCATGTCTCCATTTTTCGTTCCACTGTCAATAAATTGATACACATATCCCGCTACAATAAGTGTGATACCGATAAGTATGATTGTATATTTTTTTGACATGTATCAAGTATAACAAATGTATAACATGAAAACTTTCCAGTATTTTGAGGTATAGGGGTCTCTCTACTTGTTTGCTTTTAAACCTGCTTTCTTTGTAGAGGGTGCAGATGAGATGCGATACCAATAGCCGTGGCGATGACGACAAGGTTCTTGATAATATACTGCCCTTCAAGTGTAGGGACTAGAAATCCTGACCACGTTGCATCCTGCACAAGAAACAATGGCATAAAGGTAGTGGTCATATGGAAAAAGAGTAGCGGTATAACGACTCTCTCGTACCCTTTCACTAAAAAAAGTATCCCTATAAGCATCTCAAATAAACCGAATAGAATTATAAATACTGAGAATGGCATTGCGGATATCGTCTTCTCAAACAATGCTTGAACAAGAGGACTTGCTGGACTTACGCCAATAACCTTAAGAATACCGAACCAGAAAAAAATAACAAAGAGTCCAAACCGTGCAACAGGCTCTGACACCCTCCTAAAAAAATGAATGAGTTCAATATCAAATGTTTTAAGTTTCATAACAAAAGTATAGCAAAGTAGTATAAAAATAGCGTGTGGATCCTTAGTTACGAGAGGGAGCTATTCCTACCCACGTCCAAGTAGAAACACGATGTAAGCTATGTAAAGCAAGATAAACACGATTCCCTGCCACTTTTCGATAGTGTGTTTCTTTCCCACAAAAAGCGCGAGGAATAGTAGGAGTGTTGCACCAAACGTGACGAGGATATCGATCGTCATCAGAGGAGAAAACGGAAGCGGTGTGATAAACGAGCTGACACCGAGAATCCAAAAAATATTGAAAATGTTTGAGCCGACTATGTTGCCGATAGCGATATCACTATTTTTCTTGTATGTAGCAACCACCGAAGTAGCAAGTTCGGGGAGTGATGTGCCGATAGCTACTATCGTAAGGCCAATCAGAGACTCACTTACTCCAAGGCTCTGTGCAAACACTATCGCCCCATCGACAATCCACTTACCACCAATCACGAGCCCAACAAGTCCGCCAAAAATAAACAACCATGAACGCAGGAGTGACATTTCGACGGGCTTTTCACCTTCGTCAGTAGGCGACTGCTTAGCAATACCGAAAATGTAATATAAAAATATTACAAAAAAAGAAATCAATATAAGTCCGTCGATGCGTGTCAGCTGTGACATAGACGCTCCGTCGATCAGAATGTCGCTCGCCAAAAACGCGACCACAATAACAGCGAGTAATGCAAATGGTATCTCTTTCCAGACTGTACTTTTTTGGACTGTGAGTGGGTAGATGGTCGCACACAGACCAAGAATAAACAAAATATTGACGATATTGCTCCCTAAAATATTTCCAATAGCAATATCTGTATTACCACTGACACTCGCAAACAAATTCACAATCAGCTCTGGGGCAGACGTTCCAAACGCTACGATAGTAAGACCGATCACGAGCGGTGCCACTCCGAGTTTGTAAGCGAGAGATGATGCTCCTGATACCAAATAGTCCGCCCCTTTAATCAATAGTACGAATCCAACTACAAACAATACAAATGTAATCATAGTGAGCTAGTATATCAAATTTTTGCAATGGATACATATATGAAACATACAAAACCCCGAACACTTGTTCACACTCAATCTGGTTTCTAGCCCGAGTCCAATCTGATAATCGAGCCTAAAGTGAGTTACTGTAACAAATTGGGCGAATCACAGAGTGATTCGCCCAATAACTAACGCTGTGATTTAATTTTTTTCAAATCGCTATCACTGCGCTCTATCAAATCTTTCAAAATTATACTTACATCTCGACCAGCCTTATCAAAATTCAACTTTGCCAACCCTACAGACATACTGATGTGAAAGGGATTCCCATCAGTATTTTTCATAGGAGTATTGGCAACAACTTCCTTGAGAGTGCTTGCGATACGTCGTGCCTCAGATTTTGATATCTCAGGAAGAAGAATAACGAATTCATCCCCTCCGTACCGACAGACTACATCAGACGATCTCCAAGGGTGAGAATCTAAGCAAGTAGCTACGGCTTGGAGAACACTATCACCAGTCGAGTGCGAGTATGTATCATTGATACCCTTGAAGTTATCTAAATCAAAAAAAAGACAGACAGTTGGCCGCCTCCATCTCATCACTTGACCAAGTTCTCGTATGGCTACTTTTTCAAACTCTCTTCGCTTAAGAAGTCCTGTTAAGTGATCCCTTGTTGCGTTAATTATCCTTGAAAAATTCCTTTCTGCTACAACAATGTATCCATCAATTTCGCCCTTGTGAAAGGGTTTATTGATATACCCATCGGCTCCAGCAGAAAGAGCCATGAATTTTGTTTTTGGATCTAAATCAGCAGAAAGACAGTAGCAGATGACTGGTGCTCTAGCAACAGAAATGATATTCGCAATCAACTGGATACCATCTCTTTCGTGCCGAAGACTCATGTCAACAAAAAAAATTGTTGGTTCATTGAGACTGCGCGCAAACTCCATTGTTTTTTCAGAATTCTCAAATGTAACCACACAGTGATCATCACCGAAAATCTCTTTACAAGTAACAAGGAGGTCACAACTGTCGTCCACAAAGACAAGCTTTGTAGAATTTGACTGTTCACACATAAGTACCGCCTACGCCCAAGCGCATGAAATGATGATAGTCAAAGAGCTATGTAGCTCTGCCCGAAGTATACTCTCTATACTTAGACAATCAATGATTTGAGCATATTCGTTTAGCTGTAGACATGTTTAATCTTTTAGAGAAGAGGGGTCTTTTGTGATGTCAATGCTTTTTTGCTGCCGTATTGTCTCAGTTACGACAATTTTCTGTATCACAAGAGTACTTCCATTTTCTAAAACAGAGTACTGTTTAGAAAATTAGGTCACTGAAAATTTCCGCTATTCTTACAGAATCAGTATACCTTTCACATTTTGATTACAAAACATTCAAGGTCTTGCGAAAGTTCCATATATTCCCTTTCTCACCCGACTCGCACCGTCGTGCTACTTCTTTCGAGTCCAAGTCCCAGACACTCATTGCATTCGTGGCTGACAGTGTGGTACGAAGTTGGAATTACTTTTTAATTGCACACTTTCCGCACTTGCAACCATTTAGCTTTATATACTTCTCAAAATACTCATCTCCATAATCATAGTTGAGCTCTTCTCCGGATTTTATTTTTCTTATTGAATAAATGAAAGTCCTTCCGCTCGGACCCCTTGCCTCACAATTTGGTCTACATGAATGATTAATAAATCTTGCGATATTCTCTTTTATATTCCCATCTATCATTTTATTTCTACCAGTCAAGAATAAGTACCTACCTGTTGCGGATTCTTGTTTCTCCACAGGTACATTTCTGCCAATGTATTCAATGATTCTTTTATTTTTGGGAATTTCTTCCAAAGTAAAAATTCCCTTACCCGAAATGCCCCTCTGAGTACGGAGTTTAAATTTTGTAGTTGGTATTGCAAGTTGTTCTGTCATATGTAAGATTTTACTGCTGCCGGACTTGGACTCGATGCTTACAGCATCCAGTACTCCAATTGGATTTTTCTTACGCTCTCATGAGCTTAGAAAAATGCTCAATCGGGCTTCGAGTCCAAGATACTATCCTCCAGAGGGATAAGTCCTATTCACCCTAAAAAATTTTGCATTCACTGCTGCGGGACTTGGATTCGAACCAAGGTGACAACTTTCAGAGAGTTGCATCCTACCACTAGATGATCCCGCAGCAGTACCAACAAAATTTAAAGGGCAAGTTAGACGATCCGGCAAATTATAAAAGTTATCAGTTGAGAGTTATGAGTTTGGAGTTATGCGAATGTAATGCATTAACTGAAAACTGTCGACTTTAAACTGCAAACTAGTTCTCAACCTTACTAGAAACACGAGTTTTTTCAAGGTGTATACTCTAAAAAGAAAGCCCCGACACAGCGTGCGGGGCTTTGAACTCAGAACGATTCAAATGAAGCAAGAAAATCGTCTGTGACTTTTGAATTTGGTTTTTCTTGACCCGTATTCAAAAGCTCATCATCTGTAAAATTTACTGGTAGTTTTGAGTGTGAGATCTGAGTGCGAATAGGCAAAGCATCGAGATCACTCAGCAAACCTTCTCGTACCAATGCATCGACCTCGACGTACGCTGAAGCTTTTGATGCGTATTCTTGGCTTATAGTTCCGTTTGAAAGACGGAAGAAACCCTTTCCACATCCACAACAGATTCCGAACTTCATCGTATGCAATTTCCCTGACATAATGCCTCCGTGATTGGGAAAATTCTACTTGAACTGTACTTTGCCGAAATACCGATGTCAAACAAAATGCCCCACCACAGTATGTGGTGGGGCGGAGTTTGAATACTCGTCTAGTTCAACAGAACAGCGAGTGCAAGGTTGCGAAACCCTGGAGGGACATCATTGATGATCTCAAGATTGAAATCACGATCTCTTTGTGTCCACTCATCAGGAAGACCAGAATCATTGATTGCTTCCATCGCACTGACGGCATCTTCGTCTGACATGAAGCCGCATTCCTGCATCACCCTCAAGCGGTCCTGGGCTGCTTGTTTGGAATAAACAACCATGCGATCTTGAATGCTCTCGTCGTGACTCACGAACCTTGCGTGAGTAAAGCATCCCTGACACATTTTGAATTTGTTCACCTGCTTTGTCACTCCAAACATATACTCTCTCTTTAGAATGGTTTGTGCTGTACTGCTAGCAAGCATATTACAACAACTATAGCCTAATTGTCAATATACACCCTACTATTTCCTACTTATCTTACTTGTAGGATTTTTATATACATATATACTACTGATGACATGGAGAAAAAATGCAACAAAACTGAAGAATTCTATGGCACTACTACTGTCGGTGAGAAGGGTCAGATCGTGATTCCAGCTCATGCACGAGAAGCGATGAATCTCCAAAAGGGAGATAAGCTTCTCGTGTTTGGAATGGGGTGCGACATGATTGCCTTTTCTAAATTACAAAATTTAGAAAAATTTGCTACTCACCTATCGAAACAAGCAGATGCGATTCGACAGGTAATTAAAAAAGGAGATATTAAAAAATAATTGTATAACACATGAACTACACCACACTCGCGACACCAGAAATTATTAAGAAAGTAACAGATGCATGCGCTGGAAGAAACATCACAGTACATGTAGTAGATACTAAAGCTGACGCACTCGAAACGATAAAAAAACTGATTCCATCTGGGAGTGATGTGATGAGTGGTGGATCTACTACGTTAAATCAGATTGGGTACATAGACTATGTAAAAGACGGCGCGCATGAATGGAACAATGTAAAAGAAAAAATTTTGGCTGAGACTGATCCAATAAAACAAAACGAACTACGACAAAGAAGCGTACTCGCACCTTACTTTCTTGGCAGTGTACACGCAATCACAGAGGATGGTCAGGCAGTAGTAGTGTCTGGATCTGGAAGTCAGATTCCGTCATATGCATTTACCAGTGACAACGTCATATGGGTTGCTGGAACACAGAAAATTGTCCCGACACTTGCTGATGCGTTTAAGCGAGTAACCGACTTCGTACTTCCGCTTGAAGATGCGCGGATGAAAGAAGCTATGGGATTTGGAAGTTCAATCGCAATGTGGTGGATTTTTGAAAAATCTGTCTTACCACACCGAAAGTTTCATCTCATACTCGTGAATGAAGTACTAGGATACTAATAAAGACGGTATACCTATTACTCATAATTATTGTGAATAATACAAGATACTAATCTCTGTTTGGGGTACGTTTTTTGCAAGCAATGATAAACGCGGTAAAAAGTTTGTGTGGATGCAAAGGTCTCGCTTTGAACTCTGGATGAAATTGTGTAGCTAGAAAAAACGGATGCTGTGAGACTGGGAGCTCTGCGATCTCCATGAGTACACCGTCTTTTGATTTGCCCGAGAACACAAGGCCTGCCTTTTCGATATCATGTATATATACTGGGTTTACTTCGAACCGATGTCTATGTCTTTCTGACACTACATCTTCTCCATATACTCTTCGCGCGATACTTCCTTTTGTGAGATAGGCTGGATATGCTCCCAGTCGCATGGTTGCACCATAGTTCCCACCTTTCATATGACTCGTTTGGTCTTTCATGATATCTATTACTGGATGAGAGGTCTTCTTCGCTATCTCAGTTGTATGAGCGTCCCGCCACCCAAGTACGTTTCGTGCGTATTCAACAACAAGCAACTGCATCCCGTAACAGAGTCCAAAGTATGGGATGGAGTGTTCACGAGCATACTGAATCGCAAGCAGTATTCCCTCTACTCCCGATTCACCAAAGCCACCAGGGACAATCACCCCGTCATAGTTTGCGAGTACTGAAGGTTTCAGTTTTTTTGACTCAAAATCTTTTGAATTGATACATGTCAGTACTGCTTTTACATTTTGTGAATACGCAGAAAACTTGATCGCTTCAAGTACCGATATATACACATCTGAAAGCACGAAGTCACCAGAATCAAAATACTTTCCTACCACAGCAATCTTAACTTTCTTTTTTCCATTCTTTGTCTTCTGTACAAAAGTATTCCATTCACGTAGGTTTGCTTTTGTCTTGTTTGGGATCCTTAGTACTTTCAAAAGTATGTCGTCGAGATTGTCTTTCATGAAGTTTATTGGGACATCATAGATACTCTCTACATCAGGTGCCGATATCACGTGATCAGCTGGTAGATTACAGAATGTCGCTATTTTTTCCTTACGCTTCTGATCGAGTGGTAATTCGCTTCGAGCAATGATTACATCTGCTTGCACTCCCGCACTATTGAGTGTTCTCGAAGCATACTGGGTAGGCTTGGTTTTCATCTCACCGATTTTAGATGGTATCGGAATATATGAAACCATCACAAAAGCTACATCGTATGGGTGTGCTGTCTTCATCATACGTCCTGCTTCGAGGAAAATTACGTTTTGATACTCCCCGACAGTCCCGCCGACTTCAACAAGTGTCACGTCAGCGTGTGCATCTTCTGCAGCTTTTTCGATGCGTCGAATGACTTCTCGAGGAATATCTGGAACGACTTCTACATTTTTTCCTTTATATTCTAAATTTCTTTCCTTTCGGATAACTTCTTGATACACCCTCCCTGTCGTCATGTAGTTTGTACGAGTAAGATCGATATCAAGAAAACGCTCATAGTTTCCCATGTCTTGATCGGTCTCATCACCGTCATCAAGGACAAATACTTCGCCATGCTCAGTTGGGTTCATGGTTCCCGCATCTACATTTATATAAGGATCTATCTTAAGTGCTGTAACTGTAAGTCCACGAGCTTGGAGTATCTTAGCGATTGAAGAGGAGGCTATACCTTTGCCAACACCTGACATTACTCCACCGACTACAAAGATATATTTTCTCCTTTTGGCCATTTTAGGTTTTCAGATATTTTCTGACAGCTAGATAACTCGATATTGCACCGATAAGCATCCCCGATGCCATAATAATGAGGAAGATTTGTCCAAAGTTTTGAGTGTAATATGCAAACGCATTGAATCCAATATACAAACTTCGTGAAGATTCACCAAGATAGTATGTAATCGGATAGAACAACAGAAGAGTCAGGACACCCGAAACAGCTCCGTATATAGTGCCTACAACAACAAACGGACCGCGCACATAATAGTTACTTGCACCTACAAGTCTCATGACAGATATCTCTTCACGAGAAACGTATATAGCGAGGCGAATGGTGTTGAGAGTGATCATGACTGAAATGAATACAAGAAGAAGTGTCAGTATTGAACCGAGTTTACTTGCAGAAGATATGATACGAGAGAGCTGCTCAATCGCAACTCGATTTTGATTGAAGTTTACTTTATCTACAATCGAAACACCGTCACTTCCGACAATAGCTTTACTATCCAGAAACTGTGCGATGCTTTCGTACTGCGATGGGTCTTTTGCTTTTATATTGAGAACAGCTCCGAGTGGATTGTCATCGAGCTCATTGAGAGCCTGGAGAGTAAACTGATCATTTTCGTGTCGGTCTTTGAAGTCTTGGAGTGCTTGTTCGCGTGATACGTATGTTGTCGATAGTACTTCTGGGAGTGCTTCCAGTGTCTTTTGCATCTGCTGAATATCGCTCTCTTGTGCTGCACGAGTGAAATATACGTTTACATCGACTTTACTCTTGATTGTATCAAGTGATGTATTGAGAAATGCTGATATAAAAATAAGAGAACAAATAACAGAGAGTGTGATGATCATCACAAGCACTGACGACAACGACACGAATGCATTTCGTGAAAAATTGAAAAAACCACTTTTGATAATTCTTTTTGTGTCTACCCAAATCATAGCTATATAGTATAACGCCCTTCTTTATCATCGCGAACTATTCGACCATTTTCCATTGAAATAACTCTTCTTCCCAATGAATCTATCACTCCTTTGTTGTGTGTAGTGAGGATTACTGTTGTACCGAGATCGTTAATCTTTTTGAGAATCTGCACTATATCAAATGTGTTTACTGGATCGAGATTTCCTGTTGGCTCGTCTGCGATAATAATGTCTGGCTGATTTACAATTGCGCGTGCAATAGCAACCCGTTGCTTTTCTCCACCAGATAATTCGTGAGGAAAATTCCAAATCTTTTTTGAAAGATCGACGAGATCAAGTACGTGTGGCACATCTGATTCGATCTCTTCATCCGAGCGTCCTGCTGCTTCCATACTAAATGCTATGTTTTCATATACATTTTTATTTGGAAGCAAACGGAAGTCCTGAAACACTACTCCGATTTTCCTTCTATACTTTGGAACTTCTCTATTTTTGAGTGACTGAATATCTACCGATTCAAAAAATACCCTACCATCTGAAGGACTTTCTTCCGCTAGAAGAAGTTTGAGGAGTGTAGTCTTCCCTGCACCAGAGTGCCCTACTATCGAAACAAACTCTTGAGGTTCAACAGAAAAAGTAACATCTTGGAGTGCGATAGATTGATCCGCATATACTTTTGAGACTTTATCGAAGTAAATCATTTTTTTATAGATACGTACAACTCAAGAATTTTACCACAGCACGCTCACGTTTCCAACATACAAAAAGCCCCCCACGAATAGATCATACGGGGGGGCACAAGACTACACAATAAGAACTGCTGAACGGTCGTTTACTCCACGACCATAGTCGAGAGCACTGAGGACTGAACGGACTGCTCCATCTTGATGGAACAGTGCGGGGACAAAGCGTCTCCCATATGCATTTACAAGTATGCTTCCATCGAAGTACATTCGATCAATAGACTGCGATGTGAAGAGTTTCGCGGTAAGTGCTGGATTTGCTTTCAAAGCATAGAAAACCCGCAAATCGAGACACACGAGACCTGCACATTTATGCCTAACAATCACCTCTTCTCCGTTAACAACATGTTCACCAATTCGAACCCCGTGAGCAAAGTTTATATCATCCACGCTGAGCTCTCGGATTGCGAGGCTTTGAGTGTCTTCCTGGTCTATGCGGAAGTTGTGACCGAATATGCTGGACGGATCACGCAATGAGACATGCTCAATATGGATTATGTTGTCGGTGAGTAAATCACCAGGAAGAAGGGGGTATGTGTAGTGTTTAAAATAGTGGAGGTAGTTCGTTGAGGTGGTGGTCATTGAAATACTCCGACTATTTTAAGGGGATGTACACACACCGTTTCCATGACCACCATACAACAACTTGCCGTTCTATGCAACCTACAGTGTCTTTTCTGCTTCTATAAACTCATCGATCTCTCCTCCGAGCACATCGTCTACTTTTGCTGTTTCGACATCAGTTCTATGGTCTTTCACCATTTTGTATGGATGAAGCACATACGAGCGTATCTGATTCCCCCATTCAATCTGTGTTGTCTTTGAGATATACATTCCTTTTTCTTGAGCAATACGATCTTCTTCCATTTTTTTATAAAGCTTTCCAGTCAGTATGGTAAGTGCTTTTTCTTTATTCTGACCTTGTGACCGTTCTGAAGTTACATGTGCAGAAAGATTTGTAGGAATATGCACTACACGTACCGCAGTTTCACGCTTGTTTACGTTTTGCCCGCCGGGACCACCAGACTTTGAAAGTTCTACCCGGATATCTGATTCTGGAATATCTATTTCACCAGTTTTTTCAAATTTAGGAATAACTTCCACAAGTGAGAACGATGTATGGCGAAGTTGTTTTGCATTAAATGGTGATATACGGACAAGACGGTGCACACCTGATTCATTCTTGAGTGAGCCATATACATGCTTCCCTTCTATTTCGATTGTTATATTGCGATAGCCCCCATGATCGTTCTCATTTACATGGATGAGCGAGTAGGACCAGTTTTTCTTTGCGATATATTTCACATACATATCAAACAAAATTCTTGAAAAATCTTCTGCATCATCTCCCCCTGCGCCAGAAAATATGGTCATGATTGCATCACCTCTATCATACTTTCCAACACCAGTAAGTGAGTCTTTGATTTCACCAAGTTCACGAATCATTGCCTGAGCCTTGTCTTTGTCAGACCAAAAATCTACTCCGTTCATAGCAGTTTCGATTTCTACAATTCTTTTTTTCTTGTCATCCATATAGAGCCAAAGGTGAGAATCGAACTCATGTTTCTGCTTTACGAAAGCAATGTTCTACCACTGAACTACTCTGGCTATTTTACTCTACGGAAACAATTCAATCATCTTTTTTTCAACAATTTTTATTTGCTCCGGTACATTTTCTTGCTGTGCAACGTACAGTGCATCATAGAGTGTCTGTAGTGAATCTCCCATGAATCCAGAATCGAAGTACAGTTGAGCGCGACTTAGTTCAAAAGTGATTTGTGCTTCTCGAACATCAAGTGACTCAACTAGATCTTCTTGTTCTTTTGTCCACGCATTGAGTAAGAGCCTAGCTTCAGGATCTTCGAATCCCTTTGTTTTTAAGAGCTCAACAAGCTGAGCTCTGTCGACTGATTCATTGTTTGGTACTCCCTCCATATGTATATGGTACTACGTTCTAGTTTCGTGAGCCATTGTCCGGGATTGAACCGGAGACCTCGTCATTACCAATGACGTGCTCTACCAACTGAGCTACAACGGCTTCTTATATTCTATTTTCAACATCACATACGTTCTGTATCTCCTATTCGTCTGAGCTACCAAGACAGCTACAACGGCTTCTTATATTCTATTTTCAACATCACATACGTTC
>Ga0163144_10000755_pt1 | contig 76246 bp, 71 predicted proteins | sample OliLak19BULKMAT1_FD_123175 | JGI IMG/M metagenome (GOLD analysis project Ga0163144, IMG submission 123175) | Freshwater microbial mat bacterial communities from Lake Vanda, McMurdo Dry Valleys, Antarctica - Oligotrophic Lake LV.19.BULKMAT1 | ecosystem: Environmental > Aquatic > Freshwater >... | reverse complement strand
TAGAAAAGAACTTAAAAATGAGTTTGATCTTTTGGATCAACAAATTCAAAAAGATATTCGCATAGATAGACATAAAGCAATTTTAGGATGGATAACTAGTTTATCAATTCATTCAGCAATTTTAATAGTAGCTATGACGGTTGCCTTTAGTATTGCTAGGGAAAAAGAAACAGAATCATTACCTATTCGTATTGTATCAATTGAACAGCCACTTAATGTTGATGATATACCGAAAGAAAGAGACATAACCAAAAATGATGTTTTAATAGAAACAGAAAAAGAAAGTAATGATAAAGGTCCAATAAGCGAATTGTTGCTTCCAGAAGATTCAATTACATCATCGGAAAATGATATTACAGATAATCCGAATGATCTGAAACGTGGCAGAGAAGAAGCTAAAGCAGATGCTGAAACAGGAGGAATTTCTGTATTTATGGCTATTGGAGTTGGTGGTAGTAGTTCTGGAATGTTTGGAAGTAGAATAGGTACTGGTAAATTACGAGCAAGAGCGAAGATGGGTCCGTATGGTAGACCAGCCGATGCTGCATCAGAAGCAGGATTACGTTGGCTAAAAAAACATCAAAGTCTAAATGGTATGTGGAGCGCCTCGCAATATTATATTAACTGTCCAGATGCTATTAAATGTGAAGCTGGAATAGATAAGACAGGTGCTGATATTGCTATGACTGGATATGCTATATCTTGTTTTCTTGGTCAAGGTTATGACCATGTTACAGTAAATAAATATCGTAAGGTAGTAAAAAATGGTATTGAATATTTACTTTCAGTTCAAAAACCCGATGGATTACTCGGTGAAAGAAATTATGAACATCCAATTGCTACATTAGCACTTATAGAATCGTATGGAATGACTAGTGACCAAACATTACGTATCCCATCACAAAAAGCAGTTGATATTATTCTTCTGAAACAATCAAAACTTAAAGGTGATGAGTATTCAAGATTAGGATGGGATTATGTTAATCCTGACGCAAATCGGATTGATGCTTCTATTAGTGGATGGAATATAATGGCTCTTAAGTCTGCTGTTGGTGCTGGTCTTAATGTAGGGGAAGCGATAAATGGTGCTAAAAAATATATTGATGGAGCATGGAAAGCCGCTAATAAAGATTGGGATAAACTTAATGATCCGTATACAGATAAATCAGTATTTCCATATACATGGAATGCCAATACTAATTCAACAGACCGTGACCATTTAAGTTTCATCGGAGCTACATGCGCAGTATTTTTGGGTCATAAGTCTGGTGATATTATGTTGGAAAGTATGCTTAATGATGCTGAAGAGCGATGGATTAAAAATGAAGTTTATAAGAAAAATAATTATGCGTGCTATTATTTGTCGCTTGCTCAATTTCAAGCTGGAGAAAATCACTGGAAGTTATGTCTTGATACATTGATTAGTAATTCTATTGATACTCAACGCCAAACCGAGGATTGTTTTGATGGTTCATGGGATTATGCGGGACAATCATGGCATGGAGCAGATACTGGCAGAGTTCTTTCAACATGTTATAATATTTTAAACCTTCAAGTTGCTTATCGATATATGCAAATTACTCCTGGTATAAAAATTAAAAAAAGTAAATTCATTATATTAGTTGCTAAACGATATACTCAATATATAATTTAGTTATATATTGAGTATACTATTAATAAGTATAAATATTTACGGAGATACCTATGGAATCTAATGATTTTAATGAGATGCCAAAAGATGCACTAATGGTTATTGGTGATATTGATAAATTCACTGAATTTATCATATATAACTCGGTTCAAAAAGCGGTTAATAAACTATTATTTTCACTTTTTGAAAAACGAAGTCATGTAATAAAACTTATAGAAAAGTATATTTTACGACATAATATATCTGTTAGAGATTTTGTGAAAGATGAAACCAATAAGTATATTATAAAGTCTATAATGATGGATGACGTTGATATTGGTGAGCAGTTAATTGATGAAATGGGGGTTGCTGGGCAGATAAAACGTGGAGATATTGATAGGATTGTTATAAAAACAACAAATGATATACTTTTTAAAATTCTTGATGATATGTGCAACGATAAACTTATAAAACTTTGCTGGGACGCTGAAACTGAAGATTTTGTATGGTTACATCGGCATCCTAATGAGCAATATAAAGTAGAAACACAATATAAATCATCAAAAAAGAAAGCTACTAAAAAGAAAAAGTGATATAATAAGAAATTAACAATGGAAAAATGTTTTTTATGATAGATACATATCAAATAATAGATAATCTTCCAAATTTTATACATAATATTAAAAAAGAAGCTATTAAAACATTTTTGTTATCATATAAAGAATCTGATGTTTTTATAAACAAATATGATAGTAACTTGTTAAGTGACAATGATATTGAATATGAAATGAAGCCATATTTAATCGTAAAAAATTACTATTATTATATAAATTATGAGCAAATAGAGAATATTTTAAAAGCTGTGTATCAGCAACTAGTATATAAAATTTTAAATAAACTAGTAGAAGAAGGAATATTGGAAATGTGTTGGGATGTACCTCTTATGAACTTTATATGGCGTAAAAAGAAATATTCTCGTTTAAATAAGATAAAGAAATTGTATAAATAGTAATATGGGCTTTAAAGATTTCTATTCTACATACAATGAACGTAAGACATCTCAACATGACTTGTCTGATGAAGAAAAGTTTTTTGAAGCAGTTGGTGTACAAATTCCTAATCTTAATGCTTTTACAGCATGGCTTGTGTTAAATGATAAAATAAAATCATATGTACTTGATATGAGAACAGACAGACCGCATTCTTTATTTAATATGCCTTCTAATAAGCGCATTTTACATTTTGTACACTCTCTTCCACGAATAAAAGAGTTAGCTGAAGAGTTTTCTAAAAAATGGAAATAAAAAGTCCTAGAAATTATTAATTAGCCTATATAATTGCTTGAGGACACAAATTATGCTACATATTATTTTAGTCATTGTTGCTGTGCTCTGTATGTCACTAACTACAGTAATTGCACTTTCTGGTATAAAATTTTATACAATAAATACCGAAATAGATACAGCACCAAAAGATGCGTTTAAATTGAGGGTACTAACATTGATATCGTTCGCTATTGCGTGCGTATCGGTATGTGCCATACTTATATTTTAAGGAAATACATGAATCGCCAATATACTACCGATGATCTTTTACACCTTACAAAGCTTGGTCGCTTCGGTTCACCAGAAATGAATGCATTAGCTGCTTCTGCGTTCTTACATCTTTTTAAACTTAAAGAAGAAAATGAGATGCTTCGCAAACGTATTGATGAAAACGAGGTGAAAATTTTCCACATACCAAACCAACAGGATGTTGTTGATAAAGAGTAATCATGAATTGTGAAATTCTTGTAAAAGAATTGGTAAGTAATATACGAAAATATTCAAAAGGAAAGATTTACCTTTTCGGATCTAGTCTTCGTAACTTCTTATTATCCGGTAAAAATTCTGTATTTGATATTATAGTTGACGAAAAAGATAAGATAATACAAGAAAATATTCTTGGTATTTTTATATCAAATGTAACCTTTAATTTTATATTTAGTTCTGAAATAGATTATAGTCACGAATTCTATACCATAGATAACATTTATACTATAATTGATGAAGACTTTAATGGTAATTTAGAGATTTACTCTACTAATAATGGACTAGTTGACTTAAATAAAAAAATTATTAAATTAACCAAGGCAGGTAAAAGTCGCGTTGAGTCACCTGGATTTATCATTGATACAATAACTCTAGCATCTGAAAATGGCTTTATTTTAGATTTTGGAACAATTTCAGCATTTATGAAAAATAAATCCACTGTAAAAGATGTTGAACCTAGAAAGATTTGTAATTTTATTAAAAGTATTGTTGGATATAAACATCCTAGAAAAATTATATCCTTGATTAATACACTTGGTATATCAAAGGAACTTTTTGATATAAAATTAACAGAGACTTCATATGTTAATCATTTAAGAGCAGATGATTATTATGAATTTGCTGCTTTAATTTTTACAGATATTGCAATAAAAGATTTACGTAATATATTAATCGGATTCTCATTAAATGATATTGATGTTATTTCTAATATCATGGAAGCTATTTCATTTATTGATTGTGAATCTGATGTAGTTGCGAGAAATATATTAAATAAAATAAAGGGAAATCGTGTTCAAAATATGATACGTCTTTTAAACGCAATGAAGTTTAAAACACTTGCTAAATTAGTTCGTACACATCAAAATAATGTGTATAGTGTAAATAAACTTTGTATTGATGAAAATATTATTAAATCAACTTTTAAAATTAGTGATGATAATGAAGTAAATAAACTACTTGACAAAGCATTACGTAAAGTTATATTAGATCCATCGTATAACGATAAGTATAAAATACTCACCTATCTCAACAATGAAAGAGAATAATATGTCAAGAACCAAAAAAGAATCTCAAACCTTTGATGTAGGAGATAAAGTAAAACTTACTTCTAATTCAAAAAGTGAAGGTGTTGTCGTACATAGACATTCTGTTGCAAAAGATACACGAGAATGGAGTGTTCATTGGTATAATATAAAGCCAGACCGTGGCGTATACCGCGCAGATGAAATTAAAAAATATTATTAAAAAGGAAATGAATGCCAAGACCGCCAAAAACATTTAAATCGCTAGATGATGATGAGGATATAACAAATATTCTTAAAGAAGCCGCTAACGAAATAAGCGATACAAGTGGGGAAAATTCATTCCTTGACGAAATTCCTACAGAAGATGTTGAAGATGACGTGCAAGTTTCGTCCGCTGATGGAGACTTTTCTGTTTCTGTTGGTAGCGTTAGAAGAAATAAACCGCCGGAAAAGTGTTGGGCTGATGGAATACGAACACCATTTGTAGTTGGTGATTTAGTTTATCTAAAGGGATCGCCCGATAAGATTTTTAAAGTATTGGGTCCATATAGTATACCAAATACATATAATATTAAACTATCTGGTACTGATAATGAACAATGTAATGTTCGTGAAGATATTATTAGAAAAGCAAAACCAGATGCTGTTTGGGTTCATATATGGGAAACCGTTGTTGATCCATATCGTGATTGGAAGAGAAAACAAGAAGAAGCTTTAAAAGTAAAAGTAAAAGTAAAAGTAAAAGTTACTGAAGTGTCTAAGAATAAACATATTACTAAAAAAGTATTGAAAAATAATAAGAAAAAGTAGTGTGTGATACACAAAGCCCAAAGTTTTTTACTTTGGGCTTTGTTTTTATCTATAACTCCTATAATAATACATAGGAGTTAATAAATGTCAGATCATGATAATACAGTAGACGTAAAAAATCCAATTTTGGAAAATCATTCTACTTTGAAATTACAATTTGGTCGCTGTACTGCGTGGCAAATTGTTAATGGTAATGCTAAAGAGTACAATAACATATTTGAATGTAGTGGGCCTGGACGCAATAACAGCACCTATATTGGTGATAAATTCGCACAGTCTAATTTTTGGCGGGCTACTACAGACAGGTTTTGGCAATATGACGATTTCTCATTTGCTGGTATCGCCGCCGCATCATATCTTATTGATGCTCACCGCTTTAAAATCTGGTTCAACCCAACGGAGTTTTATAACTACTTGTACATGTGTGTTGCGTATAAAGACGAACTTGCTGCTCCTGAAAATATTGTAAACGATAAGAAAAAATATAATGAGTACATGGAAGCTAGACATCAAGAATGGGAAAAAATTATTGATGGTTCATGTAAAAAATATGACGAGGCGTTGAATAAGTATGGCTTTGATCGTGGTATGGCGCAAATGCTTCGTATCTGTAAAAAAAATAAAAAATGGGATTTTAATGCGTGGATTGCGTGGAATAATATAATTACTACAGTACCATATGTTGCTCAAAATTGTGAATCTGTATGGGTACATGAAATGTTTCACATTTTATGGAATCACCTTGCTAGAATTGAAGAACGTGATTCTATTCAATTTAATCTTGCAACAGATTTTGCTATTAACCAGACTATCAACTTTACACAAGAATTTGCTGCGGGATTAATTACCTATCATAATGTTGGATTTATGAAGAGATTTAACCTCAGTACTATTAAGTATCTTATGCAGACCGATGCCGAGGTTGCTAAGTCACTTAAAAGCGATTTTAAAATTGATGATAAAACAGATTTTAACAAAATTACTGACAAGAAGATTACCGAGCTACGTAATACATTTATGTTAGATGGTTCTTCTGGATGGAATCGTATTGATAAGTTTGCTAACAAAAGTGCTGACCTTTACTATCGTATTCTCCTAGAATCATGTATATTCATTAGTAGTAGTGGTGTTGGTGGTTATGATCCACATGGTAAATGGGGAGAGCAAAGTACCGATGGTGACGCAGTTACCCAAACCAAAGATGATGGTAAGGGTGGCAAAGTTGAGGTCGGTGGTTCTAACGGAACTGAAAAATGCAAAAAAGCAAATGATGGGGCTGGTCCAGAATTTCATGACGATAACAACAAGCAACGCGGTAAGGGAGGGCGCGAAGAACATAAAGGATTTGATCCTATGGAAATTGCCGCATCACGTCGTGAAGTAAAATCAGCTATCAAAGATTCATTGGAGCGTTGTGGTGTAAATCCAGACGATCCAGAGGAAATTGAAAAGGCTTTAAAAGCTACTCCAGGAATGGACATCCTTGGTGCTCTTATTCTTGATTGGTTTAAGGTTCGTCGTAAGAACTGGAAACAGATTTTGAAGAAGGAACTCGTTAGTTACTCAAACCCACAAGACATTGATTATACAATGTCGCGAGAAAGTCGTGTCATAGAAGGATTCTTCCCAGGTAAAAAGCGGGAGCGTGGTCTGGATGTTATCTTCCAAGTTGATACTAGTGGTTCGATTAATCTCAAAGATTGGAACGATTTCACAAATCAAATTTCTGAAATTTCTCGTTCGTGTGATATTAAAAATACCCGTTGTTTACAAGTGCATTCAGTTATTGCGAGCGATGAAATGGTAAATATAAGCCAAATTAAAAACTGGCGAATCAAGGAAACTGGTGGAACAACTATGGTCCTTGGGCCAGCGAAGTTGAAGAAAGAAGGAAATAAGAAACTTCTTGTAATTTTCACCGATGGTTATATAGATGTTTTTTTAAACGTGATTACGCATTTAAAATAATCATTTTTTTATCAAGAGGTAACTCACACACATCACAAACATTTATAGAAAGAGGGTTCCAAGTTATAAACCAAGACGAAGAATAGACGAATAATGTGTTACACACTAAACACAATAAATCAGTTAACCATTTTGTAATTATTAAAACAACGTTATCATAAGATATAAGGACACAATAACATGCCTAGTCAAGAAATGAATATCCAACAAATCACAGAAGTAGTGAAATTTTCAATTGATGCAAGTAAAAAATCAAAATATAAGTTACCTGTATGCATATGGGGAATTCACGGAACAGGAAAGACACAGTTAGTTGAGCAAATTGCCGACGAAATGGGATATAATCTTGTAGTTCTTCATCTTGCTATGCAAGATATTTGTGATCTTATCGGTATTCCAACAAAAGTTGAGTATCAGCTTCCAGACGGATCTAACGATACGATACAAATTTGGGCATGTCCACAATGGCTTCATAATGCCAACGAGTCGTATAAAAAGACGGGAAAGCCTAATCTATTTTTCTTAGACGAGTTCAATCGTGGCAACCGTTTTGTTCTGGCTGCTATGTTGCCATTTCTTATTGAAGGTGTGCTACATGCTCACCATATTGGGCCAGAGGATGCTGTTATTGCCGCCGCTAATCCAGCCAATGAAAAATATGAAGTGAATGAACTAACAGACGAAGCACTTCTTAATCGTATGGCACATGTTGTATTCAAACCAACTCATACAGAATATGTCAACTTTCTCAAAAGAAATGAGGTTGACAAGACTACAGTTAAAGTCGTACAGAACCAGCCTAGTTATACTAAGATTCCTGACTTTGACTTGGGATTTGATGTTAAGCCTTCACGTAGATCAATCTTTAATGTAATGGGTATTATCGGTAAAAAAGGTCACAGTTGGATTAAGAACCATGGCAGTTATGTTATTGACGCATATCTTGGGGCAGCGTTTCGTGATGAGTGGTTGGCAGAGTATCAATCAAAAGATATGTCAATAACTTTGGAAATGCTACAAGATTTTGATAATAACAAACAAGATATTGAATTAGCTCTAACAACAATCATTGATGAACAAATCACACACCGTACAGACATCTTATCCAAAACACTTGATATTATCAAGACTTATATTAAGGATAGAAAGGATAAAATTAGTGCTGTTGATGTGACTTGGATGATTAAGTTCTTTAAAATTGGCATTATTCCCAGCGATGCGAGTGCTGCTGTGTTTATGGCAAATCCTGACATGAAACGTGCAATAATGCAAGATGCAAACATCAATATCTTATTAACAAACTTTCTGCGAGCACATGGTATTATCCCAGCAGATTCAATTTCACCGTGGGCAGCTGATGCCGACAACCGTACTGTATAAAGGAAACATATGAGCAACGATATCTCTTCTGTATTCACCAACATCATGCCTGTACCAGTGAAGGATCTTAATTCTTTTAAAGTTGCTAATATGGGAGTTACATTAATTGATACCAACCCAGCTTCTGGACGTATTGAAAAAATTAATGGTATTTCCACCCCACATGTTTGGTCACCCATCAACGCATTAATGTTATATCCTATAATTGAAGATTATGAAAAGAATAGATTGGATAAAAAGGATGTTGATTTGTCTATGGCTTGTGCGTGGATGACAGGCTTAACTCCGTTGGCTAGAGGCTTAGCCACACCACAACATATGTCATCAAATAGCTATAACTGGTTGAAGGGAAGGGCAGTATGTACTACGGAACAGATTTTGAGGTCGCGTCCTGATGAAATGTTGACGGCACTGTTTTCTAATATGAAATGGTACGGGACTAATAAACGTATTGTTGATAATAAACACATGCCGTGTGGTGATCAAATTACGAAACTTATCGAAAAGGGATATGTCTCTAAAACATGGCAACACGATCCTATCTCGGTTCGATATGTAGTCCAAATTCTAGGGGACTGCGCAGAAAGTTACGACTATATTTATTTTATTGGCGGCTCTGAAGATATCATTGGTGATGATTTGGAATTAATCCCTAAAAATTTGAGTTCTCTTTATGATCAAATTCGCACTATCAAGGACGAATTGAAAAAGACAAGCGGAAAGAAAACCGAACCAGAAGATGAAGCATCTAAATCAAATCCAAAGTTTTTGTGGTATGCATATGATGCGTCCTCAACGAATCCTACCGTTAGGGCTAATATTCTTGCTAAAAAGCTTCTTCGGACTATTGAAGGTATTATCTTTATTCGTAATTACCTCGTATATGCTAAAAACGGCATCGGTATCAGCGACATCAACGAAGTAGTAGGATTTGATGAAAGCACTGGTATGGCAATATATAAAACTGTAAAAATAGTAAAAATTATTGAAAAGTATGATAATATATATGCATATTGTAAGAACCTGTGTTATATCTTTAAGGATATTGGGGCTGGCGATATCATCTAAGGAGAATTATGTCTACCGTACCTTTCCAGTCTCAACAAGAGACACAGATTGATAAAATGAAAGAGTCGCCCCATGTTTGGGGCGACTCTAATTTTTCAGAGATTGAAGAAATTGATGTTGATGAATCTAAATTTTTTTGGATGGGTACAAATGCTAACATGACCGATACTCCACAAGAGCAGTTGGAAAATAAACTAGCCATACAACAACAAATTAAAAATGGTATTCTTGACGAATATGGATTGCCTACTGGGTTTACATATGATGAACTTGGTATTCCAAAAGAAAAACAAGAAGAGATAACAGCATCAAGAAATGCACGCCAACAGCAACTTGGTAATACAAATATATCTCTTCCACAGTCTATGAACAGATATGATACAAATGTTCAACAAAATGAAAAGAAAAATTATCTAAGTAAATTTGATCGCAAATTAGACCGCGAGAAAACTCGTATTGAACAAAAGAAACAAGAGAAACTAGCAAGGGCAAATTGGTTAATTACACAACACCAAAACGAAATCGCTAGTGTTAAAAAATAATCATTAAATAACGTATAAATAGATATATGGAAACAACATTTAAGTGCCCATCATGTGCTAGACAGACCATCGGAATTGTTCGTACAGGATGTGCTGCTACACATATTTGTCCATTCTGTAATAAAACTGGTAATGTTGTTTATATGTTAGAAGAAGTAAGAGAACCTATTAAGAAACTTGGTGATGGGTTGTTTCAAAATAATAAATAAAATATATTATTGACCAGAATAAATTTGATTATATAATATCTGTAGGAGATATTATGAATGTAATGGAATATATATATTTATTTGGACATCGCCAGCAAGCTGGAAAAGATTCGTCGGTAGAAATTATAAAAGATATATTAGATAGCCTAAATATATCACATATATCTTCTTACTTTGCCAAAAAATTAAAAGAACAAACTGCCGAAAAGTATGGTCTTGACTTCAATAAGATGGGCGATGATATATATAAAAAATCAAAACCAGTACATTTGGACGGTAATTTAACTATCAGAGACATTCTTATTAAAGAGGGTTGTTGTTCACGTGATATATGGCAAAATGTTTGGGCGTTTCCATTATATAAAGAATTATTGTTAAGCGAATGTCGTATTGGTTTAGTGTCGGATTTTAGATATCCTAGTGAGTATTTATGTTTTGATGAATGTTTTAACATAATAAACACACAAAAACAATTTATAAAACCAAAACTTATTAAGGTTCTTGTTTATAAACCAGATGGTAAATTTATTAACGATGGACCAGATAATCAGCTTCCTGATTTGGATTCATATTGGGACTTTACTATTATTAATGATGATAAGACACCAGACTGGAAACAAAATATTAAAAGACAGTTAAAAAACATGATAGAATCTACTATTGGAGTAAATAATGTTTTACGATAAAAATAGAGCCAAATGTTTAAACTGTGATGATGTAATAGAATCAACAAGTTCGGTTGATTGGGTGGAGTGTTCGTGTGGTTGCTTACTAATTCGTGGTGGATCGTCATTTTTAGCAAGAGAATGCGAGCCTGGAAAATTTAAAGAGCTATCTGTTATAAAAATTCCCGATGAACTTAAATTTAGAGATGACACACCAACACACGGATCACCACCACTTCCACCGGGATTTTTTAGAAATTAAACTCTTACAAAGAAAAAGGTAATATGTCAAATACAGAAACACCAGCCATTGATCCAGAGACAACATCGCCATCGGGTTATATTGTTTTTGTAACGGGAGAAATAACTCAAGATTTAGCGGATGAAGTCACAAAACAAATGATGTTATTTGATATGAATAATAAGATTAAAGGCGAACAAATGCCTATTACACTTATTATAAATTCACCTGGGGGCGGATTACATGCTGGATGGCAAATTTGTGATATAATGGATTTTATCGAAACACCAGTTCATACAACAGGACTTGGAGAAATTGCATCAGCAGCTCTTATGATATTTATGAACGGTGAGCCTGGTCATCGCATAGTTACTGATCGGACATCCATTATGAGCCATCGTTATTCGTGGGGCATAGCTGGAAATCACGCAGAACTGGTTGCGGCACAACCAGAATTCAAGAATGTACACCAGAGAATTCTTGATCATTATGTAGAATGTACTGGACTTTCCGTTGATATTGTTGAAGATCAACTTCTTAAACCATTTAATGTATGGCTTGATCCACGCGAAGCAATTAAGCTCGGGGTTGCTGATAAGATTTTCCGAACAAAGAAAACAAAGAATCTTAAAAGAGCAGCAACATTTGCAAAAAATCAAGGTGCTATCAAATCAAATTCAAAGAAAAATAAAGAGTTAGTACCAATTGTTTTTCACTCTAAAAATAAAAAGAAGAAAATTTAATGGATACAAAACTAGCGGTCATACAACGTGAACCAAATGCACTTATGGTTGGTGCTGAACATAATGCATTAGGTGTCGTTGAGCAAATAAATAAACTTACTCTATTAACCGTAGCAGATGCTAAAAATCTTGCAGCTGCTCAATCATTTATATTATCAACATATACAGATGTTCCAGAGTATAGACCACTAGTTATTAAATTAAGTTCAGTTCTTAATGATGGACAATTCCCAACACCAGACTCAAAATTTTGGCAATGCAAAAAAGAAGCAGAAGTACATTTTAATCAGATGGTATCTGAAATATATAAGTATGAGCGAGGAATGGTTGATATTGAAGAAATGGATTATGTTATTGCGTCATCTGAAAGAAAAATTGAAAGCGATACCATAGACATAGATCCAATTAAGTTGGGATTTGAAATTAAGAGACTTAAAATAAAAAGAGATGAATATATATTTAATATGAAAATTGTGGAAAAGTCAATTAAATATCGTATTCAAGAAGTTGTAGAATGGGCAGCTATTTCAGATTCGCTGAAAAATGCATGTAAGTATGATACAAAAGATTATAATGCACACATCGCTGAGAATCTTTATAAGAAACTTGAAATAGATATTAACAGTAGCCAAGATGATGGTGCCAAACGTAATTATTCGGCCCAGTTAGCGACCCTTAAACGGTTACTATTGGAATTTGGTATTAACCAAAAACAATAACCACTGTAGAAGCCATAATACACGGAGCGGGTGGATTGTTACTGGATTGACTACTTGAGGACTGGCTACTTGATGACTGTGATGATTGACTAACTGATGAATATAATGTATTGCTAGACGAAACCGAACTACACACCCACTCTTCAATTACTTCATAATAACAATAATATTCACTAGTACATGCTGGGCCATCACAATTTTGGAAATATTGTTTATAAAGATTTTCAAGATTACTACTACTACTAGAAGAGTTACTTAATGATGAATTACTTAAATCACTTGAACTACTACTTGACGAGTTTGTATTGAATAGGTCAAGAGAAACTACACCTGTTATCCAACCAGTTGCACACGAAATAGATTCGGGAGGAACTGTAGTTTCATAAACATAAGATGTGTTTGTTGTAAGTAGCACATGCCAATTACCATTATCTTGATCCCTAGAAATAGTTATATTTCCTGTATTTCCTGTCCACAATCCACCAGTATCTGATAAAGATATATTATCATAATCAGTGGCAAGTCCACATGTAACACCAATTACTTTGGCTGGTCTATATGCGTTAATTGTGTCGCATACGGGGAATGGAATATTGTTATTACTCATTTGAGATAAGGATGATTGACTCATTTGAGATAAGGATGATTGAGATGTCTGTGATATATAATCAGATGAACTACTAGAAGAGTCGCTTGATGAGGAACTTGAAGAGGAACTAGAACTACTACTTGACGAGCTACTTGAACTACTACTAGAAGAGGAACTAGATTGTGAACTTGAACTGCTACTAGAAAACATAACGTTTCCACATGGACAATTTACTTTATCAAAATCAATTCTTATTTTATTATCATATGACCTAATTTTTATACATTTACTTCCTGCTATTTTCTTCAGTGCCATTGATATATTACTGGAAGAACCTAATATTTTATTTCTAATTAACGAAACTGACTTTGGTTCTACTGGAGCATCTACTGTATTATCTTTAAAACGATAGTCTGGCGATAATACACGTAAGACACCATCTGTACATACGCCATTTCCACCCAAACTTTCTGTTACTGTATTATCAATAATATTTGTTTGACCATTCCATATAAATTTATCATTTCTAGTCTGTTTTAAAAAAAGAGATCCATCGGTTGAGATTGATCGGAAATATACACTCAGTATTTCTCCAGTTTTAGAAGTTCCTGCAAATATTTTTGAAGGATTACTTTCATCTGTATTATAAAAATTATAAAACCGTGTATCTAATTGTACAAATGGTTCGGTTATGGTTGGTGGCTTGATACGAACATTTTTGGAGGCGGTTAAGCTCGCAAACAGAAAAGAATCTTTGACATTCTTGTTGAAGTGCCAATAATAATAAGATTTATCAGAATGGCGAAAACTTTGGATAGTTGCTCTACCCAAATACACATCGTTTTCGGTTCCTACTGTTTTTACATTATAAATTTTATACTTCAGTGCATTCATGTTGTACTTATGTTTATATAACAACGAACCTTATCTGTACTTACTATTTTTATATGATCACTCATGATAAGTATATCTTCAAATTCTATATTCTCTGAAACTGTTGAACTTACATACAATTTAGAATTAACTATTATTTTTGTTATGTCTGTGATCGTTATACCAACTACTGCATAATAAATACTAGCACTCCAAAAATCTCTATCATAAACATTATCATGTCTCTCAAATATCCAGTCTGTAATAAGGAGTTCTTTTGTATATGATGATGAACTACCTCCACTACCACCATTTAATAAATCAATGAGCCTAACGCGAGAGACAAAGCGATCAGTAAATATCATACTACCGTCATCATCATAAGTGATTTTGTTACCAACACGACCTATCTGACATTCAGTTATTTGGAATGGTTCTTGTGACATAGTAATAGTATTTATGTGATGTTAATGATAGTCCAGTCAACATAACCCTGGAATTCAAGTTCTGCATTTAAAGTAAATCCCTTAGTTGTCTTATTAGAGTACCATATATTAATATTTTTATTACAACTTAATGAAATAGAATAATTACTAGTGGATAGTGGTTTTTCAAATATTACATCAATAGTATTTACTTTATTGAAAGTTGCTGTTCCTTGATGGTGTATATATTTATTAACGGGTGATGCGTCAAATATCATCGTATTTATTGATGATATAGCAGCGGATACGTTATCAAGGTCATTACCAAAGTAACGATCATGATAATCTGTGTGAAAATTAGCAATATGAAACTGAACTTTTATAAGATGTGAATTTGGTGCGTATTTTTTATCAACATATGAAATATTTGGATTTAAACATGCAGTTTCTCCTTCAACACATGTTGTATCAATACAACCACAATCTTCGTCTGTTACACAAACTATAGATGCTGGATTATTTTTTGCTAGGTTAATTGCGGTGAAACTAGCTACTGGTATATTTCCAACATAAACAAGGGGAACTGGGTAATTAACATAATCAGAACCATTGTTGACTACTGTTGCTCTTGCAAGTTCAACACCAACAGTTGCATCATATAGGCGAAAAATAATAGGTTCGGTCCCTTTTCTTTGTGTATATGCAAGTTTAGCAATAATTATTGCGAGCTTGTATGTATCTTCAATTGGAGGAACGACAATTTCTAAGTTTTGTACATCATACCATTTCCAAGAACCCGTGTCTGGATTAACTGTTTTTTCATAGAATGAAAGAGGTTTAACTGCATCACATATAGAAATTCCAGTAGTATCTGTAAAAAATTTATCAACTGACCAATAAACATTTAATTGATCACTACTATTATTAGTTTTTGGAATGTTTGCACAACTACGATGATCTGTTTCTGATCGTCCAGACCACCACAGAGAACCTGCAATGAGATTACGACGCCACTGCGAGCAACTATTAACGATTTCTTGTAGTGAATATTCACGTTGTAATGATGCGTCTTTAAAGTAAATTTGGCCATCACGATATGTAATGGCTTTAGTACGACTGTAAAGTTCTGCAAGTGAGATTGATTCTTTATTAAGAAATTTTGTTACATATGAGTCTTTAAAAAGAATATTTCCTTTACTATCAAACGACATTCCAACATCAATGTCAGACATTGTTCCATCTGAACGAGGATTAGCTGGTTTTTGAAAAACAACTCCTGGGATATACAGTGGTTCGGTAGCCATATGTTTCCTTATAGATTCCTAAATTGATCGTATGTATCTTGCTCATTAAGTGACGTTTCTACGGCATCCTTTGAAAGATTCTCTGTGTAAAATATACTCCAGTCAACTTTTCCTGTCCAATTTTTTATCTCACAATATATATCAAATCCTTTTTCTGTTTTATTATCCCACCATACTTTAACATTATTGTTAGGTGTCATACTGATACTATACATGTTACGATTAGTGAATATTTCTGATATAGGTTCATCAAAAATTACAGATACTATATTAGTATCTCCGAAAAATTCTACAGTTCCTCGTCTCTCAGTATTAACATTCTTACCGAGATCAAACATTACATAACTTAATGACGAATTTGAAAAGGAGTTTTCCCCATTACTAAAGAATGGGCTAAAATTACGCTTTGTATAATTTTTATTATACATATCTTCTGGATTAATAATTCCCTTATCCCATTTAAATGTTTTATTTGTAGTAAACAGATTCCACCATGAAGACGAATCATCGGGTGCAAGAGTACTTTCTCCACTATTTATGATATATCCACCAACAATGATAGCTTTATTCACGTTTCCTATAGCAGTTTGACCAATAAACCATTGCTTAAGTGGTAAACAGTTTGTAGCATCAATATTAGGTATATCACCACCAAGTCCAACACCGTCTTGATATCTTCTCCAATCTGTTTCAATAATTTTGTAACTGTTTGGGTCTGGAAGTATTTTATGTGTTGATGATCCCGTAAACCCATTATCGTGTTTAAAGAAATACTTATGAGCTACTGGATCAGTTGGTGCAGTAGTTTTATCTTTAAATTCTTGGATAAAATTTGTTCCCCATTCAGTATAGTAATTCTGTTCAGTAACTCCACAGCCTTTCTTTTCAGGAATATAAACCATCAATGGTTCTGTACTGAATATTGCTGGATCTTTTTTAAATGATATTTTTTTACGAATTATGTCATTAATAAATGGTAAAGTTGCATAACCAGACGCAGATATTGTATCAGTTGCAAACTGTGTTGGAAATATATATTCATCATATACTACACGGCAAGGAATATTAATATCATCGTCAGCAACTTTATTAAATTCGTCTGTATTGATAGAAGCTGTCAAAACAGAAAGATATACTTTATTATTTTCAGTATCTGTGCCTATACGATGTGCCTTAAAATTAGCAATTAGATCCCCGTCTTGTGGAACTTGATTGAATATTAGATTTCCCCACCTGGTTGTATCCGATTTTCCTGATGATACCCACACATTAAAATCCGAATTTCCAAACGGACCAGAGAATGGAGATTCTATAAATGGAATTGACCATTCTTCATGGTTATGTAATTCCCATAAAGGCATTCCATTAGCAGTAATACCATTCGTATAACATAATAAACTACTAGAATCTAACTCTTCTATGCTTGCACCGGTTAGAAGAGATATTACACACGGAGTACCGGAACCATTACATTCAACTACACATCCACCATCAGGCGGTGGTATGGTGCAACAGAATGTTTCTGGGATTGGTTGGGCGGACGAAGAAGATGAAGAAGATGAAGAAAAAGGAAATGATGCTATTGATGCTATTGATGAACCACTAGAAGGGACGACAACTGTTACTATTGTTGGTGGTGGATAGTATTTTACACTATTACCATATGGTTTATTCTCATTACCTTCGGTCATAGTAACAAATATATCAAATAATAACTCACCATGTTGGGTATTAACTAATTCAAGTAGAGCTTCCTTGTGACGATATGTACTTGAACTACCATTAGCAATTATATTAGCAATATTGGAATGAATGTTATTCCCTAACGGAAGTTTTTTAAGTGCTGGGTAATTAGCAACAGGAACGTGGCCTATATGAAATATATTAGTATGTGTATCTGATGGACTAGTAATAAGTTTATTTGTGTTATCACCATATGCAAACCAATAACCAGTACTATCAATCATTTCAACAAACATTGCTGGATCTATGCTTAGGTAATTCCATGGAAATACGTTATTAATTTGATTCTTGACTATATCTGGATTAATACCAGAATCTATAGGAGCATTTGTCACTGGTGGCAGTGTATATGTTGATTTACCATAATCTTTAGAAATATAACCATGTGAACTTGGTGATGCAATGAATGCTTTAGTTATTTTCCATGTACCAGAAACATTATAAGAATATGATGATATAAATTCTTTAACAAGACCAACAGATGCACCAGTTACAGGCACGGATACGTCATTATAAACAATATATGAACCATCTAAATTGTATTCTCTTCTAGTAGATGGATTAAATGCTAAATTTGAATCAGCAATTAACATACCTTCAAATGTTTGGCCTGGTAAACATAAGAACCAATTAGAAAGTGTACCTGATGGTGCTGCAATAGATACAGCGGTTGTCGGCATATTATATTCATCATTCATCATAGATATCAAATCACTACGCTTATAACCGTACATATTTAACGGTATGGTATTATCTACAGTTTTTTTCCAGTCAATATATGTCATATCGTATTGTTCATTGGCTACAATATCAATAGGAGAATTCACTACATTAATAGTTTTTGAATTCCACAAACTCACAGTTCTTAATATTTTATTACCATCAGAATCGTATGTTTCGTTAGTAGAAAGACCATCATTAAGATCGCGGTTATTAATACTTGTTCCAAATAAGGTACCAATGATTGGTAACGTTGAGTTTATCCAATATGGTTGCTCATTAATTTCTGGCATAGAATCACTCTCATCATATGTTATTTCATATGACCATATTTCAGTACCATTCTTATCAAATTTAGAAATCTTAAATATTTCTCTCCAAAACGTTGATGTTGACTGAGCATGTGTTCCATCGGGTTTTATATATCTACCAGGATATATTAATCCAGCAAATATAGTTTCTGCTACTATAAACATTGTTGCATATTTGGCAAGCCCGCTTTCTGATACAAGTTCCCGAATCCAATTCCACGTAACAGATCCTTTTTTGGCACGACCAGTAGCATCACCACCTAACAGATCAGCCCACGGAAAGAGAGTTGCTTTATCGCGCACAGAACTACTTCTTATAGCATTACTAACGGTAATTTTTTCTCCATCATTTTCTGTAAAAAATTGTTTAAATCCATCATATGATACGGGATGAAAATTCTTTCCACTAGGATTATTTGTCCATGTAATGAATGGTTGTAGGTTGTATACAAATGTATTCTCAGTTGGATCAGTTTCTAGTGTGCGAAACTGCACATCAATAAATTTATGTAATTCTGATACATTAGTTACTGAATTAACAGCAACCATATCATTAAGTGGTGTTATAAACCGATTATAACTTGTTGATTTACGATATGGAAAACTTGTAGCAGGAACGATACTTCCATTGATAAGTAAATTTAATCCAGATATAGATGATCCAGTAGTAAAAAATTGTTCAAACTTATTAGGCATTGACCACTTTTCAATAAACGTTAATTCGTTAACTAAAATTTTCTTTTCCCAGACCATTTGATCAAGACCAATTACGTGGTCTAGATCATAATCTACAAAGAAACTATGAAGTGTGTTACCAGAAACTTCACCAAATACTGTTGGGTTAAAAGAATGTGATATATAGTCATAAACAACATCATGTGATGTAACATCTGTGCCCGTAGGTTTTAATAAGTTGTCTGGATGAAACAAATTTTCACCAACGGTAGGACGTGACCATAACCACATTCCACCCTTAACTGTATGACCCGCATAGTCTGAGTTTAAACTGTTAGTAATATTATATCGTTCAGCAAAAACACTAGTCGGAACAAATGCGTCAGATATAGTTCCATCTGGCTTTTTAATATAGTTACCACGATAAGTTTCTGTTGTATCGTGCTCATTTATATAATCAAATTTACCAACATAATCGTTACTTTCCCCATATGCCTTTAGTTTCTCATTACCAGCATAAATTACTTTTGATTTCCACGCTTCTCCGTCAAAATATGTAGTTGATTGAATAGTTGCAGAATCAATTAATTTAGAAATCTTGATGGTGTGATCATTTCCAATAATGGTATTTACAAGTGCTGGATTAAATGATGCGTATGTGGCACTAATATCTGTTGTGCAAAGAAGTGGTTTATTAACAGATGTATAGTCCCGTGGATCACCAAGCTGAAACCATTCATTTTTTCCATCTGATAGACGGGTAGGAAACAAAGAATAACGCAATGATCCATCAAGACCAAACGTTCCACTGCGATGATTTGATCCACCAAAACGACTGACTATTACTTCCCAATCTTCAAAAGTTTCTAGTGAATCATAAATATGTGGTTGCTCAGTTGATCCGTGGATACCACCCCAATATATTGAATTATTAATATCACCTACACCAGCATGATAATATACAGCTTCAGGAAGATTGTCACGTCTGATCCATGTTATGCCATTGTATTCATATGATAAATTAAGAATAGGAGATTCAAATTCTTCATATGTAACTGGATATATGTATGCATTTAATAATTCGCTTGGACTCTTACCAGTTTTACCACCAGTAGCCAACCCTTTTACTGTATTTCCTACATAACATACACCATATGCTTTTACTGGATAGTTACGTGTACTATCAACCATCCACGTTCCAGCTTGATCTGATGCAGTTGAAGATCCGGAAATATTATATGTATATCTTGTCAAACCACCCCACGATACGAATTCAAAAATATCAGTTACCGTTGAGTTTGTTGCATTGAATAAATCAACAGATGTGTCAGTTCGGCCACCAAATACAAACCCATCAAAACGTGTTAGAGCGTACCAATTCGTATCTTGATTAGGATTCTGTACAGCAACTAATTTATAAAAATCAGTATCACGCATCAAGAAGTTGTCGTTAAACAACGTATGAGGCATAAATTCTTCTTTGCTCTTTATAGGTGATTTATTTTCATCCGTTATAATTATTTGTACGTCCAATTTTCCACCAGCACTATGGCGTGGTATGTTTGGTTGTGTTATTGTATAAGGAGATGCTGTAAACCAAGACGAACCATTCCATATGATTGTTGATGTTTCGTTATGTAATGAAGTGCTGGGTGGGAGATTTGAAGTACCAAACGCATAAACTGCTTGTTTGTAGCTTCCACCCATTAAACCAAGCGACCTTCCTTGGGGCATTTCTGCGTTCTGAATCGTACACCACGAAGTTCCATTCCAGCCTTCAGTTGATGAAACTTGACGAGTTGCTTGATTTTCTTCATGAGAAAATCCACCAGCAATCAAACCATATAATATATCACCCGCTCCGGCAGCAAAAGCCCTGCTTTCATTTAGTCTACCAACAGTATATGATTTTTCACCAAACTCATCAACTAAATTTTTAAAAGTATCATAGTTTGTACTTTTATAATGCGATGTACGCTCACCAGATGTATAACACGTTTCGGTAACAAGTCCAGTTGTCCAATGAATAGGATCTATAGTATTTTGAATATCAAGTTTATTAATACGAAGGTCTGCATGTGGATTTATACGAACTTCTACCGCAATTTCATGCCGATAACACTCTGGACATCCGGCATCTTCTTTCTCTGGTTCATTTTTAAGTGTAAAGATAACACCATCACATTTGTTTATATATTTTTTATCACATTTATTAACATCGAGTGCTTTTTCATGAGGAACATTTACATCATATATTCGTGTCAAATCATACTTAAGTGGACCAACATATGTTGATAGAATATTTGTTCCTACTTGTCCAATAATATTTGTCTGCACATAGGACAAATCTATTTCTTGATCAGTGTTGCGATCAACAATACGAACACCAAAGTCGGAAAGTTTATTAAACGATCCAAGTGAGAACATATCATTAACATAGTTAAGAACCATCATGATAATAACACGTTTTGAATCTTGAAATGGTTTGGTTCTAACAGAAAAAGAAGCAGCATCGTCATATCCAAAGTCATTCGCTAGTGCTAAGTGAACTAAATAATCTATATTAACCCAACCATTAACTTGATAATTCTGATCTGCGAGCATGCCAGCATATGGTGGAAATAAAGCTTCTTGTGCAGTTCCTTTATAGATAGCGGCTTGATCATTTTGAAATATTTGACGGGAACGTTCGTCGTTTAGTAATTTATCTATTGAGAAGTATCCAAAAGTGTTGGCTATATCTGTACAAAATTTTACATTGGCATATTTGTAATCACCAAATGTCATTTGTTTTATACGGAAATCATATATAGATCCAATAGTATTCAACTTATCAAGTAGTTGAACAACGTCAATATCAGTTACTATGTTATTAAGATATGCAGCTGTTTTTGTGTCTGTAAATGAAATCTGTCCAAGATCATCAACTGTAATTCCTTGTGGAAAATCTGCTAACTCTTTTAGAGTAAGGTTTTTTATTTTTGAATCTGGCTGATCAAATTTATAAGTATTTGTTGTAAATTCATCTGTAAAAACAAGTTGACCACTAGCATCAATAGAAGTAGTGCCTATAAGGTTTTTATTTGCGTCGTTTACGAACTGAATAGAATTCGTTGCGATGAATTCTTTAGCATTACTCATTCATTAACCCCCGTAAAGTTGCTCATATGCGAATACAACATTATATCCAGATGTTTCGGTGTTTACCGTATTAGTTACTGGTATATATCCAACAGCGTCAAGTGGTGAGAATGTATTACCAATAGACCAACTTAACTTATATCCAGTAATCGTTGGGGAATCGGAAAGTATAACTTTAAACGAACTTTGTTGAATATCAAAAATTGAGTGTACAAAGAATACATTACTTGATCCTGTTATGTCACCAACTGGAATATTTGAAGCAACAATATTAGCCATCGGCTTTGAAATCGCACCCGTTCGCATAGTTCCGTGATTAATCTGATAAATTTTCTGACCAGGAACAAGAGATTCATAACCTTGTGATAAATTAAGATAATTGAAGTTGTTTGTTGCAGTTATTGAAGCAACCGGAACATTGATAACAGAGTTCATATCAAGAACTTCACGAATGAAATGTACAAGACCCTCATATGTAACAATGTCTGATTTATTAGTACCAGAAATAGTAAATGTTCCACCATAAATAGTTGGAAGTTCGCTTATTGAATGACCGAGAATAGTAGTTGCATTAATCTTTGATTCACTTTTATCAAAATCATAAAATTCATTAATATCAATATCTTGAATTTTATAAGAATCATAAGGAAGAGTAAGACCACCTACAAAAACTTTATCAATATGAAGAAATCCAACATTGGATGTTCTATAAATTTTAACCTTTACTGTTGTAGTATTTAATGTGGTATTAAATGGTATATAAATAGAAGTCATTTCTGGAGCATTTCTAGACCCGTTATAATAATAAAAATTAGACACTGCGCCGACATTAAAGAACTTCTGAATTATTTCCGTAGTTCCTATAATTTCAACACCAATTTTCTCAGTAAGAGCATTGTTTTTAGTCCATGATGATAAAGAAGTTGATCCAGATGCTTTTAAAGAAAATATTAGTTGCTGACCACGAAGCGACTCTGGAATGTATATTTCGCGCTCAAGCCATGCTGGATTGGTGTTAGTATCCACACCATCTGTTTCAATGTATACTAGACGTTCTCCTACCGAATCAAATATAATACGTGAATCATTTACTACTCTAAATTGATTAAGAGCTGCCCATACTTGACATTTTTTATATGTGTCAAATTTTCCACCATTTGAAAGAAACCGCTTACCATCTTTTTTATAGTCCCATATATTACCAAAAATAAGAGGGAGAAGATGTCTATTACCATTATTGAATGATAATAAATAGTCTGTATTTTCTTTTAATTCTGCCAATGGACGATTAACATTGTGGTCGTTAACACTTAACGTGGGATTCAGTAATGATAGGGTTTCGTTATACATTGATGATTCCTCTTAAATTTCGTTCCACCAGTTAAGACCTGTTTTTATAAACAGATAATTAATTATACACTTAATCGGATAACTTGTACGAATTTTTACACGATCAGTACGTTTATCAGACCAATAGGTATTTATATTAGTGTTAGTAGAAATCACAACAGAATAGTCAGATGATGTTTTAAAATTCATAAGATTAACAGTTGATATCCCATCTACTAGCGCATTTGGACGAATAATAAGTTCATTTTTATACCATCCATTTAAATTACATGCAGAATCATAAGTTCCTGGTGGGGGTACAATAGCTGGACCGATTGAATCGGCTGGTAATGGAAGTAATGATGGGTTAGTAGGCTCGTCTCCTGCAATAAAATTTGTCCCGTCCCATTTTACATAATCATTGATTAGTGTGCGCTGACCAACATATATTGATTTTGGCGTTCTAATACCTGTTTGTTGACCAATCTTCTTATGGATAGCAAGCCAAGATACTTCAGATCCAAGAGAAAATCCACCATGAATAACTACTTGATTAACTTTTTTATCGCTCCAATAGAGGCTTGTATTATTATTTGAAAGGAAAAATATATAGTAATCATCATTAACAAACGGTGACGAAAATTTTATAATAGTTGATTTTCTTTCAGAATTAAAAGAGATAACTCCAGATTTTATCCACTTTGAATCTGTATCTTTAACTAATACCCAATCATATGGTGTTTCAAGACCATTAAATGAACCATTAATATTAAACTTATCGGTGGGTTGGCGAGTATACCACACCGCTACATTACGACCAGGGGAAGCTACTACACCACCACTTACTTTATTCTGATTAACGAGAACACTCATTTTATTCCTTTGGTATATAGTTATCTATTTCAAGGCGATAGTCAAACTTGCTTCTAATCTTATTTATTGTCATAAAATCGGGTTTAAATTGTCCAACATATTCATTGATAAAACTTTCCCATATAGGCATCTGTGTCTGACCAATTTGACGGTCATCAAATGCTACGTCAAATTTATTGCTTTTATAAACATTTTTAAAACCATACATGTACTGATAATCAATCTGAACAAGATATTTCTGATTATCATGTTGAAGGAATAGTATATTTTCTCCAGCATTATAAATTTTCTGATCTACAAAACGATATCCGTATGTTGTTGTAAATTTGTTCATTGTCCAAGCACCAATACATTTACTAAATGCGTTTGGTCGCTCATTGGAACCAAGTGACGATATTCTTTGAGCATTATAATACATCACAACTTGCTGGCCAGAGTAACGTGGTATTCTTACCCAAAGTACAAGACTATCAGATGAAACATCATATTCATCAGCACTCCATTCAAGTAACTTGGTATCTCCTATCATAGTGAATGCAATGTCAATATTATTAAGATTTATTTTCTTAAAATCAAATGTTATTGGTGCTGTAATAAGAGAGTCACTTACTCTAAGTGTTTCATTATTATACTGTTCTGCGTTACTTAATAAGTAACCAGAACCTTGTAACATAATAGGAACAACTAATTCTTGTTTTGTAATAGGTAGATTATTAAAATTTATAATTCTTTTGTTTTGGAAAATTTGAAGTTCTTTAACAGAAGTTGATATATTTGGGGTATCATAGAGAGGATGTGCCCAAGCAATATTAGAATGAATTTTAAACATCGTTTTAGCGTATTCTTCCGCATCATCAAGATATTCTTTTATTTCAAAATACGATAACGAACCACCAAACTTCTTTTCTGGATTATATTTAAGGATAAGTGGATCTAATGAATTGAATACATACGATGATCCTTGTGCCATATGCTCACCATTTAAATATAATTCATAATTTACAAGAACCTTACTATCACAACTAATCAAATCAGCCACTTGTAATTTACACGTATTAACAGTTACTACATTTTCTTGGCCAAGATAAATTACTGGACTAACCACAGCAATATCAAATCCTCCTGTAGTGTTTATTGTATAAACACTAAGTATATTTGATTGTGTGTTGTAAATAACTTCTATTGTTTTATAGTTACTATTTTTAACATTTATAGAAAATATGCTAATATTTCCAGAAATTGATGGTGGTATTGTAAATAGAGGATTAGTAATAGTACTACCATTAATTATATTTTGGTGATCATTTTCTTTTATAATATGGTGATGAGTAGCATTACTGTCATTATATGGTCCTAGTGTACCAGATGAAATAGTAATTGATGATGTTGCTAAACGAAAAGCAAATGTCGCTGACCATTCGTCGTGATTATCTTCAGTATCAAACCATATAGATGCATCATTATAATGCTTCAATTTAGTACCTTGTGGTGGGCCAAGGTCACAATAAGATATTGGTGAAAAAACATTATTATAAAGATTATATGTATTTCTAGTATGTGAAAGATTAAAATTGTCAATTCCGTTCCAATTATCAACGACAAGTTGTACTTTATTTAAACTACGTTCAGATATTGTGTTGATGGCGGCTATTGATGGCGTTTTAAGTACTTGTGGTGATATTTTATTAAGAAGTATATCTTTTTCCCAAATAAGTGCTAATTCTGTAAAATAATTCTTACCCGATAGAACAAAATCAGGAGATGCACTTGGTGCAGTTTGATATGAGTTCTCTGTATTATATCCTATAGTAGTAAACAAATCATCTTGCATTGAAATTGATGTGAGAAAAAAATCATCGCGAATTTTATGATCTTGTCCTGTCCAGTTATTTGATATAACTTTATTGTTATAACCAGGTAAAGTTTCATCAAATGTTTCATTACGGAACATATTTAAATCTAATGATATGACTCCACATGACCATTGATATTTTTCGTGCCCGTAATTAGCTTTATATTTTGAAAAGGTATCGGCAGATGTAGAAAGAGTTTGACCATCATCAAATTTACTTATCTGATTATAAAATACATAAAAGTAACTACGTTCTGGTAAATGTGATGCAAATATATCAACTATATACTTTTTATTTATTTCTCCAGATATCATACAACTAAACACATCTTGAACTGCTCTCAACGATGATTGTGATGTAATATCAAATCCAGTAATGGGACCAGTTATATGAGACGCATCAACATCAATGAATTTATTATCATATGCATTATTATGTCTTTCAACAATAAGGTCATGAAATTGATTATCTATGTTACTATAAAAAATATGTGTCTGGTTGGGATCAATATTGATAACTTTATGAATCTTTCCAATTTCATTAATCGTCGGAATGAGTTCTTTTATTACGATATCACCAGATGTTAAAGATCCATGAAATACTCTAGAAAGCGACAGCCTCGAAATATCTTTGTTTATTCTTATAGACAAAGAACCTATTGTAACAATGTAGCAAAGATCAGCATTTATGAGAGGCACATTTACAGGAACTTGAACTTTTATCCACACTTTTAACCATTGACTTACAGAAAGAGATTGGTTAATGACAATTGATGGTGTAAAAATAGCACCAGCAATAAGTAATTTGCCCGTACTATCAGATTCGTCGTCTAAAAGTATGCTGTTTTTAGAATCACGATCTCTAATAATTCCTTCAGACCATAAAGATACTTGAACTTCAGTAGTTGGACTATTGGTACAAGTAGATACGGATGACGAAATTGTTCCAAGATACTCTTGGAGATTCTCACGCTCATTTGGCCCAATATATAATGTACGATAATATGTTAATCCAGTACTAAAGTCAATATTAGTTACTGGTTTAAAAAACCAAGTAGAATCTGTTGAAAGGTCACTTGGATACCATAAGAAATAATCAGCGGGACCAAATTTATCTTTTATTATAACTTCTCTACCTAATGACTGACCAGTCCAATCACCTGTGTACGTAAGCGTTACTGAATCATTGCCACGGGATGGTCTATATACAATCATTAATCACCTTATACCTATTTATCTAAATTATACAGATTCAAGAATTTAATACTATACTTATCTGTCCTTCATTTGTATAAACCTTATCTATTGTTCGGTTAGTAAACATTAAATAACGATAAATATGATCAACATTGAAGTTATTGTCTTTCACAAATACACTATATTGGTCCTTAAATGTCTCGGGAACAATGGTCACATTTGTAGAACCATTTAATTTTGATGTAATGATAACAAGATTTTGAAATATTGCTGTTTCAATAACATCCTTCTCTAAAAACTTCACAGGATTCATATTACTATCACTATAGTAAAGAATATCATCAACATGAACTACGAGAGTATTGTTAAGAGTCTTTCCAACGAAATTAACAGTTTGAAATTCGCCAAAATAATGTTTTATAGCGGTGATAAATGTTGATGTATCGGAGCAATCATTAACACTTGCAAAATTGCGAAGTTTTGGTTTTTGAATACGATACATAATATCCGTAATATAAGTATATTGGTTGAACACGACAATGCCTGACATATAACCTGATGGACGCTTGGACATTGCTAGATCGGTATTGACGTTTCCACTCACGAATTCTCTTCCGGTCTTTTCGCCAATTTTATCAAGATATGTAATATCAAGGTTATTTAATCCTTTAACAATATATGATAGTTCCTCATAATTACCTTGGTTGATATCTGATATATTAGAGTTTTTTGAAGATATATTATAATTAATTACTAAACGTTCTGATTCGGCTCTTTCGTTAAATATTACTCTTATATAATCTTTTGTTGCAATAACACGAAGCTTATACCACGTATTTGATTTAATATTTTTGGTATTATTATCTCCAAACCCCACAAGAAATGATTTTTTCAAGGTGTCTGTAGTCGCGTCATATTTAGCAATTCCAAGTCCGACATCAAATTCATATGTTCCAATACCAACAAAGTAATATTCACTTAAATTATATGTTTTTGTTTTGTAGCTGTATGTATTATTAGCTTTAATAACAAATTCAAGTCTCTTGCCACGATAATCTCCGATGTAATCAAGAGCCTCATCAAAATATACTGAAGTTTCCATATCAAATACGGGGCTGGTTTCGTCTATTATAAAAAGTTTTTGAACATCAGGCATTACCGATAGATTTAGGTTTATATCTTTAATAACATTTGTAGAACCAACTTTGCCACGGTCTGTATCAATTAAAGTATTACTAGTATTGACGCGCATTGCGTGTGCTCCACCCACACTAATAATATCATAAAGAACATCATTGTTATTAAATACGAGATTTTCCGATGGAGTACGTTCTACAACTTTATATGGTGTTAGAGACGTTGCTTCATATGGAATAAACGAAATCTGGTTTTTATTATTGAAGTTTTGAGTATATTCCTCAAATGTAAAATTGTTCTGTGATGTATTAAAAACATCAAGATATAAATTTAACATATATTTACCAACCATATCCGATCCATTAAGATATTGATATGATGAATCATCAGACAATGTAAGAACATTATCATTACTTATTGTATAAAGTGATGTGTCAACAACATAATTATTTAATTTTACATCGCGTATATTTTCTATCCATGATTGCATAGTATTAATTTGATCAGGAAGAGCAAAGAAATTTTCTTTTGTCCCATCAAAGAAATAACGGAACTGGTCAATAACATCCCATGCAATTTGATCAGATTTATTGTAGTTTATTTCTACATATGAGCCAATATTAAGATTAATTTTATTAAAAATACCATAGTCCTTATATAGCTTACAAACAGAACTTGGTATTGGTTCATATACACCATCAATTGACATATTATCTAAAAGATACTTATTCCATAATGAAAAATCTATTCCTTCATTAAGAACGTTTTGGCGATCAACGGCATCCATTTTATTGAGAAGTTCGGTAAGCAGACCAAATGGAACTAGTGTTATACTTGGAACCTCACCGCGACCATAAGATCCGCGAATAAAGTCAGCATATTGGATAGTATTACCATTTGGTTTATGTGCTTCATCATACCAAGCGAATGGTAAATAGAATGTATGACACTTAACAACAGGTGCTTTCTTAAACTTTTCTTTCTTATTGGTACCTAGTATTTTTAATTTCATTCTTTCGTTTTCTGAAAGAATGTCTACATCTTCTTGGTCAAATCCAGAATTGTTGATACGAACTGTTACTTTAGCATAATATGTGGTATTTGCTTGAATAATATCATTAATATCACCATCTGTTAATCTAATTTGTAAAGCATTAAATGGTTTATCGGCGGTTATACATTGGGCGTTTGATATAAGAGATGCTGTAAGATTAAACGTAAAGCCACCAACTTTATTCCCAAAAAGAACCTTTAGGGCTGCTCTATCTCTTTGTTCATTGCAGTTAACAATGGGATTTTGGTCATATCCAAAATAATTAAGGTTTGTTGTAAGATCATTAGTTAAATCAACAGTTATTATATCAAACTCTCTTTTTCTGAAAGCACCGCTCCATTGGGTATTTGATGATTCTGGGAGCCACCATCTATAATCACTTGATATATCATATGTTGAAGTTTGTTCAAGAGATGTTAAAAGCTTTCGTACATCTTCGTTAAAAAAGAAATTTATTCCTTTTTCTGTGGTTGATAGATTTGGTTCAGCATCACGATATATATTAGATTTAAAATCAAGGTTAGCCGATAACCAGTAACGACATTGTAATTCATTATATGAGTTCTCGTATTGATTTAATGTCTTAAGTGTTATTGCTCCGCTGGTATTTGAATATGATACTTGATCTTGTGATAGTCTCACATAAACACCATTAAGATTAATCATCATCCCACCATACTCTTTAATATACTGTTTGCTAAGATTATATGTCTTAATATGTTCGTTGAGAATTCCAAGGGGTACACATAAATCGTACTTTACATAGTCACTATAAAGTTCTGATGTTTCAAAATTATTATCTGGAGCAAATTGTACAGCATATCGCGGAACATGAAATGTAAAATGACCATAAATGTATATTTCATTTTGTAATTCTGTAGAGTATCTTTTGATTGTTGTAAGAATATCTTTACAATTACGGAAACGAACACCTATAGTGCGTTTTCCACATTCAGTATCTACTATAACTGGATTAAAAAAATTATTTTTAAATACTGACTGGTCGTTAAGAACTAATCGTCCATTAAGTTCTGGGAAAAAGTTAGATAATGGAAATATTTCTTCATACACACCAATGAAACCAGGAATACGACTAGATAGTTTATATTGAGCTATACGCTCATTTGTATAGAGAGTTTTTCCATAACCAGAACCATCTCTTGTAGTAGATGAAAATGCATCCCCTGGTTTTACTTCGTAGTCATCTAAAATTGGTGAATTGTTAGCTATGAATAATCCAACTGAGCCAGATGTAGTTCCTCCTAAATTATCTTTATATATATCCTTGTTATATACTGTATTTTCTGAAATAAATGGAGATTTCTGGCTACCAAACGGGATAATAATATTATCATAGAATTTTCTATCAAGATTGCCATCAATTGAATAGTTATTATTAAGCCACAACTTATCAAACCAAACAGTATATCTAGTCGCTAATTTATCACTAACTGAAATATTATTAAAATAAATTGCTTGAGTAGACGATGCTTTCTCAGATGAAAGTTGGTATTGAGATGTTTGTGGGTTAAATTTATTAACAATAGTAGCATCAAAATACGGAATAGTATTATCATAACTACTGAATATAATATCACGCTGGCGTTGCCATTCAAGATATTTTGGTTTTAAGTATATTTGTTTTTCTACTGGTATATAAAGTGTTGTGTCTAAATCTCTATTGTTTATTATAAGCTTAGAAACATTTATAATAGTATTTTTACAACCAAATCCTATAGATCCAGCATCTCCAAGATACACATACTCCATGTTATTAATAACTTGGTTCTTTATATTGTAACTAGTTACGTTTTCTTGACCAACATTCATATCAAGATTCTCAACAAGTAAAATCCATGGGTCTGATACAATATCTTTACCAAAGTTATTATTACCAAGTCCAGTTTTAATATCACTAACCATTTGTGTTTCAATACTTAATCTGCGTATCCATGCTGAAATTAATGATCCAGTTACTGTAATCTTTAATTCATAAAGTTGGTTATAATCAAAAGTAAACAACTCTTCAGATTGTAATTCTTTTATTAAACTATCAAATACAATATTATCATGATTGCCCGTGAGGTTTATTTTTTGTTGAATTACAGAACCATCGGTATTTGTTAAGACTTTTGATATACTAAATGTGTTTTCTTTAGCACATATAGTTGCTTTATAGTACTGATTTATTGCAAATTTTTCTTTTGGATCATTTTTTATACCGCGAAAAATAACATGTATCTGATTGTCTGGAAGTCTCATATTATATGTTAACTTCTCTGGTTCTTCAAACGAAAAAGTTACTGATGCATCAAAATCTTTTATAGCATCATCTTTAGCAACTACCGAAGATTCTATTGCCTTCTCGTTAGCTACCAAATAAGATATAGACATTCGTTGACCTTGATCAAGTAAATGATTAAGTTCAATGAAGTTTTCAACTTGTATATATGGATAATATTGAAAATAATCATTCAATGGCATTGCTGATACATTAACAATAAGACCTCCACCAGAAGGAAGAGCAGAACGCCAATCAACTGTATATGGGTTAATATCGTTATTTTCTGTAAAATTAGAGATTTCTGTGCCGTTATTGAGGCGAATATCACGAATAAGAAACGAATGAATATACTTTATCTCGCTTATTGTGTCTTTATGTGAACTATTACACGCTGATGTGCTTGTATTTGTTACTACTGTTTTTAATTCATCAAATACGATTCTGTGTTGTTCGGCTTCAATGTCTAATGATTGCCAAGGTGTAGTTACATATAACGTTGCTAAAAGATCACTGATTTCGTTTGGTGTCATCCACATTTCTACTGGCGTATAATACGTATCAGATCCATATCTTACTTGTTTTACATATCTTGAAAGTTCATAAATATCCCAACTTGGATGTTTACGATTTATAACATTAGCAAGAGTAAATGCGCCAGCATCTTGTTCATATTTCTGTACTTTATAGTAAGAATCTATAGTGATACTTCCTTCGTTCTTGATAAGGTGACCGCGATCATTAACATTTCCTATAATCTTAACATTGTCCCACGCCAAAGCGAGTTTATTTTCATCAAACGTTTTTTCAGAAAATGTTTCTTCGGTTATACCCTTTGAGGTCTTTCCAAAATTTACTGTCCAAAGATCAATAGGTTCACCATCTAGTGAGAAAAATTCAAGAAACTTAATAATATCTTGTGGTGTTCCTTTTTTCTTAAATACATCAGAGGATCTTGAAAGAAATTGACGGAAACTATTTATTTCATCAGATGATGCCGTATTAGCAGTTATACGATCAATAATATCGTATTTACTAAAATCGCCTTGATTAAGTGTGTATCCAACTTTACGATAATATTCATCATGACCTAGTGTTTGTGCGAGAACTTCAAAGTATGTAGGGTCAACTTTTTCAATACTAACAAGATTGTATATACCAGATATCTTAGTGTGAAGTTTATCAAAAAAATTACCAGCAACTTTAAACAAAGCATCCATTTGTGGGTTCTTAATGTATTCCCATGTTGGAAAATTATCAATTAGAAACTTATAAAAGCGACCTTGAACAGTTACTTCTTTAGTAAATGTATATTTAAAATAAAATGTTTGGCCAGAATGAATAAAACTTTCCGACCATACCGTTAATTTTACTTGTACAAACCCTGGCTCAAGAAATTTATGTGAAACTGTAGGATCATAATAATAATTACCATCGTTAAAATGCCACTGATATTTAGTGATATTAGTTATAGTATAGTCAGATAAAACAAGATCGGCTTTATCTACATTGCCTTCAATATGGAGACTATCGGAATCAATAACAGCACCAATGGTACTGTTATCTGAAAAATCAATTTGTTCGTTGGCATATGCACCATCACCATTTATTATAAAATTTGCGGCAAATGACATTAATTAGCCCTCTGAATTATTATATCGCCAAGTTTAGGAAATTCATATGTATTTAACTGAATATCTAATGAATAATTCCATTCGGTTGTACCGTTAGTGTATGTTGTACTAAATAACGGTTGAAAAATCTTAACTAACGAAGGGTCACGACGAATTAGTTCCATAAGCTTATTGCGTTGAAGCATATCAGCATCTGCACCCACCCCACGAATATCAACAACATAATCACTTGCATTAAATTTGTTTCCAGGATCTTTATTCATCATTATTTCTACTTCAGTTACTCCATCTACTTTTACAGAAGCTACCATATCAGAATGAGGTATACGATCACCTAGTTCGTGGTTAGTATAATTAAAGTAGTTAAGAATATTCTTTTTCATTTCGGTTTCTATAGTTGAGGCATTTGCAGTCCTCTCCTTACTATATCTAATAAGTATATCAATTGGTATCCATGTAGCGGGAAGAATCTCGTGTTCTTTACCAATCATTTTTATAGGTGAACTATCAAGCTTGTTGATAATTACATCTCTTAAGTTTTTTGGAATAATATTACTTCCATCTTTATTCAATCCAATAACAAAAACATAGTTGAACCAGTATTTTTCTAGTTCTAGTGTGGGAATAATTTTAGACTTAACAAGTTCATCATAATTTAATACACGACACTTTATAATATAATCAGGAAAAACTTCAATTATGTAGCGACTAAGATCGTTTGATGATACATTACGATTCTGTCTAACAAATGTATTTGAAATATTAGCTCGTAGTTCATCTACAGATTCTACGTTAGCACCACCAGAAGCTAATTGATTTTGTGATATTATTAGATCCTTGTTTGAAATTCTAGTATTTTCTGAATCTATTATTATTGTTGATGGCGAATTTCCTTGGAAAAATACTTGTGTTTTTAAACCAATTATTGATACGAGAGAACGTTCAAATTCTATATCTGTTTTATCATTACCAAGTATGTATTGTGATACAATTACTTCTGAAGAAATTACATTTTTTCCTATATTACCTTCGGCTCCTATTGAGGAAAGTCCAAGAATAAACATTTCTTTATTATTTATTGAAGTTCCCCAGTTGATTCCATCTCCAAATTCTATTTTAGCAAGTTTATCTTGGTTAACATAAACTCTAAATACTTTATTACCTGGATAGTCTGGTTCGTCGTGTCCCGTCCCCGCACGACTCCATTCATCCCATTTACCTTGAGTATTTTTAGCAAATATGCGAATAGAATTAGTAGAAATATCACTATTTTTTATAATAAAAGAAAGGCTTTTTTCATGTAATTTTGTTGGATCTATTGCAATATTTAAGAAATTATTTGTAGCATCAACTACATTATTAACATTTACATAAGTGAATCCAACAGATCCTTGTAAAAGTCCGCGAATATTAAATGTTTCTGGAATATCTACAAATCTAAATCCTGGTATTTCTCTTGATACTACTGTTCGTCCCGTAAAGTCAACTTCACCGTGTCTCTGAAACTGATATAAATTTGTTCCGTCGACATACCAGTCAACAATTAAATCTGTATCAATTCCTGATTCTTTCTGTATAGTAAACTTTCCAGCTTCTTTTGAAGTATACCAAACTGCAACATTTTTGTTAGGAACAAGTTGAATTGCATATTGGTCATCAATAAACGGTATATCTAACGTAACTTCAGCAGTTTCTTGAGCAATAGCAATAACCTTTTTATTAGATTGACGATATGTGCTTTCAACATCATATGGCGTAGATTGGTTGTCAAAAAAGTTATATACAGACCAACTTACTTTACCTTCAAAATCTTTTTCGGTTTTTATATCAAAACCATTTGGTGTCATATTTTCATACCAAACTTGTACATTATCATTAGGTGTAAGCTGAACCATATAGTTGGAAATTGCACCATCAACAGTCATCACAGGGGAAAGTGGTTTACTAAACTTAACAGGAATTGTCTTTGTCTTGTTCTGAATAATCTGAGTCGCTATCCAGTCAATGTATCCTTCAAATTCGGTATCGGGTTCTACGTATATTTTGAATCCGCCATCGTTAGCATCAGCAACCCATGTACGAATATTGTTATCGGGAGTTAATTGTACTTGATAGCGAGCGGTTGTTTCACCAGAGCCAGGAACAAATATATTATTGAAAATAACTTGTTGCGATGTTTTTCCAGTATTAAAATAGATGCGACCAGCTTTCTGGTGTGTTGTCTTGAATGTTACTTTTTCTGTTACTTGCAAGTTTCCATATTTGGCACCAGGACCTGTTTGTAAACTTTTAGTATTAGAAGTAGCATCCACATTACGTGTAGAAATTTTTGCAACAATAACTTGGTTGTTTGTTGGATCTTTCGTAGATACATCTAGTGTCGCCAAATAACCAAGTTCTGGTTTTGTTGTGTCGTTTATTGTTAAGATAACATTATAAGAATCAATACCACTATCAAAGAAATTTTCTTTAAATTTAGGAGAGCTTATAGTTCCCGATGTAAATGTATAATAATTTCCATTTACAAGAACAGTGAATGGTGAACCATTTCCATTTTCATTAATGACAAGATTAATTTGTTCAACCGATTGTCCCTTTCCGGGAATGGTTGAATAAGTTACATTTACACTTGTTAAATTTTCCATTCCAGTCTTACCAAGATAGAAGCGTTTGTCTGTTGACATTTCTTTCATTGATATTGTATATGTTTGTTGTACTGGATCTGCTACTTCAACTATTATTTTTCCGTATATATCATCAACTCTATCATTAAGAATATTTATGTCTGTAACAATTTCAAGATTCGGTGTGGATGTTCCTATGTCAAATTTCATTAATACTGGATATTCAACTCCTACAACAAGAGTTGATGAAAATGATAAGCATGATATAGTTGAAATAAATGGCAAGCCGACACTTGATGTGTCTGCTGGGTTTTCTTTCGGATAATTAACTGTATCAAATCCACGATAATTATCTATAGTATTTCTTTTAATTATTTCAAGCGGTTTGTTTAAACTTAATGGTAATTCAATGAAAAGTGGATTAATAGTTACTGGACCATTTATAGTCTCTTGAAAGAATGCTTTGGGTGCAGTAAATGGAAGATTGTATCCTTTATATTTAAAGTCAGATTGTTCAACCTTATTTAGTCCAAAACCTTTTGTTATATAAATTATTGGAAGCGGATTGGTGAAAATAAAATTCTTATTTGTAGTTGTTTGTTTTGTTGATGGAAATATAGAATATGCTGGAATTTCAATATATTCACCTTGTTTTCCGTAAACATATTCTGGTGTCAGAGAGCCGACTACATCAACCATCGCAGAAACTATTCCTCTAGCATCATATCTAAGTAACTGTCCAATTTTGTTAAGGTTATTATAACGTTTCGCAGTTGGAAGAAATACCTCATTAGCAGCAGAATTGATGTAGTAACCATTAAGCGATCCAATATATACAAGAAGATCAGCCAAATTGTTAATATTTGAACCTTTGATGTTAATATCTTTGAAAACACCAGTTTCGGTAAGCTGTTGAAGAACGTCATTCTTCATCGCTTCAAAATCATAGTTTACATAATTAATGGTTCTGCTCTGATCTGTCATTTCATATCCTTAAAGTTTTTGGAGTACCACTTCAAACTTACCTCTTTCATTTTTTCTAGAAAACCGATAGTTTATGTAAAGAGTATATTCAAGTGTATCATAGTTAAGATTCTTATCTATTGACTCAATTATGATACGAGGTTCGTAAATTGAAAAGTTTCTCTGAATATCGTCAGTAATATTTTTTAATGTTTCGGTATCAAAGATTTCAAAAAGATAAGATTGGAAATTACATCCAAACAGTGGATCCATGACACGGGAGCCTTTACGAGTATTTAATATATTAAAAAGTGATTGATTAATAGCCACAGTATCATATACTTGCGAAATATCACCTTCATTGTTTAAAAGTGGCGAAAACGCAAGATCAGAATATATTTTGGCGAGTGTTGCCATCTTTTAAAAACCCTCTAAAGACTATATCTGTTATTTATAATATTTTATCGTACTAACAGCATATTAAACATATTAATTGGTATTAGATGCATTCTCTTTAAATTCTTTTGTAGTTCCACCCTTAATGAACTGTTTTTTACTAACAATACTTTCAGCATCGGTTGTGGGAGACTGAACTTGTGGTGCTGGTTGTGATGATGCACTTCCTAACATAACAGCACCACCAACGTTTACTGACATTCCCGCTAAATCAATTACGGGGGCTGTCTGTTGGAGTCCGGCTGATGCATTAATTCTTGTTACAGCATCACTGGCGATACTATACACAGATTTAGCTTTACCTATAAAAGTTGTGCTAAGCATAGTTTGTTGAAGGGCTGCTTCAAAAACTTGACTAGTTTTAGCTTTCATGTGTAACTCTAAAGATTTAAACTTAGCAGCCATCTTAACCGATACGTTATATGATCCTTTAATATCAACATCATAGTTACCATCTATTTTAGTTAATAAGTTGCCTTCAATATGATATTGTAATGATCCACCAGCATGTATATTAATATTTTTCTTAGCATCAATATTGATACTAGCATCTGATACAAGATCAATATCCTTACCAGCACGAATACCAACATTACCTAAAACATTTATTTGAGCATCACCATCTACTTGTATGTAATGACTTTTTTTAACATATACATCAAAGTCACCACCAATATGAAGTTCAAAATTATTAGCAACTGCTTGTTCCAAATCATTGGCTTTACCATCAGTAAAACCAACAACAACTTTGCGTTGTCCTTTATCATCTGTATACTCCATATATCCCTTATGCATGATATATGTACGTTCACGCCCATCTTCATTGACACTTATAAAGGTTACACCACCAGGACTCGTATAACTAGAAATGTGATAATTTCTAGTGTCGCTAACATTTTGTAATGTCAGTCTTGGTTTATTAATGGCTGTAGCAACTTTTGCTTCACTCGCACAACTTTTTCCAGAATGAACATTTGTATCTGGTGTAAAAATATTGCGAATACTTGATATTTCAGCAGCTTTTAATTTGATGTCATTCTCAAGTTTTTTCTTTTGTTCGGTCCAATCTTTCCCTTTAAGCGCCGCCGCCCAATATTGTGGGCGTCCATGATAATTACAATCAAAAAATACCCAAACTTGTGTACCCTTACGTGGAACAACAAAGTGAGCACCACTACCTTCATTAACCATAACACTATCTTGGAATTCTTGTGTTATAGTTTCTGTAGAGCGTTTTGGTGGAACAAATTTATCGTTGCCGGCTGAATATCTTGTTGTAGACTTTGAAGATTTTGACTTAAGATTTTGTCCACCAGAATAATAAATTGATAGTGCTGGTTCCGCCCACGGTAAATGTCCTACAGGTGTTTCAGTTGGATCTAATGAGTGTATACCAAAAATACGAATACGAACACGACCAAGATCCAATGGATCTTCGTTATCTTCCACGATTGCTCGGTAGTTTCCCGGGAAATCAAATTTATTAGTATCAATTAGTTGATAGTCCATAATTTAATAAAAAAGAATAAACCAGACATCTTTACCGTCGTCTTCCCCAGGAATAACTTGTATACCTCGGAATACCCAATGTTCTTGATTAATCGTATTAAAAAGCTTACGATATGCGTCTGTTGTCGGCTCAATAGTCATAGTTTCGCCAATTTTAACATTAGTTGGTTTAACATTATTTGGTGTAATTAAAAGTTTTGCTATGTTGGGGTTAGTTGATTGAGTAGTTGCTTCAGTAGTTGTTTGTGTTGTATTTTTTAGTTTGTCAAAAGTATCTTTAAATGTATTTATAAGTTGACGGGTCTTGTCTTCGTTTTTATTAACCCATTCTAAAATACCACCCTTACATGAACAATTTGGATTAGTATAGTATGAATATATTTTGTCTATAATATTTTCTGCTATTTTTCCAAATTCGCTACGAAACGGCTTATCTTCACTAATTGCTTTAAGTATAAGAGCTAACTCTTCTTGTGTAAATGGCATATTAAATATTCCTTCTATTTAGTCACTTGTTAATATATTTCTTTTAAATAGTATACCACATATTGCATAATTTATAATACTTATAGCAATATTAGACACTATATATGGCATTAATCCAATGAGTGGATTAAAAAATAAACTGACAAACATAGCTATCCAAAATGATGAACATGACGGACAGAGTAATACATCTCGTATAAATGGTATTTTAACTATAAATCTTCTTATATAACCACAAATTTTTGAATTACTCCAAAGTTGCGATGATGCAACTGAAATCAATAAAAATATAATTAGATAAATTAATTCCATATATCTATTATAACAAAAAAGCCTCCCTTTTTTAAGGGAGGCTTTACATATACTAAATCAATTAGAACTTAGGCGCGAATTACTACTCCACCGTAACGGTAAGCAACCTTGTCAGCAACTTCCTTTGGAAGTTTGGTTGCGATGCTACGATCCTTGGCCCAACGGAAATTAGCACCGGGAATGCGAACAGCACGCTCGGTGAGATATGTACCACCGCTATTGCGGGCGTATACGATGAACTTATTTTTTGAATTTTTTCTCATTTTTATTTTCCTTGAACTCTTGGTTTATTGAGTTCTTATATATCTATTATATTCAATATTAGAAATAGTCAATATCTTAATTGCATGTAGTGCGGCCAGGGCAATCTTTTGATTTGAAATAATCACAATAATTACACAAAGGACCAGTTTTCATGCGCCATTTCTCAATATTTTCAGTACCGAGTACTTCATACGTTTTTATAAGAGCTTCAATTCTTGCTATGGCTGACATAACATCATCTTTTTCAATGTTATACTTAGAAACATATAGCAATTCATCTTTCTGGTCAGCACACAAATAAACAATTTCGCATTCAAGACTTTCTACTTTAACCAAATCAATTATCTCAAGAAGAAACTTATAAAAAGAAAGTTGGAATGAGCTATCTTTTTCTTCTTTTGAAGTTTTCCAGTCAATTACTTTAACCTTATTGCCACTCATATGTATGATATCAATTTTTCCCGTAAGAAAAAACTTTCCTTTATAATGAAAGTCAATTTTCTTTTCGCGAAGAACTATATCATCTTTTTTAAAATTTTGTTTACAGTATATAAAAAGATTCTTAATAGCTGGAAGTACCTTATTGCGGTATTTTTCAGAAAACTCATAGTTTTTTATTCTAGAAGCAACAAGTTCTTTAAACTCTTTTAGAGTACAATCATCTTTAAAATTTTCTGCAATATCATGAATGAAATTACCAAAGGCGGTCCATTCAGATTCTTCAACATCGGGATAAAGTTTACGGACATATCGGTAAAACCATCGTCTAGGACATTGCTCAAATGTGGATACACTTGAGGTACTAAGTTTTATATGTTCGTTTTTATTATAAACGAGTGATGTAGTGGTTTTTGTTGTGAGGGTCATATTAATAATCAATTATATAGACTGCTATACCATAATCAAGCAAATCTATAAAATCTTCACAAAAAACATTTGATCTAATAATAATAGTATCAATTTCAAAACTACCAATATCTTCATATTTATCTGATTTTATCACATCAAACGTGGTGCCAGTTATCACACTTATTTTTTTAGCTACTTTTACTGGATCTTGATCTACTTGAAAAAAACCAATAGTATTATCATCGTCGCTTAAATGGTATAGCATAGTGGTAGGACCTTTATTTAATTATATCATTTAAAATTTTATTTTCTTCACTAAATCTAACATCATCATCTAAAACAAACCATCCGTTCCAAAATCCGTCTGGACTAGTGCAAAAAATTCCTTGCTTTCCGTTTGGTGCAATATTAAGGGGGCGACCGAAATCGTCATATTCAACAAGAACCATCTTGTTGTTATAGTGAGCTAATATAGCGATTGCCCGCTTATTTAACCCAACTAAATCAACAAGATGGAATCTTTTACTGAACATTAATATAAACTAATTCCATTTTGATCAAGGCATGATAACCAAGCATTACGTTCCTTGCTTTTAACAGTCTTGAGAAGACAGTCAATCTTTTCAGCGTCTGTTAATTGACGGGGAACACATTTAAGTTCCATACCTGACTTTTTCTCAAATTCGGCAAGATGCATATCACCCTTCATGTTATTACAACATTTACAACTTGCTACCGTGTTGTCAAGCGTGTGAAGTCCACCACGACTACGTGGTTTAACGTGGTCGATAGTTCCATTACGGAATGATAATACCGCATTACAGTATTGACAGCGAAAACCGTCTCTCACTAAGAGATTACGCTTGTTAGTGACGCTAAATGTGTTCTTATGTTTCTTTGTTTTGACATAATACTTCATTATTAGAACGGAAGGAATCTTCCATGACTGATATTGTGAATGGACAATGTCATTGTATTCTGCCATAACAACTGCCTTGTTTTCAACGAGTAAACAGATACTATCAAACCATGGAGAAATATCCAAGAACTCATAGGAACTGTTAAGAACTAAACAACGACATAGAGCCATATTACACCAAATCTTTCTTTATTTGTAAGTTGTAGAGGATAACTTCTTTGTTTATGCTCCAAACTCTGTTAGCTTCTCTGTTCATTTTATCAAAATCTAAGGTATCCATTGGTAAATCAATAGATGGGCCGATGACAAGGTGACGATTGCCTAAAAGTTGGTGAGCTTGATAAGAAACAGATCGTTCTCCTGTTTTAATTGCTAAGGTTGGTAAAGAGGATATATTAGGTATCCATTTTATAATACTAACAAGTTTATGTGCATTGTCAAATCCTTTTGTTTCACCACAGTTAATATTAAGGTTATAAATCTCTGTAAGATCATGTTTTAACCGTAAGGCTTCTACTATAGCGCACATAGATGGATTATTAGCAACAAATCCACCATCTATATACACATCAGAGCCTATTTTATTAGGTGCAAAGTATATTGGTGCGCTACACGATGCAACAACTATTTCATTAGCCATTACTGTATCACACTCTTCCCAAGACTTCCAAAATTTTGGGCGAAATACATCTGGACCATTTATAGCGGCAGCATGAATCATAATCTTAGTTTTTGAACTATTATATTGATACCCAATAATTTCTTTTGTGATCTTATTAAGTTTATCTGCACTATACCATGCTTTCCAAGGAAGCCAGCATTTCTTTTTAAAAATATCAGAAGCAAGTTCTTTATAAAAACTTGCTATCATTTTTGCTGGAATGCCTTTACCGATGGCTGCCGCAAGAATAGATCCAGTAGATACCCCAGCAATCAAATCAAATAATTCTGCCGAGGATTTACCGGTTTCTTCTTCAATTTTACTAAGGATGACGGCAGTCATGTAACCACAACTGCCGCCACCGTTTAATGATAAAAGTCTCATAAATAGCTCCTTTAAAAGCTATTTATCAGAAGTTTTTTATGCACATGTTGAATATCCGCAGTCTTTACATATACAACATCCATTTTCTCTAACAATATTGGTTGACCCACACTCAACACATACTGATCCATGTACTTTAGTTCCGTTTTGTATATACTTTTTAAGTGCGCGAGCTAGTGCCTTTGAGAATCCATCAAGACGACCTTTAACTTTTTCAAGTTGTTGTACAGCAAAACTAATATCACAACCATGGCGAAGATTCATAGATAACATACGAGTTATTGCTTCTTGATCATCTGTTACGTGTTTTGAAATATTATCAGCTTTATCGCCATGTTCATCATTGAATGTATACTCGCCACGTTTTTGTTTAATAACTTCGCCGTGTTTAATTTCTTTTGGTAAGTGTCCGTTCTTACCCGCAAAAATTTCATATGGAGTACCATCATTCCATAAACCAACTATTACAAAATATTCCTGGCCAGTCACTTTTATATGGTGAACATCACACTTTAATGATTTAGGACGTTTAGGAGCATGTGTCTTAATTATGACATCATCCATCTTTACTTCCGTTGGTTTCTTTTCTTTTTCATTTTTAATCATGACACCATCACGACACTTATCACGATACACAGTTATTCCCTTACACCCACTTCTAAAAGCAGTTTCATAAATAGATGCTATTTGCTCTTCGGTTGCTGATTCTGGAAGATTAATAGTACTACTAATAGCATGACATACATGTTTCTGTGCTGCAGCTTGTAATTCTACTCTAGCTGTCCAGTTAATTTCTGCTGATGTTGCACCAGCCCAAGGAGACTGGCTCAAGTCACTATTACCAGTAACTTCTGTCCACATTTGGGCTTTAGGATGCATGATAGTATAGTTCTGCCACTTATCACCCATTGCATCAGTAAAGTCAACGCGGGAGTTTTTGTCAGTCGGATTAACTTTCTTACGACGAGTATATGTTTCTAGAGTAAACAAAGGCTCCACGCCCGATGATGTTCTAGTCATCAATGAAATTGAACCAACTGGCGCAGTTGTAGTTAATGAAATATTACGACGACCACTTTTTACCATTCTCTCATAGAGTAGGGGGGATTCTTCGGCTATTCTCATGATGAATGGGCAATTCTTTTCCTTTTCATTATCATATACTTTAAACTTACCAAGTTCCTCTGCCATATCTACAGATGATTCGTATGCAGAAAGTTTGAGAACTTTATAGATACGTTCTGTCATCAAAATAGATTCTGGCGTTCCATACTTTATACCAAGAGCAGCAAGTGTATCACCAAGGGCGGTGATTCCAGTTCCTGTACGTCGTCCTTCATCATTATTTTTCTTAATACGTAACCAAAGTTTTAATTCTTCTCCCTTAATATCATCTGACTCAGGATCAGTCTTAATCTTAGCAATAATCTGTTCAATCTTTTCCGATTCTAAATCTACAAGGTCGTCCATGAGACGCTGAGTAATCTTAGTGTGTTCAGCAAATAAACTGAAATTAAATTCTGATTTATCAGTAAATGGATTGGTAACATAAGAGAAAAGATTTAAAACCATAAGACGGCAACTATCAAGAGGACTTAAATTAATTTCAGAACATGGGTTAGTACCGCGTGATTTATATTCTTCATAATAATCAGCGGGTGTATTCTCCGTCACATTATCCCACATAAGTAGACCTGGTTCTGCTCGCATCCAAGCCGAGTTAATAATTGCTTTCCAAACTTCAGTAGCTTTTATCATTTTTGTAATTTTTGGTTTAATACCCTTTTCCTTATAATCAACAGGAAAACGTAATTCGTATTCGGTATCGTTTTCAACTGCTGTCATAAATTCTTTTGTGAGACGTAGTGAAATATTTGCACCTGTAACTTTTGTTGGATCATTTTTTATAGTAGCGAACTTCAATACATCTGGATGATGTATTGATAGTGTTAACATCAATGCACCACGTCTACCAGATTGACCAACTTCGCGAATAGAGTTACTGTACCGTTCCATCCAACTAGTAATACCAGTACTTGAGCGTGCCGCATTGCGTGTCATAGAACCAGTAGGACGTAAATTACTCAAATCAATACCAACACCGCCACGACGCTTAGAAATGTTTACTAATTGGTGATCTACAAGCAAGATACTTGAATACGAATCTTCGGGAACATCAAGTAGATAACAATTACTTAAAGTAACATATTGATAGTTATTACCTATACCAAATAAAGGCGATCCTTGTGGAATGATGTATTTGAAGTTTTCCATCAAGTCAAAAATTTTCTGTTCATCAAATGGAGTTTTAAACTTTTTCTTTTCAATACGAGCAAATTCGCTTGCTACTCTTTTAAACATATCGGTTGGGGTCTTTTCGTGTATTAGACCCTCATTATCTCTTAATGCATATTTATCTAAAAATACTTTGGCTGCAAGTTCGTCACCACTAAAATATTCTGTTGATGCTTTAAAAGATTCTTCAAACGTATATGTCATTCTAACTCCTTGGATGAATTGTGTGATTGTTATTTATCACTTGATGTTAATATTGTACATCAGTTAATAACATCTTCAATAGTTTATTTAAAACGTGATATTTATGTTACTTGTTTGTAAAAAATAGGTCCAAGCTTGACATCAAATCTAAATACTGTTTCTGAAGGAGTTATTCTATTTTCTGGAATAAGAGAAAATAAAAGATCGCGTTTATTAGTTTCTTTATCTACACCGATGAACTTCATATCGTCACCCACTACTGCGAATTCTGTGATATATCTATTTTTAATCACAGCAAAATCTTCTTTTGAAATTTCACTTATTGACCCGGGAAGCAAACGAATAACTTCAGCATCATCTGATCCAAAAATTTCTTTTTCTAAAAAATTAAATGTACGGGTTGTAAAGTCATATGTAGCATCTTTTACTTTAAGTTGATTTTCAAGTTCTTCTGTTGCTCTATGAATAATAACCCATCCAGCTTCCATAACTTTTTGCTTAGCAACATCTATATTTGGTATATCATCTGATGGATTAAAATTATATACTTTGTTTTGTAAATTTATGTATCTTTGAACATAAAATATAAGATGATTTGGGTCTTCTGATTGCGTTCGATAACTAGTCCTAATCATATCAACGACTTTATTAGTCGCAGACCCACCAACTCTAGGAAATGAAGTCATTTTCTCAAGACCTTTTGTAAATGGTAATCCAAAAAAGTTTCCGATACGAAGTACACCAGTAAAAATTCCAAGACCAGATGTTGTTGATGTGTCAGTCTTGACAGAGAATTTAATAGATTTTTCTATATCGATGGGAATTGGTGTATTAGTTTTTGCTTCAACACGCAACATAACATCACCTTTAATCTGGTCGCCAGTTTGTCCTGTTTGAGAACCGTCAGCCACCACATAGAATATTACATTATCAGGTGTGTGATTTGTTAGAATTTGGACAATGAACTTTTCAATGCGCTTAATTGCACTTGTATTAGCAATCTGATTTACCATCTGATGAATTGTATTTTCAATATCAGGAATTTGTTTTGATTTTGGACCAAATGCATCTTTAGCAGTTGCTTTTAAATTAATGATGACTTTGACCGCAAGTTTATTACCAGGTTGAATGTGTGGTAGTTTGTTAGCTATCCACCCATCATCCGCAATGTTTGAATCTATAGTTTGTGTGAAAGATTCTTTAGAAGAAATAATAACTTGCTTACGAATCGTGTTTAATTTATCTTTATTAATTTTACCATCAGCAATATATAAAGCCACACCAATAGCAAAAATGCCTTCCATAGCATCGCCAGCATTGAACTTTGATGCTTCAGAAAGAGCTAACGATTCTGAGAAAAAATTGTAAAAACTCATATTATTTCTTTCCACACCCACAACCACCACGCCGAGGTACTACTTTCGGTAATGGTGGTGTAGGTGATGTAATTTGATGTGGAGGCACTGTTGGTGTTGGTGGTTGGGGAACCGGTATAGGTATAGGCACTGGAAGTGGCTGTTGTATAGGAGCAGACACAGTTGAATCCACTATCTTCCCGTTTCTAAATTTCTTAATGAATGCCATGTTTACTCTCTAAAGAATATATTTGATAAACTTTCTCTAAGTGATTTTGTTTCAAAATATGTCTCAAGTACTTCATTTTTTTCTTTCCCTCCAAGTATATCATATGTTTCTTGGTATCCTAACTTAGCAGACTTTGAAGAAGTATATTTTAGGGGACATACTTCTTTAAACCAATGATCAAAGTCAAGTTTAGTAACTAATGATCTTGCGAGCGAGCCACTCATATGTTCAGTAGAAATTGTTGGAGTGTCTACTGATTTGGCTTTAACTGCCATAGCATCATGTTTAGCAACTTTATCAGCATTAGCTAGTTCTTTGGCGTCTTTTGTTGTTGGTTTAGGAGTAGATTCTTCCTCACGTCCCACATCAATAAATGTGATATCACCGTCAAGCGGATATTGCGCAGCAAGAGAAGTTTTTTGTTGAAATTCTGCTTTATATTTATCTGTTTTGAAGGTTTTAAACTGTTCCTGATAACCAGCAATACGATCACTTCCAGCAAGCCAACCCTTAACAATAATTCCTTGTTTTGATGCAGTTACAAGAATATCAACAATTGATCCGGTGGCTACTGGTAAGCTACTAATATCAACTGCTTGTTCTTTCTCATATACATCACCAATTAACTTTATTTGGGCATCAAAATCCATAGGATTCTTGTTTACATCCATACTTGTAATTGATCCTTTAACAAGCATAATAAATATCATGTTAGCACCGACTTCTTTAAGTTTTTCAAGTCCTTTTTGTATAAGAACATCATGTCCCTTATGCCAAGGCTGAGCGCGACCAATCCAAATTATAGCATTCTTTTCAGATGTAATAACATTTGGAGTTTTATCAACAGACGGTTCTGTAATTATTGGCTCTACAGAAGTTTTTTCTGGTTTAGATATTGGTTCTTGTGTATCCATAATCCACCTCGATTTTTCATCACTAAATATATAGTTAAGTTTTTTCATTAACTTTTTAATATGTTTGGAACGAAGAATATACTTACCATCATCATTGCGATCATATGCTTTAGGATGTCCTAGTTTTGAAAGAACATTACGAGCCATTTTTACTTTTTCAAATTTGCGCTCATCAAGAATCTCATATTCGTCGAATTCTTCACTTGCTTCTTCGTCTAATTCGTCGGTATCCCCGCGTAAATATGCTCGCAATTTCCCTTTTTTTGCATCTCTTATATTTTTATCTGTCTCATCATGTCCGCGTAGTTGATCACGAATATCTCGTAAATTACCGCCAAATTTATCTAATACTCTTTTCGCAACAGAATCAGGATCTTTATCAAACTTAACTAATAAATTGTTAATACTTTCATCTGATATATTATTAAGTTTTAGAATTTTTACAACGTAACCTTTTACCTTTTGATTCCATTCTGGATCTTGGTCTTGAATATTCGCGAAATCTATATCGTTTACTGCATGTGTAGATGGATGAATTTGTAAATCTATATCACTAAGATCATCATCAGTTGGACGTTTGCTTGGAAGTTGTGGTTGTGGTTTTTTAACTATTAAATCTTTTAATTTTGTTATAAGATTGGTAGTAAGAGCCGTCACATTAAGTTCGTTAAGTTCTTCTTCACCAATACTATTATTAAGTTCATCAATTTCACCGACATTAGAGTCGTTATTGATATAATTTTCAATGCGCCTACCGATGATCATCCGAAGCAAATAGACCATATATGCATCACCAATATATTCGGTATCTACTATGCGACTTTGAAGTTTCTTTAACATTTCCTTTGTATAAGCCATTTGATTTTCGGTCTTATCAATAGTATCTGGATCTACAGTAGTAAGTGTCTGTTGCCATTTCTGTTCAATATCATTAAGTTGCTTATTAGCAACATCAAGATACTGCTTGGCTTTTGTACGAGCAATAATATCTGTCGTTGATGAGCCATCAGTTTGTAATTTTTTACGAAGCTCGTCTACAAAAACATTAGTTCTTTCTTCACCTTGCTTATCACTTTGAAACGTCTTACCAATTTCTGCAATTGCTCTATTCAATGCAGCTGGTTGATCTGTTCTTAAACCAATAACATCTTTAAGGAACTGACCGGTCAATGTCTTTTCAATTGCGCCAAGTTCCTTGCGAGTTCCCCATGTACCAGATGCTATATCATGAAATATTTGTGAGGTTCCTTTGATGAACGTTGGACCCGTGGGTAGGTTAACTTTTAGAACCACTCCTTCAATCGGAGACTTGCCTGTAGCATTACCAAGACTAGATGATGTATTTTCAGCATATGCATCAAGTTGCTGTTGAAGTCCTGGTCGTATCTTTTGAATAAGATCCTTAAGGTTCTTTGTATTAGGATCGTTTTTATTCTTTAAAAGAGCAACAGATGATGCAAGTTTCGTTGGACTAGAAATCCAATCATTGATTCCAGAGAATTCAAATTGTAAAGTACCGTTGAGTTTACCATCACGATCAGCATAATAGACCTTCCATTCAGGATCTTCGGGAGTACGTACAATATCAATAAGTATTTCGTGAATATCTTCATTGGCTTCCACCCACGAATCTCCATGTTTAACACTCACATCAAATATCATAAAGGCACCAGAGTTACCTAGCTTACTCTTATTATATTTTGTTGAACAGAAAATAAAATCACCACAATCATTACCTTTATGTGTTAATACTGGAAACATTTCTGACGTGAACTTAACAGGCTCATCAGCGTAACTTTGTGCCTTTTTGAGTCTATCAAGGAATGGTTTGTATTCAGATAAGAACTTGAATGCTTTATAAAAATGAATTGTATATGGATTGTTAAATTTTTCAATATTAGACGAAGTTACTTCTCCAGAATTGGCAGATTCCATAAAGAATTCTGGGTTAAGACCCCAATTTGCGGGCGAACCATCAAACTTTTCTGTCATAGAAACTTTATCATTTGTACTTAAATCAATAGTACCTTTAGCGGCTATGCCTTGTAACTGATGAAGAAACTTAAGTAGTTGAGTGTCTGACATTTCATTAGAACCACTAAAACGTTGAATTGACAACTTCTTTTCGCTTATCGTTGAATCATAAAATTCGTTAAATGACATAATTATCCTTTAATAGCTTTTTGAATTAGTTCTGGTTTTATACCAAGATGTTTTCCGATAACGTTGAATGCATTTATAGCATCTTTATTACCTACTCCACCAGTTTGTGTAGCATATTGTAATTTATCAACAAACATAGACCATATATCTTTAACTCGTTCGGGATGCTTTTGTTGTTCAAACTCGGCCATTTTTACAGCACTAAACATAACATCTTTCGTAACCGATTTGTCTTGCATGATGACTTGTGCAAGCTTATCAAGATCATCGGATGATACACGATTTGTATCTTCAAGGTCAATCGTTTTACGTCCTTTAACTTCGTCTTTCTCCATATCAACTACAATACGAAGTCCTTTTGGTCCAAGGAGAAATCGACCCATGTTAGTAAGTATGTATCCTTTTGATGTCCACTTTTGAATATCTGAATGATTCTTAATTATGTCTGCAAGTTTAATCTTATCATCTTGTGTGAACGGGAGAGTCTGTACTATACATGATATGAATATCTTATGGATAATTCCCTTAATATTCTGTGCAGTATCAACATAACTACTAGACTGTTGAAATTCCATGTGTTGACGATTATTACCCATGTTAACAATATCAATTTGAATAATTTTATCGTTAATACGGGCGGCAACATTAGCTTCTATACCAGCATCATTAACTGCCATTCTAGTTGGATCTAGTTTAGAAATAACTGCTACTACATCCTTCATAGTTTTATTATTAATCAATTCAATATCTATATCCAAGTCACCAAATTCATTCTTGGCTATAGTAGCAGCTGCTACTATATTTGGATCCTCGTGTGCATAACGAGATACTGGTTTTCCTGCTATATCAGCTGCCAAACGAGTTGAACCTAATGTATATTTAGGTTGATAATCATGCGCAATAAGTTTATTAGCTTTAAGAGTGTTAAGAATTTCATCTACCGTAGTGTCAAAAACGGTACCAATATCTTTTTGAGATATTTTTGTATATGTGAGTGGTACTTTAGAATGTTTCTGTAACTGTGGAAGCAACTTTTCAGCCGCCTTACCACCTTCAATAAGAAATTTATGACTCTGTAAAAGACTCATTGTATTTATGCCTGGGCGTCCCGTTGAACACCTTTAGAAGCATTTTGTGCTATTATTGTAGGAAGTTTAAAAAGTTCAAATACAAGTTTCCCATCTACTTCTTGGAATATACCCTTTGGTTTAATAATGTTCTTTTTACCAGGCTTGAGCCGAGCACATATAAATTTATCGTCTGTAGTGCGGTAAAGTCCATATCTAAGACCCTTACGTGCCTCAACGACGTATGTTGGGCCTCCATCTTCTTGCATTTTCCATGCTCTAAATTGTCTCATCTTATTATCTTCGGTTTTATACGCAACAATAGATGCTTCTTCCTTAAACTTCCCCCACCAGCGGGATTCATTGAGTGTTTCAAGGATAATTTTAACTTCTGATTCGGTAAAAGTTACTTTATAAAAATGTTTAAATGACATATAGGCTCCTTGAAGTAGACTTTTAGTATATTTATAATAATTATATCCGAAAACTTGTATAATTAAAGTAGGAGATTTTTTTACAAATGGACACTATTTTCATTCAGCCTATATTTGCACCAGATAAGAAGCGTTTTGAGAGAAACTGGGAGTCATTGACTAGTTTCTTTAAGTATTGTGATACCTATAAATACGATATCAAATTCGCTATTGGTGGTTGGTGTCCAGATGAGTATTGGAATCAGTTTGTTAATTTAGTTAATTCAAGAGACTCTAAAAATAAGATAACATTATTAAGATTTGAGAGAAATTACGGAAAAGCTGTTGTTGTTAATAAACTCTACAATACAGTAAGAGAAAAAAATGTACAATATAAGTATATATTGACATGTGACTCTGATATTCTTTTTCCTAGTGATACAACTAGAATGGTTGAACGACTTGAAAAATTAGCAACCGAATCTCCAACATATACAAGAAAACCTTTTGGTATGGTTTCTTTAAATCAATTGGGTGCTAATTGTCACTGGAAAATATGTTATGAAAATCAATTTACATATGATAACGGACTTGGACAAACTGAAAATATTGTTTACCCGAACGCACCTAGTGGTATAGCAGGCGGTTGCTTATTCATATCAAAAAATTGCTGGGAATCTGTTGGTGGATATCGTCAATTATCAATATATGCCGGTGATGATGCTTATCTATTAGTTGATGCTTATACAAAGGGATTTAGTCATCAGATGTCTGATTCAATTGCAATCATACATCCCGAAGAAAATGATGAATTATATGCTAAATGGAAACATATGGTATGTCAGCGAGATTCTGTTGGTGGTGTTGTACGGGATAATCTTGATTCAAAAATAGAAGAAGCAGAAAATTTTTGGAAAAATCATAAATAACTAAAATATAATTAAGGAACTTTATTATGATAGATTTAATGGATGTAACTCTGAATATACCAGTTAGATATGATACAGATGATCGTATTAATAATATGAATTGTGTATTAAAATATTTTACATCTCATTTTAAAATAAATATAGTTGTGTGTGAAGAATCTGAAGATAAAAAATTTGAATATGTGAAAGATTATCCGAGAACACAATATATTCACATACCGTCATCTAATGTGATGTTTCATAGAACAAAATGTTTAAATGTGTGTGCTAAAAATAGCACAACACCATATATCGCCAATTATGATTGTGATGTATTATTTAAACAAAAACATATATTTGAAGCGGTGCAACTTCTTCGTGATGATAAATTTGACATGGTTTTTCCATATGCTGGTATTTTTTATGAGGTACCAAAAAAATATATAGATATTATGTACACTAGTAACTATAATTTTGATCAAATACTATTAAAAGATTGCAATATAAACCATCCTTCATCTGTTGGTGGTGCTATATTTTGGAATAGAAATAAATTTATTTCTTTAGGAATGGAAAATGAAAATTTCTTGTCGTGGGGATATGAAGATAATGAAAGAGTAAACAGAACTAGTAAACTAGGCGGAAGAATTGGTAGAAGTGATGGTCATTTATATCATATTAGTCATGACAGACTAATAAATAGTTCGCCAAATATCAATACAAATTTAAATAAATTAGAATTTGATAAGGTATCTGCAATGAGTTCTGGTGATTTAATTAAATATATACAAACATGGGAATGGTGTAATAATGGATAATTATACCACCAATAGTTGGATGGACATTTCAAAATTTAAAAACATCGGAAAAAAAATACATTTTATATGTGATGATATTAATGCACCATTAAAAGATGGTGGTTTAAACATATACATTAGCATTGAACCAGATTGTATATATAATGATAAAGACTATTTACTTAGTAATTGGAAAAAATACGATTTTGTTTTTACTTACGATCCTCAATTATTGAGAGAATGTAAAAATTCTAGAATGTATTATTTTGGATCGTCTTGGATAAACCAAAACGAATATAACAATATAAATGTTCTTATGAAAAAATTTAAAATGTCTACTTTAATAGGTCAAAAAAACTTTGCTCCAGGTCATTCATTTAGACAGAAAATTTTACATACACAAAAAGAAATACCTTTTTTGTGTTGTTATAGAAGTGGTAACGAAGGAGGTATTAACCAATATCACAACGAGGTTCTATTTGGTTCAAAAGTAAAATTATTTTCTGAATATCAATATTCATTAGTAATAGAAAATAATAGATGTGATAATTGGTTTACTGAAAAAATAATTGATTGTTTAATTTGTAGAACTATACCTGTATATTATGGCGATCCGTCAATAAGTAATGTTTTTAATACTACAGGATGGATTATTTTGGATGATGATAATATAGATATATTGAAAGAAAAATTAAATACACTAACTAATGAATCATATGCTACATATAAAGATATAATAGAATATAATTTCAATAAAGCATTATATTATTCTGATTTTTATCAAAATATAAGTAGAATTTTAGTGGATTTATGAATTATTGATGTAAATTATATTTTCTAAGTTCTGGAAACTGAACTTGCCAACGTTCAAGGTCAATACCCGCAGTATTAATATAATTATTGTAACTTCCAACTTCTTTTCTGGTTCCACTACGCATATGGTGTATAGATATTCTATCGTCTATAACTTGTTTTAGATTTATGTCCCTACACACACCAGAAATAGCAACATCAATTAAACCATGTTTCTGAACAGGACAATATTTACTAAAAGTTTTGAGAAGATTTGTATTATAATATGGAGCCACGTTTTCTATTTCATTAACATATCTTAGCGTATTAGTATGTGGCCAAAGTGTTCTAGCACTTTTATCATATTCCGGTGATATTGAATGATGATAAATTCCAATTGATTCATTTACTATTTGTCGCATTTTTATAATATGATCGTTACTCCAACCAAAAGTATCATTATTTAAGAACCCAATAAATTCATATTTATTTAATAGTTCAGTATCAGTTAGAACAGAATCCATCATGCCACCAAATTCAACATTTATTTCGCCTAAATATCTTAAGTTTTCACATAGAGGAATCTGTTCTTTTATTGAGCTATTATCTACAACTATAATGTCATGATCATCCGACTTACTAAACTCGTTAAGAATTCTTTCTGTAAAACTTTTTGTATTATATGAAAAAATACACGTTAATATTCTCATTATATTTTCCTTAGTATATTAATAAAGTGATCAATTTGAGGGCTAATATCTTCTCCATTATTACCAATAAAGAATCCGCCTTTATCAATAAATTGTGTGTTTGGTAAATCACCGTGTATAGTATAGTTCATATATTTTATAACTGGATTTTTTGTAAAGTTACCAGCAACTATAGGTCGAAATTCAATATTAGCAAACGAAAGAGCATCAATAATTGGTTTAAGCATATTATCTTTTGTAGTAAACCCAAATCCAAACCACGATGACTCATCATTACATAATTGGTTATCTTGAATACTAATCCAATCTAATTTTAAATCATCAAGCTTTTGTTTTAAATATCTATAATTTTTACGACGGCTATCTACAAACGTATTTAGTTTATCTATCTGTAATAGACCTATGGCTGCAAATATATCATTTGGTCTAAGATTATATCCAGGTAAAACAAATTTAAATGTATCCTCAAAGTTATTTTTTGACTTATTATAAACATGATTAATATCTGGTAGATTTCTAATCCATCCATGTGCCCGCAATGATATCATAATATGATACAATTCTTCGTTATTAGTTGTACAAAAGCCACCTTCTACTGTACAAATATGATGCGAAAAAAACGTACTATATGTACCAATATCACCATATGTACCTAATTGTTTGCCATTATAAGTTCCACCCATTGCTTCACAATTATCTTCAAGTAGAACAAGATTATGTTTTTTACATATATCGGTTAACGCTTTGTAATTACATGGCATACCAAGTAAGTTAACAGCAAAAATTCCTTTAGTTTTTTCAGTTATTGCATCTTCTATATCTGATATGTTAATATTAAAATCTTCTTTTGATACATCAATAAACTTTAATTTTAAACCATACTGTTGAAGTGGATAATAAGTAGTGGCCCATGATATGGCCGGAACGAGTATTTCATCACCTTGTTTAAGTGGATTATCTTTTTTATAAAACATTGCAGCAACTGCTAGAAGATTTGCAGAGCTTCCAGAGTTAGAAAACACGGAATACTTAACTCCCATTTTATTTGCAAATTTAATTTCAAGTTCTTGTGTTATTTTTCCCATTGTACAGTTACCTGTATCAATGACGTATTTAGCGGCAAGTTTTTCATCATCAGACCACGTAGATGTTGCTAACGGATATTTAATTTCCATAATTTTCCTCAAATATATACTTCATCGGTGAATGACACATGTTAATAGTAGCCTTGTCGTTAACATTAGTACTTAACCTTTTTCCCAACAAGAAGGCATTATTTAATACATATATGTCGTGTGAGTTTTCGTTTTTATTGGCATTTTCCATTTGAACTCTGTTATTTGTTGCACATATACACTTAGCTTGATTATAACATATCATTTTTGTTCTATTACGAGAAAACATACTATCAAACTGAGCTTCAAATGTATTAACACCTCTAAAATTTATATCTTTTAAAAAAGATACGTCTTGTTTTCTGAAGACATGAAAGGCTGATAATGAGGCTGGGTATCCCCAATCATATGGTTTATTACACCATTCCCATATTCCATCTTTAATATCAGGTGCTGGTTGGGGCATTCCTGCCGTATAGCAATAATTAATATATGGTGCCAACCTACATGACAAACATGCTATGTCATTGTTAGTAGTGAATTCTTTAAATTCATAATCTGATGTTGAAAAATAATCAATGAATACATCATCATCTACAATAAATGATACATATAAGTGGTCTGTGTTAAATATAAGTTCTTTTGTTTGTTTTACTAAATCTTTTTCATTAACCCAATTAAACTCTGGATGATACTTCATCAAAATATCATAAGATTTTATGAAGTCATCAGATGAACATTTATATAAAATATTTAACGTTTGCTTATCCCAATCTTTAAAATATTTCTTATATGACTGAAGTGTTAAATCTAGTTGGGCAGCCCTATCTTTAGACCATAATAATATATTTATCATGAGGATGCCTTGTTATTAACGAACCAATTATATGTTTTTGTTAGACCATCTACAAGCGTAGTGGTTGCGTGCCATCCAAGACTATTTATTTTTGATGAGTCTAGAAGTTTTTTTGCCATACCATCAGGTTTTGTAGTGTCCCATTTTATATCGCCTGTAAATTTAGTAATATGTTTAACTAAATTTGAAAGTTCAGATATAGATATATCAGTACCGTATCCGACATTTATAGTATCATGTTCATTATATACATTCATTAAAAAAATACAAGCATCTGCCATATCGTCTATATATAAAAATTCCCGACAAGCAGATCCTGTTCCAAAACATGTAACATTTGTGTTATTATTTTTTGCAAAATGAAATTTATTAATTAAAGATGGTATTACATGTCCGCTTTCTTGAGAAAAATTATCATGTGGACCATATAAATTTGTAGGCATGCAACTTATAAAGTTACATCCATACTGTTTTTTATACGATTGACATAATTTTAATCCATATATTTTGGCTAAAGCATACATTTCATTTGTTGGTTCCAATGAACCAGACATTAAATATTCTTCTTTAATTGGTTGTTGTGAAAATTTAGGATAGATACATGAGCTTCCAAGAAATAATAATTTTTTTATTTCATATTTATGGGCACAGTGAAGAACATTTAATTCTATCATGCCGTTTATATATCCAAAATCTACTGGATATGCGTTATTTGCAAAAATACCACCGACTTTTGCTGCCGCTAAAAAAACATATTCTGGTTTATTATTTTTGAACCAATTATCAACATCTAATTGATTTGTTAAATCTACATCTTTTCGTGTTATCTGTAAAACAGATGTATAACCACTTTTTTTTAGATTATCTGATAGTGCTTTACCAACAAGTCCTAATGCACCCATTACTGCTATTTTAGCGTCTTTGTTCATATCAATTAATTATACAAGAAAGTTTATTAATGTCGTTATATTCTTTTAATTTTTGTTGTAAGAGTTCGATTGAAAACTTTACTGGAACATCCCAAAAAATTTGCGTATATCTAGTAAATCCAAATTTATCTACAATAAGTGGAAAAGATGCTTCAAAAAAATACCTGTCTAATTTTGTTTTAAAAAAATCATCTTTTATATTATTAATGTATAAATCAACTATTTCAGCTTTTATAGCATATATAGTACACCACCATATTATATCCAATGGTTTTTCATATGTAAACTTTGCCGTGTCTTTTATTAAATCATTCCATGCTTTTGACATATCATGGTTAATGCTTCCATATATACAGAAACCACCATATGTTTCTAGTTTCTCATTAACTTCATTACGTAAATTAATAAATTTAACAAGATATTCATTTATGTAATTTACATGGAAATGTGACGCCCCCTTATTGTGTATAAAATACACATTCCTGTATTTTTCCTTGCACGTATCTTTATAACACTGTAAGGCGGCTTGATATGCAGATGCATCTGAATTAACCTCTAATTCGACATCGCATATTTTTGATGAAATAATTGGTAATGTTTTATGACACAATTCTATGAATTTTTTACTTGTAGAATGATTAAATCCAACATAAAAATCACAATCATTAAGTCGTGATATAGTTGATATATAAAGTTCATTTAAACTGTCATCATTTAACCACGCAGCATATATTACACAGTCCTTCATAGTTTAATCCACATATACCACACCAACACCAGCCCACGAATACGGTTCATGATATGCTTCAGAAAGTGTTTGTGGAGTTAAATCATTGGTATATATGAATTCTTTAAAATTTTTATGGTCATTTTTAACAAGTTTCCATGTATCTGCAACAAAGCATCTGAGCATATGATGGTTTGGAGAATCAATAATATCATGAAATGCTATCATACCACCAGGTCTTACTAAATTTTTATACATGAGATAATCATTATATGATCCTTGGTGTGAATGATCACCATCTATCATAAGAAAATCAACTTGGTTAAATTCTTTTTTAACTTGTTCAAACATATCTTCACTCTGACTATTTCCAGCCAAATATTTGTACTCGCATTTATTAATAGAGTTAGTATCAAATAATGGTGGGTTTATAACGTCAATTGTTACAAGTTTCTTCGCAAAGTGTGATAAAGTTACTGTACTACCTCCCGTATTGGCACCTATTTCCAAAATATTGTCTATATTTTTTAAATTTAGAAGATTTAATAAACACATCCATTCTGGTTTTTTTTGTTGTATTTTATAGTCCATACCTTTACTATAAATTTGTTCAAGTTCTTCGTTTGTATATTTCATAAAGTTATTTTCATCATGTCTTCGACAAGTGTCTCAAAGGTGTAACTAGGAATCCAACCAAGTTTCTCATTAGATTTTTTTGGATTTCCTAAAAGATATTCTACTTCTGATGGACGATAATATTTAGGGTTTACTTTAATGACTAATTTGTTATCTAAATAACCTTTTTGATTATCACCAATACCTTGCCATTCAATTTTAGTATCTGTTTTATAATCTTTGTTGCCAATTTGGAAACATTTTTCAATAAATTCTTTTACTGTGTGAGTTTCTCCTGTTGCTATAACATAATCATCTGGTTTTTCTTGTTGTAGAATACGATACATTGCATCTACGTAATCTTTAGCATGACCCCAGTCACGATATGCATCAAGATTTCCAAGTTCTAATGGTATAACTTCTTTATTATCTCTAATGTTTGAAAACTGTTGCTGACACCAATTAGTTATCTTTTTTGTTACAAAAGTGTCACCACGACGAGGTGATTCGTGATTAAATAATATTCCATTACACGCAAACATATTATATGCTTCTCTATAATTCTTGGTTATCCAAAATGCATAAATTTTAGCAACACCATAAGGTGATCGTGGATGAAATGGTGACTCTTCTGTATATCCACCCTTTGGCATATTATACTCTAGCCCGCCATATAGTTCCGAAGTAGATGCTTGATATATTTTAGCATTTTGACAGTTTGTTTTAACCGCTTCAAGAATATTAAGTGTTCCTATGGCATCAACTTGACCAGTATAATATGGAATCTCAAAACTCACTTTAACGTGGCTTTGTGCCGCAAGATTATAAACTTCGTCGGGTTTTATTGTAGACATTAAGTTATTTAAACTTACGGGATCAGTTACATCACTATAATGAGTAAAAAACGTTTTATTAAAAATTTTAGGATTATTTATCAAATGATCTATTCGTTGTGTATTAAAAACTGATGATCTTCGTACAATTCCATGAACTTCATATCCTTTTTCTAATAGTAATTCTACAAGATATGATCCGTCTTGTCCATTTGTGCCAGATAAAAAAGCCTTTTTCATAATTTCTCCTATTTAATTATATAATATTTTAATAGAAAAAATTAAAGCGATTTAAGTTGCACTCTTAATTTAGTTAGGCCAGGTTTACCTACATAGATATTAGCATTAATCCATGTTAATGGTATATATGTTTCATGTTTAAATACTTTTTTTATAAGATCATTAGCATCCTTCATATCAATCAAATCTTTTGGAATGATAAAACAAGATTCTCCGCGTTCAAGTAACCTATTCGTTAAATCTCGTCCAGATTCATCTGTCCAATAATTATCAACACACCATATGCGGTGTGGAAATTGGTCAATAACATTATTAATGAAGAATTCACTCATTGTAGCACCACAAGTAGATACACTGTTCTCAAATGCACATGCATCTAATGTTCCTTCACATATGATAGTCGGTGAATCTTTTATAATACGCCATGTTCCCCATATTGGCTTATTTTCTAGTTCTATTCCGTATTTCTCATCTTTTATAAACATATACTTTTGTTGTTTATGTTGTCCCTTACGTGCAAGTACAAGTCTACCTTGAACATGGATAATATTAGATTTTGTCTTATCATAGAATGGAATACCAACATATCCAGCAAGTGGCCCAGCATGCATACACAAAAAATCTTTAAAGATACTTTCTGGTATACGACGGTCTATAAGATACTTTAAACAATATGCTCTATATTTCTCATGACGTTGATTTTCTTGTTCGTCCATAACATTAAATGAAACATTAGGAAGATAAATAGAGAGTTTAGCATTAACCTCTGTATCGGACATGTTTTTAATAACTTGTGGTCTAAATGATGTTCTTTTAAACGCAGACCCATCACTCATTGATTTTAAAACATATGGACGAAGATTCTTATACTCGTCTGGAAAATTCTGCTTTAAAAATATTTCAAATTTATGTGAGTATCCACAATTATGGCAATATACTAGATAATGGTCTGTATACTCTTTAAGATATAACCGTTTTGTATGATCATTACACAAAGGACAACATCCACGATGTAAAAATAAATGACTTGTCTTTACAACTTCACATGCTTTAGCAGTTCTGTAAAATATTTCTTTAATAATGTGTTGTGGAAGCTTCATGTACTATTTTATCATCAATTGTCAATTTGGGAAGCAGCTAATTAATATTAGTTATGTAATGTCTTTCCGCGCTTTTTAGCAATACGGAATTTTTGACTCTTGATGTTATTAATCTTCCGACGAGCATCAGCAAGTTCAGAAGATAGTTGCTGATTATTGCTTTTATATACTCTAACAGACTCTTCTAGGGACCGTATATACGATATTATGTTAGGTATAGAGTCAATCAAATCATCAACTGGGCAATCATCGCCATCAAGCGAAGCATGTGCTAGGAGAAGATCACGGTGTTTTATATTTATTGGGTCGTATCTCATTTTTTTCCTTTGTTAAACTGCCATGGATGCTTTAATAGCTGGGTGACATTGATATCCAATTAATTCAATATCTTCAAATTGGAGGTTTTCAATATCTTCAAGTGTCTTAATATCTTTTGTGATGTTAAGTTGTGGAAATGCAAAGGGTGTTCGTGAAATCTGTTCTTTACATTGGTCAATATGATTAGTATATACATGTGTGTCGCCACCAGAAAAAGTCAATGTTCCCGGTTGTAATTTAGTAATCTTGGCTAAAAGGCAAACTAGAAGGGCATACGAGCTAATATTGAATGGTAATCCAAGAAAAGAATCTACGCTACGTTGATACCATTGACAATTAAGTTTTCTATCTGTTACGTCAAATTGCATCAAAAGGTGACATGGTGGAAGTGCCATCATATCAATTTCAGCAACGTTCCACGCAGATACAATAATACGCCGATCATTTGGGTTATTATTAATTGTGTCAACTACTTTGGATAGTTGATCTATACCGTTGTTAAACTGACACTTTGATATTCTATAAAAATAATCATTTGGAGTGACTTTAAGTGACCTTTTTACTCCCTCGTAATCAGCCCCCCAATGTCTCCATTGAAATCCGTACCCTGGTCCAATCTCACCTTCTGGATAATAATCTAATCCCTTCTTATCTAAAAATTCTCTTGATGTATTTCCCTTCCAGATATTCACACCATTAACTTCAAGTTTCTTTGAATCTGTTTCTCCCCTAATGAACCACAACAGTTCCTCAACAACACCTTTCCAATAAACTTTTTTCGTTGTTAATACGGGAATTGACTTTGATAAATCAAATTTAAGGTGTGTACCAAATATACTCTTAGTGCCCACACCAGTTCTATCACCTTTAACTGTACCATCATTAAGTATATTTTGAAGAAGATGAAGATATTGGTATTCTTCATGTTGCTTTTCCTTGCGAAGTCTTTCAATAACTGAAAATTCTTCATCGGTAATTTTGTTCATATCATTATTATATTTAATAACATAACAAAGTCAATTGCCAATAAACGAAAAAAACTCTACTAACACTAACGTTAGTAGAGTTTATAAAAATATTAATTAAGTTATTTTTTTGGTTTACTAATTTCTTTAAGTTTATTCTTACTATTTAATTTACCACGGATATTTTTTATATGATCAACCATTCCTCCGTCCACGTACTTAAGCATGTGATCACCAAAGCCAGACATTTTACCTTTAATTGTTTCAATTCCCTCAACTGTTTGTTCTAACCCAACGTGGTCACGATACCATTCTCGTAAAGCAAATATACAGTAGATTAATACTACTACACCTGCAACTCCAAGTATATAAGGAACTATTCCGAGCATCCATGCGACAGTTGGAAGGCACTGTGCGACTATAAGCATTATTACGGCAACTCCACCAACTATTGCAGAAGCTTTAACAGCCACAGGTCGAAGAAGCGGAAATCCTATCGCTACTCCACCAGCGATTATTGCTATAAGTCCACATATCCCTGCCATCACCCATAACTTTACTTGCCATGCTTCAATTTTAGCGTTTTTAAGTTCAACTTCTTTATCTTTTACCTGCGACATATACGCAATCGCGTTTGCCTTCCACTGCTGGGAATACGCCTCTGCAAGTTGAACTTTAAGCGACAGAGATTCTTTTTCATAAGTTAGTCGTGTTACTACACTGCCGGGTGAATCAATAATTTTTTTATCAACTATCTCAAGTTTTTTCTGAATATCCGCAATTTTTTGTTCTTGTGGTGACTTCTCGGCTACTGGTTTAGGAACATTTTCAGTAACCTTATTATCGGTGCTGGATGTCTTTGAATCCTCTCTATTTGCGCAGCCACCGAATGCAAGTAGTATGATACAAGTCAGTAGTATTTTTTTAAACATAGGAGATTCCTCATATGTATATTTATAATAAATACCGTCTAAAAATATAATTAGAAATTTAAGGTACTAGTCTTTTTCGGTGGTTTTGCTATTTGAATATAAGGAAGTCGGCTTGATATAGAGTTAATAAGGTTTTTATGTACTATATCTTTTGGGCCAGTGAAAAATGGTATCTCAAAGCGATTACACACCATTTCAACGTTACCCTTACGATAGAATCCATCCGGGCAACCAACAATAATCTTTTTAGAGTTTGCGTGTAAACCGAGTTCTAACAGACTTATAGGTGACTTAGTAAGCGGATCAAGATACATAATAATGACTTCTGCAATTTCTAATGCTATCATTTCCCAAGACACTTGTTCGTTAAAACGAGGATCAGATACTTCTTGTTTCCATGACGAATCCCAATCATCTCTACGCGGATTGAATACAATTACATTGCGCTCATCGAGATATCTTTCAAATTTGGATTGCCAGTTTTCACAAACACCTTGTTCAATTGAACCGGCTAGAAAAACTGAACGGGGAACTATACTATTCACCCGTTGATGTGGAAGATAGTTGGGTGATCTAATTATCATTTACTTGTAACTTTCGTCTGGATACCTTGAAGTATTTCCCAATGCTGTTTGGAAATTAAACCAACTTGCATAAGTTGCATACCAATAATAAACCATTGAGTTGGATCAGCTTCAAGGCTACTTACCAATTCCGTAATTTCTACTGAATCAGCAAATCCAATAGATTTTCCTTGGTGAGCAAAATTCTCCAAAAGTCGGAGAACAATATTCCGCAATTGTGTAGTTTCAATATTAAGAGTCTTTTTCTTGGTAATTTTCTTTTTCATATTTTTAGTGGGGTATTGAGTTTAGAATATTATTCCAACCATCTTTTGGATTCATCGCCCGATCATCAATGATAATATGGTAATGTGGTTTATTATTAATTATGTTATTATATGGAATATTATAAAATTTAAGGTAGCCAACCATTTCCTCTTCAAGAGTTTGTGATGCCCATTGTTTCTCAAGGGCAGTTGGGTGGAACGCTAATAACTGACGTTTAACAGTTCCTACTACTTCTGGATTTGAACGACAACTATAAATAGTTATAGTATGTCCCGCATCATATAACTTACGTAGAACTTCAACACAACCAGGTTGTGGATCTTTTTGAATTGCTTCAGAAAATTCTAAATTAGGATCAGTAATAGTTCCGTCAAAGTCTACGTAAATTTCCATAATTAGTTCTTTGTAGAGTCTTCAATCTTTGGAGTTGAATCCTTACGAGATGAGAGCAAAACTGAAAGGTTGATGTTAAGGCACTCTGCAAGTTTATCTAAAAGAACAATTGGGTTTTCTGAAATGTTCTTCTTGATTGATTCGTTAAATTTGTCAGGAGTACGTAGCCATTTTTCAGGTGCGCCACGTTCCTTTTTAACGAATTCTACGAGTTTATTTGATATTTCACCATCATCCCATACAGTTATTGTAATTTCGTAAGCCTTCTTCGGCTTCTGTGGTTTTGTTGCTTCGTCGGCGGGCACATCCGTTGACGGGTCGCGTTCTTTTCTTCCCATGATTCCTCCTTGTTAATATATTATATGAGAACAGATAAAAAAATCAAGCAGGTATTTCTGTAGTTGTTGTATTATTTAAATCGTGCCGAAATTTATGAACGATTTTGTAATTACGCTTCTCGCTATATTTCACTACATCAATCTTCTCTTTTAGAATCTCGTCAATAGAGCCTTCAATAGTAATTAAATTCCATTTCTTTAAAAAATATACAATTGTTTTTAAACGAAGTTGATCAATTTTACTATATGTACTTGGTTTACCTTGGAGAACAAACAACTCCTTAAAGTGACAAATACGATACTCTATATTTCCATCTTTTTCAACTTTAAAACAATAACACGAGGGGTAAATCTTTTTACTGTCATGGTTAATGATACCAACTCGCTCTAATGTTTCGCATATAACCGAATATTCGGTTAACAATTCAACTTTAATACCCATATCTGCAACTGTAATCATTACCTGCCTCCAAAAGATTTGTGAACTTGGTTTGCCCATTCAATGCCCATAAGTTTTATGTATTCTCTAGCTTCTTTTAAAGAGCATTCGTAATATTGTGATACATCCTCTTCATATTCCTCCCCAGCAATTTGTTGTTTTATATATGGATCAAATGATGTTGTTTGTGGAATTAACTCAATTAATAATTTATAAAAGTTTTTCTTATCAAAAACATCTTGTAAGTGATTAACACAGTTAACTAATGGACATAAATCATTATTCATAGACAAAAAGCGAGAGGCTATAAAGTTATTATATACAGATTCACATTCGCTTCCTTCAACATCCAACAAATTACCCTGTTTCTTTGTTTTTATATCTCTTAATACATCAAACAAAGCAGTAGATTTAGGCTTATCTTTTTTCTTTAACCCTTCACGTTTTTCCACTTAAACCTCACTAGTTATTTTGTTATTGATCTGATTGATCTGATTGATCTTCAACTATTACTTTTGCTTTTCGTCCCTTTGGAGCAACAGCGACTTGTGATGCTGTTGCTTTAACGAGTGCCATCATAGTAGTCATTTGTTCCATCATGGCTTTATTCTGATCAGCAAGCATCTTATTTTGCTCTTGTACAGCACCCATCATTATTTGCTGTTCAGGATTCAACGGTGGGGCTTCCTCGTCAATGGATACACCCGTTCCTGATCGTAACTTGTTCATAATCTTTCCATCTGCTCCACTAAATTGAACACCACGAAGATCGTCCGCTGTTATTTCTTCGCCACCAACTGGTGCTGATGGAACATACGCTTGTGATGATGGTGACCCGTATTCGTTGTTTCGTAAAAGTTTATCGGGAGAAGGTGGGATACCTTGTTGCCCTGGTTGACGTTGACCACCAAACGGTACATATGTCCAAAAATTAGACCCTTGACCCATATTTTTAACAATAGATTGTAGTCTTGTTGCTTTTGTTCCATTAACTAATTGGTCCATCATACCTGGGCGTTTATTAAATGTTGAAAGAACAATATGTTTAGCAGTTTGTTCGTCTGTAGCAAAAACAAAGTAAAAGTTCTGAACACCAGGTTGAAAGTTTTTGGCTTCAACTCTACCTGTTGTATCAATAACCACAAGAAATATTTCCGACATAATGATATCCTTTATTGTTGTATCTATTATATCAGTTTTCTTTGTAACCGCTAATGGTTTTTGTGGTTTAGATATAATATTTGGTTTTGGTGGGATTATTGGCAAGTTTATATTATCATTTGATGATAAATTTACCAACGATTTTTCTTCGTCTTCGTCTTTATCTTTAAGAGGAATTATAAGTTTCTTTGAACCAAATAATACTTTAAAAAAGTCTAACATTATTCACAAATCTCCTTGCAAATAGAAATTACACATGTAATAAAGTTTATTTCAGGATCAATAACAATTGAATGCCATCGGGCGGCATCTCCTACCGCCAGCATAATATTCAACTTCTTTTCATTTTTTATATCAGATGCTCTATTAAATAGTATTTTATATAAATCATTATAGTCTGCATTACCAACTATTTCTTGCCTAATTGCCTTAACATTCATTTCTTGTATATATTGAATTAACTTATTTTCAATTGCATCTCCTTCAAGATCATCTTTATATTGAAAGATGCCACCAATAGTAAGTTTTTGTAATGCGTTGATAGTGCGACGAATATCTGGATGATATTTGTTTATTAATTTAAGTAAATCATTTTTTAAATTTGGTGAAGTTATACCTTCTTGTCTGAGAATCTCGGCACACCGCCTTATAACAGATAATTTAAGTGTTTTTTCATCTGCTGTAAAAGTAAACGTCTGACATCGTGACTTGATTGGTTCAATTATTTTCTTTTCGTAGTTACATGTAAGAATGAATCTACTGTTATCAATATATTCTTCCATGGTGTTACGCATAGTTTCCATTGCTTGCCACGTCATACCATCAAACTCATCAAAGATAACAACCCGAAGTCCTCCAAACGATGCCATCGAACAAAACGAATCAACTTTATTACGAATTACATCAACACCTTTTTCTTGTGATGCATTTATATAAAGTATATTTCCTTCGTCTGTGATTGCTTTGGCAATCAATTTAGCACATGTACTTTTTCCTGTGCCTGGACGACCACAAAAAAGTAAATGTTGTAGTGTTTTATTATCTATAAATTCCTTAAACTTAGCGAGCATTATCGGATCACCGATAACATCATCTAAATTTTTTGGTTTGTATTTTTGGACCCATGGGCTATCACTAATTGTCATGAACAGATTCCTTATATGAGGGTACGAATAAAATATTCTATGTTATAAAGATTTTCGGTTTTTTTAAGTTGTATTACTTCGTGATAAATATTGAATAATGTTCCTACTGAAAGAACATTTCCAAAGTGTTCCTTATTAATTACTACCTTAAAATCCGATGTAACTTGAACAGGTATTTTCTTTATAAAACTATTACCACGAACATCTTTATCTGCTACCGTAAGAGTTATAAAATTTTGTGATGTGTTGCTTTTAAATATTATATGTTTATGGTCAAGTTTTCCAGCAGCAATTAAAAATTCTTTAAACGACGAATCACAAGTTAGAGTTGAAAGAATAGGTGAGTCAACATCGCCATCTTCGCCTCGCTTTATTTTTGATATATCTGCTCCGTAATAATCAAGGTAATTTTCATTTGAACTTATTGATGCTATTTCAGGTGCCATCTTTATTTCAAACCCACTCTTAAAAATTTCTATTAACCCTACAAAATCTTGAAGTTTTGAAATACCGTATTTAAAATCATTATTAATAGTGAATCCGTCAAGAATACTTGAATCAAAATTAATTCTTGCACAAACGGTACCAATACTATTAAGTGAATTTATAGAAAGTGATTTCTTTTCACCTGTTTTAAACTCAAGAATTAATTTTTCAACGCCGACTTTTGTAAGTGAATTTAATGCTGTAATAAATGCTTTGGCGTTTTCTTCTGTAAACGTTCCAGAAAGGGTTGGAATTGATGTATTCGCAATAGACATATATGGAGTTTCCTTCTATCCATTATATGTCACTGTTTACTATAGTCAATAGAACATTATTCTTTTATTTTTTGAAGTAGTTGATCTTTACAATCTATTACATAACCATTATTTATAAATTTTTCAGTGTTAAAAATAATTGATGATTTTATTTCTGTTACATTTTTCCCACCAACAGTTTCAAAAAAATCAATAAGTTTTATAGGTGTTCCAAAAAAACTTATTTCATTTTCATCACTTTCATTAATATATTTAATTATATATTCTGTAAGTTTTCCAACATCTGTAGGAAAAATATATTGATCAGGGTCAGCAAGCATAGTTTCTTTATTTTTTGCCTTATTTTTCAACTTACTTACAATATTTTGTGTATCGTTTTTGTCATTTGAAAAGAGATTAGCAACACGTATTATGTTTACATTAAGTCCTTTTAAATGATATTCCATATCTTTTTTAGATTGTGTGTAAACAGATTTGTCATTTTCTCTGAAAACATAATCTGTACTAATTTGGTAAAATTTACAACCAATCATTTTTGATTTTTTCGCAAGAGCAACTGGTAATTCAACATTACACCAACGTACTTCATTATTATAATTAACTAATTTTTGAACATCTGTAAGTGCTATACAATTTATAACAATCATTTTTTCGGGTTGACATATAACTGGATTTATTTTTGTTAGTTCGATAAATAATTTCTTAACATCTTCATCACAATTTAATCTCTGAAATATGGGAATAACGTGATAATTATGGTATCCCATGTTATTAAAAAGATTTTCAACAATAGCTTTACCTAGTCTACCATCAGCACCTAATATAACATATGTTGTTAAATCATCGCTAATTTTCTCTTCGTGTCTAATTTCATCAATTGGACTTTTCTTATTTTCGCCCATAAATAGTGCATCTGGAAAATTCATAGTTTTTATTGAATTATTTTCCAAATTTCTATATGAATGAACAATACCAGTAGAAACAGAAACATTAGTTATTTTATTTGGATCTGTTATATGGTATTTCATTTCTCCTGTTTTTGGATTATATAACTGATATACCATTCTTGAATTCCAAGTAACAAATTCATCAGTTTGTGAAACATGTTCATGTGGTCCACGCAGAACTAAAGAGTTTGTTTCACTTATATAACACATTTTTGAGTTATGTGTTATGTCGGAATCTGTTCGGAAAACTTCAGATACCATTCCTCTTGTATCATTGTACGTTTTTAAGCATCTAATTTTTACCTTACCATCAAAAAAATCACAAACTGTTTGGTAATTTATTGTTTTATCCATATAATTATCTATAATCCTCTTTCTTCATAAAATAAAATTCTGCGGTGTGGATAATGGCATTATCAAGTTTTATATCTTTAAAATATTCGTCAATTTCTTTAGTTGTTTTTAGTGCGTAACAAAGGTCGTGGCCTAGACGATCTGGTACATATTCAATTTGTGGTGTTACGCCAGTACATAAACCTATGGCATCAGTGAGAACATCAGCTATATGATTATTTGAAACAAGACCATTTTTATTAGCAATATGTAAAACATCAAAGTTATCAAGAATAGATACCTTATCAAGAATTATCTTCGCTGTAATATCAACAGGGGTCCATTGGCGCATATTTAAACCTGTTCCATATACTTTTATTGATTCTCCTCTAAAAGAACGTAAACAAGAAGCAGGAAGCATCTTTTCTGGATGTTGAAACATTCCAAATTGATTAGCCATTCTTATAAAATGTACAGGAATATTAAATGTACGACGCATCGCCATAAGATAAGCATCTTGAGCGACTTTTGATGCACTATATGGATTGCTTGGATTAAAACTACTATTTGTATTAAACCAATCCTTTTCATCAACTTCTATAGGAAGATCACCATATACTTCATCGGTTGAAATATGATAATAACTACGAATTGAATTTAAATCATCAAACGACAAAAGTAGTCGTGACGGAATAATAGAATTTTCTTCATAATTTGCTGATGGATTAGATATGCTGTTATCAACATGACTGTTTGATGCTAAATCAAGAATATCCCAATCGTAATTTGGAGAAAATCTAGTATGATTTATCATTTCATTTATATTAATATCTAATCGTTCAATTTGTAATCCATCACATAATTCTTTGTATATTTCACGATTATATAATGTTGCATATCCCAATTTATCAATACTAACAACACGATCATATTTAGCTCTTAACTCGGGAGTCATTTTCAAAAGCACATTAATTCCTATGAAGCCTGCTGTTCCGGTTAGTATTAGTCCATTTTTCATAAGTTTCCTTATATATTATTATAACAAGAAGGAAGAGTATTTCTACTCTTCCTTTTGTTATTTTGTACTTTATGCTTTAAAAATTCACTTCATATCAAGATCATCAAGTTGTGCAAGTAACTCATCATCAGTTAACTGCTTTGTAGGAGCAGGTTTCTCTTTTAAAACTGGTTGACTATTCGGTACATTAACAACTGGAGAATCAAGATCCACTGCTTCGTTCAACGAAGGACGGGAACTCATAGGACGACTTGTGGTCTGTCCTGTGGCTGAATCATATTCGCGCTCAGTCTTTACGGGTTCTCTACCTTCCATAAGATCCGTAAGTTCATCATATGACTTTGGACCTTTTCCAAGAGCGAATTTATTAAGATCAATAATTCCATTACTAATACGATCAAGTTCTATATCATCATTGGTAATAGGAGTTGCTTCAGATGCAAAGAAACTAGACTCGTAATTAGGATGTTCGCCTTTCTTTTTAATAACAAGATGGAAATTAAATCCGTCTTGGACCGCATAAAACTTTTTACCTTGTTCAACAAGAGCTTCCTTAAGGCGGTCATGTACCTGTGGACCCATTTCCCACACAAGAACCTTACCTTTCTGATTTCCCTTATCAATAGGACGAGGATCTTCTACAACAAGAACATTAACAAAATAACGTGGCTTGTGATAGAAACGACGAGCAGTGTCCTCTTCGGCCTTTGATGCTGTTTTATCATTAACTTTCTTAAAAAGTTCGCGTGATTTTTCACATAGAGGGCACTTTGCTTTATTATCTAACGTAGAAGGACATAATGCAAATCTTTTTATTCCTTGTGGATTTGGAAAAATATGAACTAGTGTTTTAACCCATGGTTCATCAAGTCCACCATTTACAAATGTATTTGGAAGAATTCTGAGAACATATGTTGTTTTCAACCCAACCAATTCTGATTTGAATTTGATTTCATCATATGTTTGTTTTGGAGCCGTTTTCTGCTCCTTGGCTTCTTGTTCTGCCTTGAGCTTAGCGCGAAGCTCGTCTGCATTAACGGTTAGATTTTTAAGTGATACTGACATAACGGTTTCCTTTTGGTTTTAGTTTTGGTTTAGTGTTCTTCGTATAACTACATATTCATTATACGTAGGTTATTGTAATTACAATAGCCTAATATTTGATTTCAGTTTATTGATCTCATTCTTGCGGATTCTTTTAGCATTTCTTTATGTTCAATTGTTAATTTATCAACTGCTTCTTTTTCTGTCATATTAAAATAATTCTTCATTTCTACTACAACATCCCAAATATCAAAGCGATGTATAACAACTAAATTGTTAACCATCTTATTATAAGCATTATTTATAACACTATTAACTTCTGATATCGGCATATTACATCTATTTGATATTTGTTCAAAAGTAAGTTGGTTTTGGCGTGAGGATTTCATATGGTGTTCCTGTTGGTTTAATTTAAATATTAATATCTTTATTAGACTTTTTAAAAGGCACTTGTTTTGAAATAATAGATTTATTATTCATGTCTTTTAAGAGAGAATTTTGTTCATCTGTCAATTCGGCACCAACAAGTGGATCTTCACCATCAGAAATTCTCATATGGTCAAAGTCAACATGGATTTTTAATCCACCACCATTTTTAGACCACCTTGATTTGGCTATTTCCCACCACATTTTATTTTGTTTGTCTAATTCATCATTACGACTTACCATAATCATAAGATCGGCAGTCATGGGAATTCCCATTGAATCTGATGTATTTTCAAGACCTAATTTTTCTTGATTAAATCCACCACGATTTACCTGTACAGCAGAAAACATAGGAACTCCTAATTTACACCCTATAGCACGAACTTCTTCTGATACTGTTTTTAATTTTCCATATGAGTTATCGCTAAACGATTTACCATTTGGAATCATAAGACCAATATAATCAACACATATAAAATCTGGTTTAAATCCGTTGCGTTTAATTTCAAATTCGCGTATCATTGAAAGAATATTATGTGCTGAAATAGAAGCTGGTGGAAACTCTTTGATAATTAATCTTCCGATATCTTTTCCACGCCTCTTTGCATCTTCTACTTTGTTTGTGATAATTTCTTTTAAACGATCAGCGTTTGCAGGAAGGTCTGCAAGTGAAATATCGGCAATGTTTGCATCTATTCTATTTGCTAACATAAAATCGTTTATTTCAAGAGTCACATAAAGTCCATTATAACCTTGTTGGATTAGACTTGCTGAAATAGCACCAAGAATTAATGTTTTACCTACATTAGTAGCAGCACCAAACATGATAAGAGACTTTGGACGCCAACCACCACCAATACGATCATTAAGTGTGGGGATTCCAGTATCTATAACTAGCGTTTTTTCTTTTAGGTTTGATATGCGCCGGTCAATATCAGCTATATATTCAAGTCCAACATCATCATCAAAGTTTACGTGTGATGCTTCAAGTATCTTCTGAACCGCTTCTTGTCTTTTACCTTTTAAGAAAAGATCAGATGCTTCCATTAGGGCATTTTCAACAGATTTATCTACAATCCATTCTTTAGTCATTGAACAAAGCCAATCAAAATGTTCTTCATACTCTTTTTGATCAAATGGTATTTCAAGAGCATTTTCAATGGCATTAACTGCTTTTTCTTTTAGTTGTTCATCACCATTACAAATTTTTATTAGATATATATCACAAATCATTTCTACTGTTGGTAACTTCTGTGTTTTTAAAAAAAACTTTTTAATAGTGAGAACTACTGGTGCTACTTCTGGCGAAAAATAACTATGTTTTATTTTATCACAAAATTTACAAACAAAATCTAAATGTCTTAAAAGTCCTTTAAGTATATAAAGTTCGTTCTTGTCTATATCTACCATCATGCACGCTCCTTAAATAAGTATACATGAAGGAAGAAATATTACAATACGTTAGTTTACTTTAATGATTTACGGCCACGCTTTTTTGGATTTTCATCATTTTCCGTTTCATCAGTAGTTTCTTCTGATTTATCTGCACTAATATCATCCACGCCATCTATAAGACCGTCAGCCGCTGATGAATATCTATTTTCTTCCGCTATTTTATCACATAATTCATTAAATGTTGGTTCCCAATTAACATCTGTATATAAGTTTCCAGTTCTGACTTTTTCACCAGTATGTTTAATGATATACCAGCCAGGTGAAGATTCAATAATAAATCCATGAACAAGAGCGTCCTCTAAAAGCCCATACCACTTATTCATACCACGAGTAAATGAAATTTGAAACTCGGCTTCTTTACCTTCAGGAATTATACGATTCTTCTTTGATCTAGCTTTAAGAATAACACCAATAGTACGTTTTACAGTTTTTCCAGTTGCTAGATTTTCTGTCTCTTCTTTTTCTGGACGCTTGTGCATATATACAATGACAGATGCTGTGTAAAGAAATCCAGAACCGCCAGAGAATACTTGTTCTGGTGGTATAGCAGGGTTTTGGCCTGGTTTAAGGTAAATATGGTTAATAACAACCATAGTACCGTTACAACGACCAAGTTCAGCCGTAAGAATTGCTGCAAGTGCCTTAAGTTCTTTAGCCTTCATACCTTGATCATGACCAACCTTATCATTTTCAATATCACCATAAAGTTGCTTATCAGATACTGCATTTCCGAGAGAATCAAATATTACAAGGAGTTTTGAATCTGGAAACAGTTTATGGGTTTCGCGGAGTACCTTAACTAGATTATTTTTTATATCTGAAATGGTATAACAAAATTCTAACTTAATAATGTTCTCAGGGTCAGCACCAACCTTTATAAGCATTTCACCAATTGGTGAGTTTTCTGTTTCTACATAGATTACTATATAACCAGCTTTTTGTGCCTCTCTAGTAATGTTACATCCAAGATATGACTTACCAGTTGATTCCTCACCAGCAAATGCGGTAATAAGTCCGGCGGGAATACCCTTACGAGGGTCGCCAGAAATTATCTTATTGAGAGCATAACTTCCAGTACTAATCCATTCTGTAACTCTAGATGTTTTTGAATCTGATAAAACAACTAAATCAGCGAAAAGCTTCTTATCTGAACCTTTAAGTGCCTTAATTACGTCAGCAGCAGTCGGTGTTTTTTGAGTTATTGCCATAATGCGTTCTCCTTAATCCATTATACAACATCATATAATATTTTTCTATTATGTATAAATATAGTAAAGGCATCATATGGACAACAATTATAAAAACCTCATCAATGATATAATTACGGACGGTATTGTTTTTGGTGAAGCATATGAAGTAGATGATAAAGAACATTTCGCCATTGCTCCTAATGATGTGGTACGAGTTGATTTGCGCCCATTTATCAACAAAGCAGAAGCAGATTTAAGATCAGTTTATGGTGCTAACTATGATCAGATAAAAATTGATGATGTTACTGGAGATGTTATAATAAACGGAAAGCCAGCACATACAAATAATGTCGCAAGTACCGATATTAAAACAGTAGATAATAAAGCAGTAGATACTAACACTGACGAAGAAATAAATCCAAAAACTCGTGAAAATGTAGTGGAGTTTCTGAAAATGCTTAAAGCAAATGGATCTTGGGATAAACTAGGTAGTCTTGATACTGAAACTAAAAAGAATATTGCTGACCAAGTTCTTAATGCACTTACACAAATTGCGCTCCGTCAAAAAAAAGACAATATAAAAGAACAAGATATAAATTTAAACTTTGAAGAAAATATTCTTCTTGAAACACTTGTTATTTTGGAAGGTGTTAATGAAGCATATATAAGACTTGACGAATTAAAAAATATTGTCAGTAAAAAGAAAATGGCTAGTAATGTTGATAAAAAAGTTGCTCCAGCTAGTAAAACTCCAGCTAGTAAAACTCCGGCTAGTAAAGTTACTCCAGCTAGTAAAACTCCAGCTAGTAAAGTTACTCCAGCTAGTAAAACTCCAGCTAGTAAAGTTACTCCAGCTAGTAAAACTCCAGCTAGTAAAGTTACTCCAGCTAGT
>Ga0163144_10000753_pt1 | contig 76426 bp, 73 predicted proteins | sample OliLak19BULKMAT1_FD_123175 | JGI IMG/M metagenome (GOLD analysis project Ga0163144, IMG submission 123175) | Freshwater microbial mat bacterial communities from Lake Vanda, McMurdo Dry Valleys, Antarctica - Oligotrophic Lake LV.19.BULKMAT1 | ecosystem: Environmental > Aquatic > Freshwater >... | reverse complement strand
CGATGGCGAGCGTGGTGTGCGCTTCGCGGCTGATTGAGCCGAAGCTCATCGCGCCAGTTGCGAAGCGCTTCACGATTTCCGCCGCGGGCTCGACTTCGTCGATCGGGAGTTCCTTGTCCGCGACCTTCAGCTGCATCAGCCCGCGTATGGTCAGCAAGCGCTCGTTCTGTTCGTTGATCGACTGCGCGAAGGCCTTGTAGTCCTCCGATACATTGCCGCGCACGGCGTGCTGCAGCTTGGCGACGGAGTCGGGCGTCCACGCGTGGTCCTCGCCGCGGATCCGGTAGGCGTAGTCGCCGCCGACATCGAGCAGGTCCTTGTAGACGGGGTCGTCGCCGAAGGCGGCCGCGTGGCGCCGGACAGCTTCTTCGCCGATCTCAGTCAGGCCAACGCCCTCGATCGTGGTTGCGGTGCCCGTAAAATATTCCTGGATGAGTTCTGTCGACAGGCCCACGGCGTCGAAGATCTGTGCGCCGCAATAGGACTGGTAGGTTGAGATGCCCATCTTGGACATCACCTTCAGGATACCTTTGCCGACGGCCTTGATGTAGTTCTTCTTCACTTCCTTCGCGGTGAGCTGGATGCCCTCGCGCTGACGGATCTGCTCCAGCGTCTCGAAGGCGAGGTAGGGGTTTACTGCTTCCGCGCCATAGCCGGCGAGCGTGCAGAAGTGGTGCACCTCGCGCGCCTCGCCGGTCTCGACGACAAGTCCGACCTGCATCCGCAGGCCCTGCCGGATCAGCTTGTGATGCACGGCCGACAGCGCCAGCAGTGCTGGCACCGGGATGCGGTCCGCTGACAGGGCGCGATCAGACAGGATCAGTATGTTTATGTCCTGCAGAACATGCTCGGTCGCTTCCAGCCGGATGCGCTCGATTGCAGCCTTGAGGCCGCCCGCGCCTTCGCTCGCGTCCCATGTGATGTCGATCGTGGCGGTGCGGAATGCGCCGTCGACGAGTTCGGAGATCGACCTGATCTTGTCGAGGTCCGCGTTCGTCAGCACCGGCTGGGAAACCTCAAGCCGCTTGTGTGTACCTGCGGCGAGCCCCAGGAGATTTGGCCGGGGACCAATCATGGAGACGAGAGACATCACCAGCTCTTCGCGGATCGGGTCGATTGGAGGGTTGGTGACCTGGGCGAAGTTCTGTTTGAAATAGTTGTACAGCAGCTTCGGCCTGCGGCTGAGCACGGCAATCGGCGTGTCGGTGCCCATCGAGCCGATGGGATCGTCGCCGAATTGCGCCATCGGCTCCAGGAAGAACTGCACGTCTTCCTGCGTGTAGCCGAAGGCCTGCTGGCGATCGAGCAGGCTTACATTGCTGTTCGGGATAGCCGGGCCCTCGGGCTCCTCCGGGTCCGACAGTTCGCTCAGCTTGAACTGCATATCCTGGAGCCAGGCCTCGTAGGGGTGCTTGCCTGCGATGGTGTTCTTGATTTCTTCGTCTTCGATAATGCGACCTTCTTCGAGGTCGATCAGCAGCATCTTGCCCGGTTGCAGACGCCATTTCCTGACAATCTTGTCGTCCGGGATTGGCAGCACGCCGGATTCCGACGCCAGCACGACGTGGTCGTCGTCCGTCACGATGAAGCGGGCCGGGCGCAGGCCGTTGCGATCCAGCGTCGCGCCGATCTGGCGGCCGTCGGTGAAGGCAATGGCGGCAGGCCCGTCCCACGGTTCCATCAGCGCTGCGTGATACTCGTAGAAGGCGCGGCGCGCCGGCGCCATGTCCTGATGCCCGGCCCAGGCTTCCGGGATCAGCATCATCATCGCGTGGCTCAGCGGATAGCCACCCGCCACGAGCAGTTCGAGCGCGTTGTCGAGGCACGCCGTGTCCGATTGGCCATGCGGTATCAGCGGCCACATCTTGTCGAGGTCGGCGCCGAGAAGCGGACTCTCCATCGAGCGCCGGCGTGCGTACATCCAGTTGACGTTACCGCGCACTGTGTTGATCTCGCCATTGTGCGCGATGAAGCGGTAGGGGTGCGCCAGCTTCCAGCTTGGGAAGGTGTTGGTGGAGAAGCGCTGGTGGACGAGCGCGAGCGCGCTTTCGCACAGCGGATTGGTGAGATCCTTGTAGAACGTGCCGACCTGGCCGGCGAGCAGCAGGCCCTTGTAGACGATGGTGCGCGTCGACAGAGACGGCATGTAGAATTCGGCGAGGCCGGGCAGGTTCTTCTTCTTCGCGATCTCCGCCAGTGGGTTCTGAGTCTCCTTGCGGATGGCAAGCAGCTTCCGCTCGAACGCATCCTGATCCATCGCGGGCGAGCCCTTGGCGATGATCGCCTGCCTGATCACCGGCATCGAGGCGATCACGGCCTTGCCGATGCCCGTCAGGTCGGTCGGGACGTCGCGCCAGCCCAGCAGCTTCTGCTTCGACTTGGCCAGGTAGTTGGCGAACTGGTTCATCGCGAAGTCACGTGCCGTCGCGTCCTGCGGCAGGAAGCACATGGCGACGGCATAGCTGCCCGGCTGGGGCAGTTCGACGTTTGCCCCTCTAGCCCAGCCGCGGAACAGCTTGTCGGGAATCTGGATCAGGATGCCTGCGCCATCGCCCAGCAGGGGGTCGGCGCCAACGGCGCCGCGATGGTCCAGATTCACAAGGATCTGGAGCCCCTGCGACACGATCTGATTGGATTTTCGGCCCTTCACGTTGGCGATGAAGCCGACGCCGCAGGCGTCGTGCTCATTGCGTGGATCGTAAAGACCCTGTGCCGGGGGAAGACCCATTTCCATGCGCGTAAACTCGTCCATTGGGCAGTGAGACTGAGCGCCTACCAGCTAGGCACAGAATTTCAATGGAATAGCCCCAGCTGCGGCAAGATTTGCGGGAAGTTGGGACTTAAGCGGGTGTATGAGCACGGCTCGTGCCTTTGGTAGCGACTTTCGACTTCCGCTCCCTGGGCGCGAACGATGCCCGCCAGCCCATCCCGTGGCGCAATCGCTTGCTGCGATGAGGCGGAATTGCGAAATTTGTTTCGCGAGCGACCTCCTCCAGCTGGGGTCTTCAAGCCGGATAGAGCAACGCATGTTCCGCCGCATAAGGCGCGTATGACTCCTTCAGCGTTGCCTGGTTCAGCAGCATGGTCGCGATTACCTTCGATCCGCCCGGCCGGTACACCGACGTTCGCGTCCAGTAGGATTCGGTCCGCCTGCTTCCACTGAGGGCGACAATCTCCCGCTCGATCTCGTAATCGTGGCCAACGAACAGCGGGCCGTCGATCATGCAGATTTCCTGGTCTGCAAACAGGCCCACAGCAGGCCCCTTGATGGGCAGGCGATCCTCGCGCGCGACATACTGCACGAGCACGCTGACCATCTCCCACGGGATGATCGCGCGGCCCCAGGGATTGTCCGCGCCGGAGTACCAGGGCGACGGCTCTGTGATCTTTGCCAGCTTCTGGGTGAGCGAGAAGGGATAGAGGTCGCCCATGTGCTGGTCGGCATCCATGCGGATGCAGGTGCGGGCTGTGCGGTGTCCGACCTTGAGGTCACGCAGGATCACGGGCTGCTGCAGCGGAGACAGTTCGTTCAGCCGAAGGTCCAGAGCTGTTGGCGGCGCTTGTGGGCCGAGGGACGCGGTGCCGCGGAGGACTTCGGTTCCGTCCTTCTTGCTTGCCCAGATCGTCGCGTGACCCTCTCCCGGCTCACGCTCGATGAAAGCGCGCACCTCTTCACCCTCCATCACCATGTTTCGGTAGTGCGCCGAGAGGCAGCCCTCGGTGAGGAACCGCTGGCCCCAGATCGCTTCGGCCAGGGGAACAAACTGGCTGTAGTGCGTCGGCCCCTCGATCGGTCCCGCCTTGAAACCGAGCTTCTGCGCCATTGCATCGTCGTGCAGCGAGACGTGATTGTCGTAGCTCTGCTCGAGCAGCATGTTGACCGGGGCGCGCCACGGGCCCGCGAGCACGCGGCCGATGGTTTCGAGCTTGGTGTCGAATGCGCGCGTGGCCATGGCTTTTCTCCCGGCGCAGTTATCGCGCCTGCAGTGACGGTGGCGCAAGAGCGCGGACGGCACTACATTGGAACAAAGGAGACCGCACATGCCCATGCCGCTGCGCATCGACTTCGTCTCGGACGTCGCCTGTCCATGGTGCGTCGTCGGCCTGCGGTCGCTGATGAAGGCACTGGATACCGTGGGCGACAAGGTCGAGGCGGAGATCCATTTCCAGCCCTTCGAACTGAACCCGGACATGCCGCCGGAAGGGGAAAACACGGCGCAGCATGTTGCGCGCAAATATGGGGCGAACCCGGAGCGCTCGGCTGCCTCTCGCAACGCCATCCGCGAGCATGGCGAGGCGCTGGGTTTCGATTTCAACTACAGTTCCGAGAGCAGGATCTGGAACACATTCGATGCCCACCGGCTGCTTTACTGGGCAGGCATCGAAGGGCGTCAACTCGAGTTGAAGGAAGCGCTGTTCGCCGCAAATTTTACCCATCAGCGATCCACAAGCGATCATGACGTGCTTGCCGGGGCAGCCAACACCGCCGGTCTCGACGAAGCCAAGGCACGCGATATTCTGGCGTCCGGCGGTTTCAGCGATGAGGTTCGGGCTGAAGAAATGGTCTGGCGCAATCGCGGTATCAGCGCTGTGCCTTCTGTGATTTTCAATCAGCGATGGATGATTCAGGGCGGCCAGCCGCCCCGTGTGTTCGAACAGGCCATCCGCCAGATCATCGACGGAAGTGCAACGGCGGCATAACGCTCAGCCCAACACGATGGCGCGCTGGTGAAGCGCTTCGAGTGCGGCCTCGGGCGACGACGTGTCCGCCATCAGCTGGCGGAAGCTTTCCGGCAGGAAGCCGCCTTCGATCATGTGATCGACAAGCGTGAAGTACGGGCGCCAGTAGTTGTTCTCCGACAGAAATGCCATCGGCTTGCTGTGGAGGGACAGCTTCGCCCACGACAGCGTTTCGACGGCCTCTTCCAGCGTGCCTATCCCGCCGGGCAGGACGACTAGGCCGTCGGCTTCGTCGAGCAGGGCCTGCTTCCGCTGGTGCATGTTGTCGGTGTAGCGGTTCTCGATCCCATCGAGCACGCCTTCGAGTTCGCGCAGGAAATGGGGCATGACGCCGAGGACCTTGCCGCCGGCGTCACGGGCGGAAGTGGCGACGGCGCCCATCAGACCGATATTGCCGCCCCCATACACGGTGCGCCAGCCGCGCGCGGCGATCGCCTTGCCGAGTTTCCGGGCGAGCTTGATGTAGCTGGGGTCTGATCCTGCGGCGGACCCACAATAGACGGTGACGGACGATATTCCGGACATTCTTTCTCTCGCTTTTCTTCAGGACCATAGATGCGATGGTTCGCGGCAGGGGGAAAGCCAGAGCAGCTGCGGCCTTTCCACGGGCGCTTATGCTGACAGAGCGACGGCAGGAGGGGGGATCGGGAACTCTGGCGTTTCCGGCAGGCCGCGCCTATCTGTCTGCCTATGGCCAGACATGCTCACCGTGCTTCCCCCACCGACGTCGATGCAATCGAGTCCGGGGATGCAGGAATCGGGGTATCGCTCGCGCGGATTGGCAAGATCATGTCGCGGCCGGAGTTGAAGCGGTGGCGGCCTGTGATGGTGCTGGCGCTCCTGCTGACGTTGGCCTCTAAGGTGTTCGCGGTCTACGCGCCCGTGTTCTTCGGCGATGCAATCAACGAGATGACAGGGCCGGATGCGGCGATGGCTGCGGTGATCCTCCTGCTGGGGTGGTGGACGGGCGCGCGCCTGCTGTCGGCTAACCTACCGTATCTACGTGACGCAATCTTCGCACCGGTGAGTCAGGATGCGCAGCGCCTGGTGGCGGTTGAGGCGTACGGGCATGCCCAGGGCCTGTCGCTGGCGTTTCACCAGACGCGGCGGACGGGGGCGCTCAACCGTGTGATCGATCGTGGCGTTGCGGCGCTCGACTATCTGATCCGGTTTCTGGCTTTCAATATCGGGCCGACGCTGATCGAGCTCGCGCTGGCGGCATACGTCCTGACGACCCGGTACAGCTGGATCGCGGCGGTAATCGCGGTCGTTACGGTTGCGCTCTATGCGGTGTTCACCGGCGTGTTGACAGGCTGGCGTGCAGATCAGCGGCGCAAGCTGAACGCGGCGGACACAGAGCTGCGGGCGCTGGCGGTAGACAGCCTCACAAACTTCGAGACGGTGAAGGCATTTGCGGCGGAGACGCGCGAGACAGATCGCTACGACGCTGCGATGCGCATCTACAACCGGAACATGGTGGATGTGTCGCGTTCGCTGGCCCTCCTGAATGCGGGGCAGGACATCATCATGGCGCTGGGCCTGACGGCGGTGGCCGGTATCACCGCGCTGGCGACCTTCAATGGACAGGTGCAGGCAGGCGACATGGCGGCTGTGGTGATGATCATGAGCAACTTGTACCGGCCGCTTTCGGTGCTGGGCTGGGCATTCCGCGAGATAAAGCAGGGCGCGATTGATCTCGAGAAGCTGTACGGGCTGTTGAACATGAAGCCCGATGTGCAGGATGCGCCGGATGCGAAGCTGCTGATCGTGAAGGGTGGCGAAGTGCGGTTCGAGGGGGTCAGCTTTACGCATGACGCGCGCTCGGCAGGGATCGATGGTGTGTCTTTCACCGTGCCCGCTGGGACCAAGCTGGCTGTTGTCGGCCCGTCGGGTTCGGGCAAGTCGACGCTGCTGAAGCTGCTCTTTCGGTTCTACGATACCAAGGGCGGCCGCGTTATGGTGGACGGGCAGGATGTGCGTGGGCTGCAGCAGGAGTCGCTGCGCGATGCCATTGGGCTGGTGCCCCAGGACGTTGTGCTTTTCAACGCGTCGATGAAGGAGAACGTCCTCTATGGTCGGCCCGACGCCAGCGATGCGGAGCTGCGCGAGGCTGCGACGCGGGCGCAGCTGATCGACTTCATCGACCGGCTGCCGAATGGATGGGAGACGCGTGTTGGCGAGCGCGGCGTGAAATTGTCCGGCGGCGAGCGACAGCGCGTGGGCATTGCGCGCGCGATCCTCAAGAACCCGGCGATCCTCGTGCTGGACGAGGCGACGAGCGCGCTGGATTCAGCAACTGAGCAGGAGGTTCAAGGCGCGCTCGATGAGGCGGCAAAAGGGCGGACGACGCTGATGGTGGCGCACAGGCTTTCGACGGTGGCGGGCGCGGACGAGATCATCGTGCTGGATGCGGGCAAGATCGTGGAGCGCGGAACGCATCGCGAGCTGCTGGATCGCGGCGGACTGTATGCGGATCTGTGGAGCCGGCAATCGCGCGCGCATGAGGATGCCGATTCGAGTGTAGCAGAGCGGGTGGCGTAGTGGAACGCCGAGGTTATTGCCCGACCCACCTGGTCCCCGTGGGCGCCATGCCGGATTCCTGGTAGACCGCCTCGCCCTTGCCGACGGCGTAGTGGGGATCGTTCGCTTTGGCCACGAAGACACTGCCGGCCGGATAGACCTTCGTCGCCTTGGGGTCCGCTGTCGTGCCGAACCCGTAATGCAGAACGCCGGACAGGACGGTGATCATGCGGTCGTCGGGATGGCTGTGCGGCGGCATCAGCGCGCCGTCCAGGATGTGGACGCGGATCGTGTAAAGACCGGGCTGGTTTGGCGAACCCAGCACAAACGCTGCGTTCATGCCGGTTGCGTTGGCGATGGGAGCGTAGGTGACGCCCTGGATCCAGTGATCGTGCACGGCGGGGGCGCTGGCGCAGCCCGTCAATGTCAATGCAGCGAGCGCAAGCGTAAGTCGCATGGAGGCCTCCCTATCGTCAGTGCAGCTTTTCCTGATCTGCAGGGACAGTAAAGATACAGTATGGCCTTGGTGCCTTGTCTCGCTGCAGTGCGCGTCGCACATCAGAATGCAGATCGAAGGAACACAGAATGACCGATTCCGCCGCATACACGCCGCCGAAAGTCTGGACCTGGAACAAGGAGAGCGGGGGGCGCTTCGCCAGCATCAACCGACCAATCGCCGGGCCGACGCACGAGAAGGAGTTGCAGGTCGGGAAGCATCCGATCCAGCTCTACTCGCTGGGTACTCCCAATGGCGTCAAGGTGACGGTGATGCTGGAGGAGTTGCTGGCGCTTGGCCATGCCGGCGCCGAGTACGATGCGTGGCTGATCAACATAAACAAAGGTGAGCAGTTTTCGAGCGGCTATGTCGAGATCAATCCCAACTCCAAAATTCCAGTGATGGTCGATCATGGCGAGCCCAAGCCAGTGCGCGTGTTCGAATCCGGATCGATCCTTGTCTACCTGGCTGAGAAGTTCGACGCCTTCCTGCCGAAGGACCGCGCGGCGCGGACGGAGACGCTGAACTGGCTGTTCTGGCAGATGGGGTCGGCGCCGTTCCTCGGCGGCGGCTTCGGACATTTCTACGCGTACGCGCCAGCCAAGTGGGAGTATCCAATCGATCGCTATGCGATGGAAGTGAAGCGTCAGCTCGATGTGCTCGACCGGCGCCTGACGGAGACGGAGTATCTCGCGGGCGATGAATACACCATCGCCGACATGTCGGTGTGGCCATGGTACGGCGCGATGGTGAAAGGCATTCTCTACGAAGCGGGTGAATTTCTCGCGGTGCATGAATACAAGAACGTGCTGCGCTGGACCGACCTGATCGCGGCGCGGCCTGCGGTGAAGCGCGGGCGGATCGTCAACCGCACATGGGGCGACCCGTCGAGCCAGCTGCATGAGCGCCACGACACCGGCGACTTCGAACTGAACACGCAGGACAAGGTCGGCAAGCCCGCCTGAAGGCCTTCCGGTTGACCTCACCGCTACCGGATGCGACGCGGAAGGTTCTGCACGGTGGGGGACGCATGCGCTCATTCCTGTTTGCTGTCGGGTTCTGGTGGGTCTCGATCCTCTACGTCTTCATGGCGGCGGTGCTGGCCCTGACGCCGGGGCGCGCTGGCGTGCGATGGGCGGTGAAGCGCTATTCGCGGCGGATGGTGCAGCTGATGAAGCTGATCGGGATCCAGCCCGAGGTGCGTGGGCGTGAGCGGTTGCCGCCGCCGCCATTTATCGTCGCGCCCAAGCATTCGAGCTATGGCGATGGCTTCCTGATGTATGTGCAGTTTGACGATGTGGCGTTCGTGACGGGCGATCACCTCGAGCGGTTCCCGCTGGTGCCCAAGGTGCTGGAGAAGCTGGGCGCAATCGTGATCGACAATTGCGGCGGACCAGATGCGCGCAAGGATCTGGCGGCCAGTTTCGCGAAGGCGGCGGATGAGAAGCGCATCGTGCTGATCTATCCCGAGGGCCACCTCACCAAGGTGGGCGAGCACAAGCGCATCCGCGCGGGCGTGTGGCACATGCAGGAGACCTCGCAATGGCCCGTGGTGCCGGTGGCGACAAGCCTCGGCCTGCGCTGGCAGGAGCAGGACTACGCGAAGTATCCCGGACCCGCCGTCATCGAGTTTCTGGATCCCATTCCGCCTGGGCTGGGAAAGGATGAGATGGTGGGGCGGTTGGCCGAGGCGATACGCACGAACACGGACCGGCTCATCGAGGAGGGGGGGGCCTGGGATCGGGCGAACGGGGTGGAGCGAAGAGCCGGCAAGCCATCTTCTGTTGTGAAGGGCGAGACGGCCACCTAGCTTGTCCAGGCAATCCAGGAGACCCTATGGTCCGCAAATCCCAACGCGATGTCGAAAAATCCTACACCCGCGCGCAGTTTGTCGCGAAGTTGCGGCGGTTTGCCGATAGTATCGAGGCAGGCGAGCCGTTCGTGATCCAGGTCGCCGGAGAGCGCATCCATGCGCCTGCGCGGGCCGTATTCAACATCGAGCACGAGCGCGGAAGCGACGGCGAAGAGATTGAGTTCCAGATGAAATGGCAGGCCGACACGTGACGACAGCGCATGATTTCAATTTCGCGTCGATTGACGGGAAGGACCTCCCGCTGAGCCAGTTCAGGGGGCACCCGGTGCTTGTCGTGAACGTGGCCTCGAAATGCGGGCTGACGCCGCAGTATGAAGGACTTGTGTCTCTGTATCGTGAGCTGAAGAACAAAGGCCTTGTCGTGCTGGGCGTTCCCTCCAACCAGTTCATGGGGCAGGAACCGGGGACGAACGAAGATATCGCCTCGTTCTGCTCGACGACGTTCGGGGTCGATTTTCCGCTCACCGAGAAGACCGACGTGAAGGGCGATACCGCGCATCCCTTCTACAAGTGGATGAAGAAGGAGCTCGGCGAGCCGGCCGATCCGATGTGGAATTTTCACAAGCTGCTGTTTGGCAAGGATGGTCGGCCCATCTCGGCCTTCGGCCCGCGCGTGGAGCCGACTGCCCCGGAAATTCGCCAGGCAATTGAGGCGGCCCTGTGACAACCGCATTCGATTTCGAGTTCACTGGGCTCAATGGCGAGCCCCTACCCTTGAAGAAGTTCCAAGGCCAGGCACTTCTGGTCGTGAACGTTGCTTCGAAGTGCGGGTTCACACCGCAGTATTCCGGACTGCAGGCGCTTTATCATGAGATGCATCCGCGAGGGCTCACCGTGCTCGGCGTGCCGTGCAATCAGTTTCTGTGGCAGGAACCGGCAAAGGAAACAGAGATCGCGGCGTTCTGCGCGGTTACCTACTCCGTCACCTTTCCGATGACGGAGAAAACTCACGTCAAGGGCGGTCACGCCCATCCCTACTTCAAATGGATGCGGGAGCGGCTCGGCAAGGCGGCTCACCCAGCGTGGAATTTCCACAAGCTGCTGACGGACAAGTCGGGAGCGCCCGTCGCGGCCTTCAAGTCGAAGGTCGAGCCGGGAAGCGCCGAACTGCGCGGCGCGATCGCGAGGGCGCTGTAGTGCCGGAGCGACACCCGGGCAGGAAAGCGCGACAGACCGCTCAAGGCTTTTTGTTGCGTCAATTTGGCGACCACGCTGGGCGCCGGTCGCGCAACAGCGCGCAACACACGAGCGCCATGACGGTTTTCGGCGCATGGGATGGGGAGTTAACCCCTTGTTTAGGGGACAAATCGCTCCGCGAGCGACCAAGGCGAGGCGTCCTGTGGCTCTTTTGCGACAGACGAATCCCTACGCCGCCTGATAGGTCTGCGATTGCGGGGGATCTCGCCCGTTCCAGTTCAACAGGACGACCGATGAAAAACATAGCCGTAACCGCCACGGTTCTGGCGGGACTTTCCATGGTTTCGGGTACTGCAGTCGCCCAGACCGGGAGCTTCGGTGCCAACTATGCGCGCACCGAATCCGATGCTGGCGACTTCGATTCGTATGGTATCGATGGCGATGCCATCTTCGACACGGGCGCACCCTGGGCCGTGATCGTGGAAGGCGACTTCACCGAAACCGACGACACCAACGGCGTCGGTGCCCTTGAAGGTCACCTCATCAATCGTGGCGCAAACAGCGCTTGGGGCGTCTTCGTCGGCGCGGCCGACACCGAAGGCAGCACGGTTCTCTCGACAGGCTTCGAATACGCTCAGTTTTTCGAATCCTCGACCCTCGCCTTCAACCTCAACTTCGCATCGGACAACGATGTCGATGTGGAAGGCTATGGCGCTAACGGCAAGTACAGCATCTTCTCTGGCGACAACCTGCGCTTCGACCTCGGCGTTGGAGTCGGCAGCGTCGACGCTCTGGGCAATGAGAGCGATTTCGTCTCGATCGGCGCTGGCTTCGAGTATCGCTTCGACGGCACGCCGTATTCTGTCGGTGCCGGCTATACCCGTGTTGACGGCGATGCGAACGGCTCCGAGGCGGATGTGTTCGGCGTGACGCTGCGCTGGAACTTCGGTGACACGACGCTGAAAGCGGCCGACCGTTCGGGCAAGACCTTCACGGGTCTCGGCTCCGCTCTGGCACCGTTCTAGGCCAGGAGCGCCGGACTGAACCTCTGACGCCGCCAGCAAACGATGGCGGCGAAGCTTGCGGGGCGGTCCTTCCGGATCGCCCCGTTTTCGTTGTGAGCCTTGGCCATGTGAGCCTTGTCTAGATGTCCGGACTTTCGCGGGGCCCGTCCTTCGCATGAATCCAGCGCAGGAGCGGCTTCAGAGGCAGGACCCAGGAGAGGCCGACGATCGGGAAATACAGAAGCTTCCACGCCCAGTGCTCGGACGAGATGCGATCCCCGACAACGGCGGCGACGGCGATGTAGGCGACCATCCAGGCAATAATGACCAGAGATCCGATCAGCTTGCGCATGTTGCGCCTCCCAGCGCCTCCCTGCGGCTTTCTCTCCGCTGGCCTTCCGTTGTCACAGGTAGGATAAGCGCGCAATGAGCGAGGCTGTCGCGATATCCGCGTTTGCAAATCCCACGGTGCCGGCGAAGGGCGTGGTCTTCGTGCGCGCGTGGTTGCTGCTTGTCGCAGGTATGGTCTACCTGATGATCCTGGTGGGCGGAGCGACAAGGCTGACGGATTCCGGCCTGTCGATCACGGAATGGCAACCGCTCCTGGGCGCGATTCCGCCGATGTCCGACAGCGACTGGCAGGACGCCTTTATCAAGTACCAAACGATGACGGCCCAATTCCACATCAACAATCCGGACATGACCCTCGACGGTTTCAAGGGAATCTACTGGTGGGAGTGGGGGCATCGGCAGCTCGGACGGGTGATCGGTGTAGCGTTCGCCGCGCCCTTCCTGTTTTTCTGGCTTACGGGGCGTATTTCGCGAAAGCTCATGCCGCACCTGATCGTACTGTTCGTTCTCGGCGGGCTGCAGGGCCTGATTGGGTGGTGGATGGTGGCGTCGGGCGTGAACTCGGAGCTTACGTCGGTTGCGCCCTACCGCCTGATGACCCACTTCTGCCTCGCGCTGCTTATCATCGCTTACTGCTTCTGGCTGTGGCTCGACCTTGGGGCGGAACGGCGGGAAATGCCTTTACGGGCCAGGCGGTGGGCAAGCGCGATACTCGCGTTGACAGCGTTTCAGATGGCGTTGGGGGCGTTGGTGGCCGGGCTGGATGCCGGGCGGGGTTTCACCGACTGGCCGCTGATGGCGGGCGAGGTCGTGCCAGAGACGTTATTGGCGCTCGATCCCATCTGGCGCAATCTGTTCGAGAATGCGGCGACAGCGCAGTTCGTTCACCGTCTGACGGCGTACGCGCTGCTCGCCGTTGCGGCATGGTGCGCATGGCGGTTTCGGGCGCAACACTGGTCGCTGTTTCCACTCTTTGGCCTGTTGGCGGCGATGCAGGGGGTGCTGGGCGTCGTAACGCTCGTGAACGCTGCTCCGGTCGATCTATCGCTCGCGCACCAGGGGTTGGGCGTGATCCTGCTGATGGTAGCGACCCGTATCAGGTGGACGGCGAGCGTTCGTCAGACCGACGCTCCTGCGAACAGCTCCTTGGCAAGGGGGTAGTCGGGCTTGCCGTTTGGCGCGCGCGGCACCTTCGCAACGAGATGCAGCCTGCGCGGCGCCTTGTAGTGGCTCAGACGGCTGCGGACATGGTCAATCAATTCCTCCGCTGCCGCCTCCACGCCCGGCTCAAGTGAGACGACGGCGGCAACAGACTGGCCGAAGCGATCATCGTGCACGCCGAAGACCAGAGCGTCCACCACCTTGGGATGCGATTTGAGGCTCTCCTCGACTTTTTCGGGATAGATCTTCTCGCCGCCGGAGTTGATGCAGTGGCTGCCGCGGCCGAGCAGCCTGATGCGTCCGTCTGCCTCCACCATGGCGTGATCGCCAGAAATCAGGTGCCGAACGCCGTTGATCGCAACATAGGTGCGCGCGGTCTTTTCGGGATCCTTGTAGTAGCCGAGTGGGAGGTTACCCCATTTGGCGACGAGGCCGACTTCCTCCGAGCCGGGCGAAATCGGTGTGAAGTCCCCTGGCCTGACCACGATCGTGTTGGGTGCATCAAAGCGGGCTTCATCCACTTTCATGTCACGCGTGGTGATCGATGCGCCGAGCCCGGTCGCTTCGGACGCGCCGAAGCTGTCGTACAGGACAACGTCAGGCATGAACTCGAAGAGGCCGTGCTTTGTCTCGGGGCTCCACATCATGCCGCTGGACGTGATGGTGCGCATGGCGCGAACGTTGTAGCGGCCTGGTTCGGCGCGGAGGGCGTCCAGCAATGGCTTTGCGAAGGCGTCGCCGACAAGGGCCATGGCACCAGTCTGGTAACGCGTCATGGCATCGAGCGCTGTCGCGGCATCGAACCGTGGCGAACGGGTGATGACGATCGGCGCACCTTTGGACAGCGCGCCGAAGCCGGTGAACATGCCGGTGCCATGCATGAGCGGCGGGGCGACGTAGACGGGCGCGCGGCCTTCGTTTCGCCGGATCTGTGCCTGAAGACCTTCGAGCGTGGCCGGCGGCTCAAGTCCAAGCTGCGGCGCGCGACCGGGGCCGAGCACTTCCCACCAGACCTTTCCGGGCCACATCACGCCCTTGGGCAGTCCCGTGGTTCCGCCGGTATAGAGGAGGAACATGTCGTCGGGGGAACGCTGCACGCGGAGTTTCGAGCCGTCGCCGGCGGCGAGATCGTCCAGAAACGCGAATCCGTCGAGCCGGGCGCCGGCGCTCACCCACAGCTTGACGGCAGGCATACGCTGTCTGAGCGCACGTGCATTTTCTGCATAGTCGGCGTCGAAGACAACAATCTCCGAGTCGCTGTTGTCGATCAGGTAAGCGAGTTCGTCGGAACCGTAGCGGTAGTTGACGTTCACAGGCGCGAGGCGCGCCTTCATCGCGGCGACGAAGACGAGCGGGTAGCCTGCGCTGTTCCGCATGTACTGCGCGACCTTTGCGCCGGGCTTCAGGCCTGCGGCAATGAAGGATCGGGCGAGCGCATTGCTGGCGGCGGTAAACTGGGCCCAGGTATATCGATCGCCGTCGCAGAAAATGGCGGTGTCATCCGGCTGTACGGCGTCTGCGACTGCGTCGAACACATCGCCATAACCGAATGACATCGCGACTTCTCCGTGCCTGAAACGCAGAGCATCTCTGCGTCCGAGGTCCAAACCCTAGTTGTACTCCACGGTCTGATAGCGGAACTCGAGGCTCTCATTTGCAGGTACAGTCATGCGGAAGATGGGACGGCCGTTCTTCCGCTCTGGGTCGCGATCAGCGCGGACCAGTTCCTCGTTATCTGCAAGGTAGACACTTACCTCAGCCTGGATCGGGAAGGGGTGTGCATTCGTAATCTCGACAAGGTCGACCATGTTGAAGCGTGCGCCGGTGCGGATCGTCTGGCCCTTAACGCCGGGCGGCTGCGGATCGGGCCGCTGGCGGCTCTCCGTGGTCTGACGGATCTGCACGGCGGCGCCGCCGGACAGGAGAAACTCGGTCTCCTCGTTTACCGCGAGGTCGCGCAGGCTTGTCTCGCCGGCCAGAAGGCGGCGGGATGTGGCGCCGCTGCCCGCCGTCTCGAATACAGACACGCGACCGGACGGCAGCGGAATGCCGAGATTGCTGGCCGTGTCGTTCTGCGTGCGGAGGATGACCTCCATAGGTTCGAATTCCATCGTGTTGTTCGGATAGAGGTCGAAGTCGTAAGTCCGCGACACCGGGACAGCGAGACTATCGAGCAGGCGGACCTGTTTCGCCTGCCGGCTGGCGACCGTGGAGCGGTCGGGAACACGGTAGAGCTTGAGGTCGCCAAGGTCTTCCTGTTCTGCGCGCCGGGCGGCCGTGACGACAACATCATCCATTTTCGATTCCGCCATCGCAGCCGTCGGCGCTGGCATCGCCATGTAGTTCCGAGTGGAGTATCGGTCGGGTTCGAATCCTAGCGGATAGGCGCGTTCAATGTAGGCGGGGTCGGGCGTGTCGCTTGTCGAGCCGCGCGGCCAGCAGCGGGCGAGTATCGGGCGGCCAAAGTCTATCGGTTCGATCTCGCCGCTCTCGCGATTGAGGCGACCGGCGACGATCTGGACGCGCGCGTTGGGAAAGCCCGTTCCGTTGCCGTTGGCCAGTGTGATCCAGCCACCGACGTCGAGCTTGCGGCCGTCGGGCGAAAGGCTGACGATATAGTCGGCCGCCCAGTCGAACCCGCGCGCGAGATAGGACAACTGCACGGTTGCCTCGATGCGCTGGTTCACGCGCGTGAGGACGGAGAGCGTAGGTTGGGCTGAGAGGCCAGTGCGCGTCGCCTCGAAACTGACAGTTTCCGCGAGGCCGGAGCAGCGCAGGGCCTCGACGCCATCGGGTGTTTCGAACACGACGCCGCCGTCAGCGCCGGAGCGGATCACGCCTTCGCGGCGGCTCGTGGTCCCATTGGGTGCGGTGCGACTCAACAGGACGCGGCCCTGTTGGGCTTCGGCTGCATCGACCAGGGCGGCAGGGCTGAGCAGGGCGGCGTCGCGGTTCTTCTCGATAACGCCGGAGGGTAGCCCTGTGACGATTGCCGACGCGGGCTCGATGCCGTCCGCGACGCCTTCAAAACGGAGGCGGTGCTGGCCGGGCGTGAGTACGACGCGGCGCGTTTCAGTGATCAGTGCGAAGCCGTTCAGATTGTTGAGATCGAAGCCGCCTGCATTGCGATAGGGGTCGCGATAGACCGTTACCGAGACATCGACCGGCGCCGAGGCCGTGAGGTCCTGTGCATGAGCAGCCGCATGCGCCGCGATGAACGCAATCGCTGCAAGAAAGAGCCGCCTGGGATGCGCAAAGCGCATGGGCGCGGGCCTCAATAGCTGGAGTCAAACACAACGGTCAGTTCGGTCGCGCCGTTGGCGGGAACGTTGACCTGCCATTCGGCCATGTCGGCGTTGGGTCGGGTCGAGCGCATTGTCTCGCTCTGGATGCGGGTGTCTCCCCACAAGCCGTCCTGCTGCAGTGCGACCGTGACGGCGCGCGGGCTGGCGTTGGAAAGCGTATACTTCATTGTCGTGCGCCAGCGGCGGGAAGAAAGGCGCTCACGCTTCTCGACCACGGGCTTCACCTTCACGTCGAAAGCGTCGCCGGTGGAGACCGAAAGCGTCGAGCCCATGGGCGTGTGGTCGATCGTGCTTTCTCCGATGAACTGCGGATCGCCCTGCTTGTCGCGCATGTAGAAGCGGAGCACGCCAGCCGGAAGCTGGTCGCCGAGGCCGTCGGCAGAGCCGGTCGCAAAGCGGTAGACCGTCTTTGCGCTCTGCGGCTCTTCCTGAGTGCCCATCCAGTAGTTGCGGAATTCGTAGCCGTGCTTGGCCGGCACGCCATGCACATCAAGGAAGCTGACCTGTTTGGTCTGCATGTTGGCGATCGTTGTGCGCTCGGCCAGCGGGTACAGGTAGAAATCGCCGAGGCGTTCGCGGTCGCCGGTTTCTGTGCCGGCCGTGACGAGTTGCGGACGCTGCGGTCGGCCGTAACGCTGGTCATCATAGCCGCCACCTGCGCGAAGCGGAGAACCGGCCACAAGGGTCGTATCGGCGTTGTCGTAGGTTGTGCCGCTGGAATTCGTGAGCGTCACCCAGCCCTGCACGTCGATCTTGGAGCTGGCGTCGTCGAAAAGCGCGACATAGTCGGCGCGCCAGCCAAGCCCAGACGTGAGGTAGCTGAGCGTTGCCGGGCGCGAGCCACGGCGGTCGCCATCGACCGTGACGGACAGCGTTGGCCTGGAACGAAGGTTTTCCGGCACCTTGTCGAAGATCACACGCACGGGCAGGCCGTCGTCGCGCAGCACCTCAATCCGCTCGCCGATCTTCAGGACGACGCCGTTGTTGGTGGCGAGAACTTCAGCCTGTTCGCGGACTTCCTGCCCGGTCGCCGGATTTACGCGCACGATGGTGACAACGCTGCCAACGGCTTTCTCCATCAGCTTGGCCGGCGTCAGCAGGTCAAAGTCGAAATTCTGTTCGACGATGGTCACGCCGTTGGCGGAGAGCGACACGGTCTCCGGCCGGATCTGGGCGGAGACGCCTGCGAACTCGATGCGCTGGCGCCCACCTGTGACATCGACGGGACGCTTGTCCTGCACCAGGGCGAGATCATCCGCATAAATCGTGATTGCGAGCGCCTTGTCCTGCGCGAAGGCGGGCAGGGCGGATTGCAACGCAACAAGCGTGCACGAAGCGGCCAGAATGGTGCGGATGCTCACGGCGTTGTCTCCCCGACATGTCTGCAGATGAGACTAGACCGCTTTCATGAGGCAGCGAAAGGCGGAAAGACGTCAACGTGGTGTCGGAACCTCCCCGAATGCCGGCGAATATCGCTTCGAAGGTGCGTCAGACAGCTCTCAGGCGCGCATGGCGCTTCTTGCCGACTGACAGGCGCGCGGTTCCGTCAGCGTCGAGCGCAGCTTCCGTAATGACGTGCTTCTCGTCCCTCACCGCTTCGCTGTTGAGCTTCACGGCATTGCCGGCGATCTGGCGCTTTGCATCGCCTTTCGAGTCAACGAGGCCAGCTGCGACCAGCGCGTCGGCTATGGAATAGCCGGCTGCGAGTTTGGCTCGTTCAACTTCGAAGGTCGGCATGCCATCTGCTGATCCGACGCCTTTGAAAACTGCTTCGGCGGCTGACGCTGCTTTCGTCGCCTCTTCCACTCCGTGGAGCATGGCGGTAGCGACATCGGCCAGTCGCTTCTTGGCGTCGTTGATCCGTGCGCCTCCAGCACTGGCGTGCTCGCTGATCTCGGACTCTGGCAGGTCGGTGAACAACCGCATGAAGCGCGCGACGTCCGCGTCCTCCGTGTTCCGCCAGAACTGCCAGTAGTCGTACGGGCTGCGCATCTCGGGATTCAGCCACACGGCGCCTTCCGCCGTCTTGCCCATCTTGCCGCCGCTCGCCGTGGTGATCAGCGGTGTGGTGACGCCGAACACTTGCTTGTCGATGATGCGGCGGGTGAGGTCGATACCGTTCACGATATTGCCCCACTGGTCCGATCCGCCCATCTGGATGCGGCAGTCGAAGCGGCGCGCCAGTTCCATGAAATCGTAGGCCTGAAGCAACATGTAGTTGAATTCGAGGAATGTGTAAGGCTCCTCATTGTCGAGGCGGCGACGCACGGTTTCCTGCGCGATCATCTTGTTGATCGTGAAGTGCTTGCCGTAGTCGCGGAGAAACTCGATCCACTTGATCTGGTCGAGCCATTCGGCATTGTCGACCATGATGGCGTCGGTGGGGCCGTCGCCAAATTTCAGGAACGGTTCGAAGTTCTTCTTGATCGCTTCCATGTTGGAGGTGATCTCATCCGTCGTCAGGATGGGACGCGTCTTCTCCTTGTCGGTCGGATCGCCGATCTTGGTCGTCCCGCCGCCCATGAGGACGACAGGCTTGCCGCCGGACTGCTGGAGGCGGCGCAGGTTCATGATCTGGACGAGGCTGCCGACATGGAGCGACTTCGCCGTCGCGTCGAAGCCGATATAGCCGCAAGGGACGCCAGAGGCTGCGTAGGCGTCGAGGCCCTTCTCGTCAGTGATCTGATAGACATGGCCGCGCCCGATCATTTCCCGAAGGAAGGCGGACTGCTGGGCTGATGCATCGAGTGTCACGAGAGAGGCTCCCAAAGGTCTGTCAGACCGGAGGCCATCTCAGTATGCCGCCGGTAAAGGCGGCATGCATGGTCGCACCGCCGCTAGATGAGCGGGCGGCAGTAATACGCGGAGAGGGTGGTGCGGTGCGACATGGCAGCGGGATACCCGGATATTGAGCAGGTGGTCAAGGCTGCGGCCTACTGCGCTGTCTGGTAGCCGGCCGGCAGCGGTCCGTATCCGAAGTCGATGCCGATCTTGTTCAGCTCATCGCCTACGCCGGCGAGAATGGCGACGGCTGACGCAGGCGGTTCGAACAGCATGACGATGCCAATGCGCGGCGGCCGGCCACGCGCGTGAAACGCCGTGGTCTCGAGCTGTCCGTTCTGGATGAAGGCGACGTAGCTGCTGATCTTCTTCTGCAATGCGCGAAAGTGAGCGGCGGGGTCGCTCCAGTCCATCTGGTCCTGGATCACGAGAACGGCGTGCCCGGATTCCGGATCGATGCCGACACCGTCCACCGTGTGCGGGTTGTCGAGCGCCACGGCGTCAGGCCGGTTTGGGCGGCGGCAGCTTGGCGGCGTCCTTGATCGCCTTGGCTTCAGCGGCTTCCTTCTGCGCTTTCTCGAACGCCTTCATGCGTTTCTTCAGGTAGGCGGAGGCCGTCTTCTCCATGTCTTCCAGCTTGCCCTGGAAGAAGTGGTTGGCGCCCGTGACTGTGGCGCGCTCGATCACCTCGCCCTTCTGGACGCGCACCTTGGTCAGCGAGCGGTCGATGTCCTGCGGCGGGGCGACTACGTCCTTGTCCCCGGAGATGATGATTCCGGATGCGGGGCAGGGCGCGAGGAAGGAAAGGTCGTAGTGATTGGCGGGCGGGGCAACGGCGACAAAGCCGTCAATCTCCGGCCGCCGCATCAGCAGCTGCAGGCAGATGTAGGCCCCGAACGATGAACCTGCAACCCAGCACTGGCTTGGCGCTTCGTTGAGGGCCTCAAGATGGTCGAGCACGTAGGCGGCGTCGGAAAGCTCCGCGACACCTGCGTCGAACTGTCCCTGACTGCGTCCCACGCCGCGGAAGTTGAAGCGCATCGTCGAGAAGCCGTGAGCCGCGAACATCTCGAACAGGGTGATGGTCACAGGGTCCTGCATGGTTCCGCCGGCCTTTGGATGGGGATGCAGAATGAGCGCTATTGGGGGATTCTCGCCAGGCGCCTGCGCATAGCGGGCCTCGATCCGCCCTGCTGGACCGGAGATGATCAGTTCGCCCATGACTTGCTCACGATATCTGCATCAGGCGGTGATGAGGGAAGTGGTGCGCCCGAGGTGGCCGACAAACACTATTTCGGGTCCGGGTTTCAAGTATTTCGTGTGATCCGCCCCGTTTGGCGCAGCGTAATACCGACGAGGTCGTATCACCGGCCCCACCAGATCAGGTGTACGCATGCGTATGAGTTCCAAGGGCCGGTACGCGGTTGTGGCAGTTCTGGACGTGGCTGGAAACGCCGGCGCACGGCCGGTTTCACTGGCCGACGTCGCTGTGAGACAGCGGATTTCCCTTTCTTATCTTGAACAACTGTTTGCGATGCTGCGACGCGCAGGGCTCGTTGCTGCCTCCCGCGGCCCGGGTGGCGGCTACAGGCTGCAGCGCCCGGCGGCTGAAATCACGGTCGGTCAGGTATTCCAGGCGGTCGATGACCCGGGTGCCAGCACCGAAAACGGTGCCCGTGACTGGTCTGAAGGTCCCGCAGCCGGTCTCTGGGACGCGCTGGACGCTCATGTTGAGCGGTTTCTGGAGCGCGTCACCCTCGCCGACCTGCTTTCCGGAACCTACAAGCGGACGTTCGGACTGGACGCAGCCGGGGATCGCCAAAGCCTGTCGGCGTGAGCCGAATTGACGTAGAAGCCGGGGCATGACCCCAGCGCGTCGGATCTATGCCGATTACAATGCGACAGCGCCGCTGCGTCCCGAGGCAAAGGCGGCGATGGCTGCTGCGTTGGACCTGACGGGCAATCCGTCCTCCATCCATGCCGAAGGCCGCAAGGCGCGCACCATGGTCGAGGGAGCGCGTGAAACCGTAGCAGCGGCCATCGGCGCGTGCCGTGACGATATAGCCTTCGCCAGCGGCGGGACGGAGGCCGTCGGTGCGCCCCTGCGCGGTGCATTGCAAGTCACGGGAAGTGCTGTGCTGGTTGCGTCGGCGATCGAGCACGATGCCGTGAGCAGCCTCGTGACGGACGGCGTAGCCTGGCCGACGCGCCCTGATGGCGTGGTTGAGCTGGACTGGCTACGCGAGGCAATCACGAAGTTGGCAGGGGAGGGCCATCGGCCTCTGGTATCGCTCATGCTCGTCAACAACGAGACCGGCGTGATCCAGCCGGTCGCGGCTGCCGCCGAGATCGTGCGCGCGGCTGGGGGACTGATTCACTGCGACGCCATCCAGGCGCTCGGCAAGGTCGAAGTGTCGATCATCGATCTCGACGTCGATTACCTCTCGCTGTCGTCCCACAAGACAGGCGGACCGCAGGGCGTGGGTGCTTTCTACGTAAGGCCGGGGGCACCGTTCCGCGCGGTCCAGACAGGCGGCGGACAGGAGTTCGGGCGCCGGGCGGGAACAGAGAATGTTGCGGCCATCGCCGGGTTCGGCGCGGCGGCGCAAGCGGCGCTGAACGGCGCCGCCCACTACTACGCTTTGGCGCTACACCGCGACCGCATGGAGGCAAGTCTGAAGGCCGTCACACCGACGCTTCATGTGCATGGCGCGGGAGCGCCTCGTGTCGCGGGCGTTTCCTGCTTCGGCGTTGAAGGTCTGGCGTCGGAGACCCAGATCATGAGTCTCGATCTTGCCGGTTTTGCGCTGTCTTCTGGGGCGGCCTGTTCCTCGGGCAAGGTGAAGCCCAGCCGTGTGTTGACCGCCATGGGCCTCAGCGATACCGCCGCACGATCCTCCGTCCGGGCGAGCTTCGGCTGGGCCTCCCAGGCGGAGGATTTCGACGCACTGGCGGACGCCTGGGTCCGCATGGCGTCGCGGGCGCGGCCGCAACTTGTGAGACTGGATACACATGTCTGAGGGCAAGGAAATTCTGGTCAAAGACAGCATCGACCGCGGGACGGTGGATGCCGCGCGCGAACTCGAGTCGGACAAGTATGCCGAGGGATTCGTCACAGACATAGAGATGGAGCTCGCGCCCAAGGGGCTGAATGAGGACACCGTCCGCTATATCTCTGCCAAGAAGGAAGAACCGGAGTGGATGCTGCACTGGCGGCTCGAGGCTTTCCAGCGCTGGAAGGAAATGATCGAGCCGACCTGGGCGATGGTCCACTATCCGAAGATCGACTACCAGGACGCGCACTACTACGCAGAGCCGAAGGGTGGCGCTAAGTACAAGTCGATCGCCGACGTCCCGCAGGAAATTCTCGACACCTACACAAAGCTCGGCATTCCGCTGAAGGAGCAGGAGGTCCTGCTCGGCGTCGAGGGCGCGATGGAGACGGCCGCTGCAGCCAGAGAGACGCCGCGTGTTGCGGTTGATGCGGTTTTCGACAGCGTGAGCGTTGCGACCACCTTCCGCGCCGAGCTGATGAAGGCCGGCGTGATCTTCATGTCGATCTCTGAGGCAGTTCGCGAATACCCCGATCTCATCAAACAATACCTCGGCAGCGTCGTGCCAGTCACCGACAACTTCTTCGCGACACTGAACTCGGCAGTGTTTTCGGACGGGACGTTTGTCTACGTGCCGAAGGGCGTTCGATGCCCCATGGAGCTGTCGACCTACTTCCGGATGAACGCGAAGGGCACGGGACAGTTCGAGCGTACGCTGATCATCGTCGATGAGGGCGGCTACGTCTCGTATCTTGAGGGTTGCACTGCGCCGATGCGCGACGAGAACCAGCTGCATGCAGCGGTGGTTGAGCTCGTCGCGCTTGCTGACGCCGAGATCAAGTATTCGACTGTGCAGAACTGGTGGCCCGGCGATGCAGAGGGCAAGGGCGGCATCTACAACTTCGTCACCAAGCGTGGTGATTGCCGTGGTGCCCGCTCGCGTATCTCATGGACGCAGGTCGAGACCGGATCTGCGATCACCTGGAAGTATCCCAGCTGCATCTTGCGCGGCGATGACAGCCAGGGCGAGTTCTATTCCATTGCCGTAACCAACGGACGCCAGCAGGCAGACACCGGCACCAAGATGATCCATCTCGGCAAGAACACGAAGTCGCGGATCATCTCGAAGGGCATCTCGGCGGGTAAATCGAACAACACGTATCGCGGTTTGGTCTCGATCCACGGCAAAGCTGCGAAGGCGCGCAACTTCACGCAGTGCGACAGCCTGCTGATCGGTCAGAACTGCGGCGCGCACACCATCCCCTATGTCGAGAACCGCCGCGGCGACGCGCAGCTCGAGCACGAAGCCACAACCACCAAGCTTTCCGATGACCAGCTCTTCTACGCCCGCCAGCGCGGCATCGGCGAGGAGCAAGCCGTGGCCCTTCTGGTGAACGGTTTCGTCCGGGATGTGCTGCAGAAGCTGCCGATGGAGTTCGCGGTCGAGGCTCAGAAATTGCTTGAGGTGAGCCTCGAGGGAAGTGTCGGCTAGGAAAGCAGATGACCGATATCCGCGTCATCGATCTCGAGCCACTGACTGGCGCAGGCATTGAAGCGTTCGCGCGATGGGCGGATGTTGGTTCGTCAATCCGCCGCACATTCGATCGCCTCTATGCGCCGGACGCACTGACGCCCGGCCACGGGCACAACTTCATTCTCTACCAGAACGAAACTCGTGAGGGCGCGACGCTGCTCATCGGCGTCGTGGATCGCGAGCCCGGCGGCGCAGATCCTGATGTGAGAGCGGTGCATGTGCCCGGAGGCCGCGTGATCAAAGCACCGCACTGGGGCGACTACGCGTCCATGCCGTCGACATACGCCAAAATCCACGACGAGATGAAGATCCGGCGGTTGAGGCGCGCGCCGATGTCGCTGGAAATCTACGGCGACTGGGACGACGACCCGGCGAAGGTGAGGACCGACCTGCACATCTATCTCGGGGTGGCGATATGATCGATTACGGCAGCGTAAGCTGGCGCGCGGAAGCCTTCTGCACTATTCCCAGCGCAACACGAGGGGATCCTGCATGAAACTCCACCTGGCAATCGGCGCGACGGTTCTCGGGCTGGCGGCCTGTTCGCCCGCGCCGACCGAAGAGGCAGGCGGCGCCAACGCCAAGCGGATGCCGCTGCCCGAGTGCGCGGTCGTCGAAGCGGAGGACGCGGGCGCGGATGGATGGAAGCACCCTGATTGCCGCATGATGTTGCCCGATCAATCTGGCATGGCGATCGAGGCGCGCTACGCGCCGGCCGAGGACGACTCCACGAAGATCACTGTCCAGATTGTCGCGACGGGCGATGCAACGCTCCAGACGATTGAGGAGCGGATGGGCAACACGTTCAACGGCCCGACGCTGGAAGATGTCGACAGGGACGGGATGGTGGACATCCTGATCCCGCTGGAAACCGGAAATGTGAATACGACCTGGGCGTTCTGGAAGCAGATGACCGAAGGAAAATTCGCGCGCGTGGGCGAGCCAAGCGGTGTTGAAATTGAAAAGACCGAAAGCGGCTACCTGGCGGTTCAGGGGCGCTCAAGTGCGGCGGAATACTATGTCACGTTCTACAAGCTGGTCGGCGAACAGCTTCAGCAGGGCGTGACCGCGAGCGTGACCGCGCAGGGCGAGCCAGACAAGATCACCGGCGTTGAATGCTCCATTGAGGAGGACGACCAGCTGATGGCGTCGGGCATGACTGCCGAGGCTGCCATGACGCAGTTCTGCGCCGAGGCCCCGGTCCAGGCGTTAATCAAGGACATGGCGCCCTTGCCGGACGCAGCTGTGGCCCCCGCTTCCACCACACCTTAGGCGACAGTACTGGACTTTTTGTCCGGGGGGCTGGAAACACCCACCCAATTGGACCGGAACCTCGCGCATACGTCTCGCGCAACGGGGTTGCCGGGCCTATCTAGATGGGCCGGGACGTGTGACGTTCCGCGTTTGCAGGCGCTTCATGCTGGAACTGAATAACCTTCACGCACGCGTGGTTCCCGAGGACGGGCCGTCGCGGGAGATCCTGAAGGGTCTTTCGCTGGCTGTGCCGGCTGGGGAAGTGCACGCGATCATGGGGCCGAACGGCTCGGGCAAGTCGACTTTGTCCTACGTGCTTACTGGCAAGCATGGCTACGACGTCACCGCAGGCTCGGCGACCTTCGATGGCGATGACCTTCTTTCGCTGGCGCCTGAAGCGCGGGCGGCCAAAGGGCTATTTCTGTCTTTCCAGTACCCGCTCGAGATCGCCGGCGTCCCGGTGATGACGTTCGTGCGCGCCGCGATGAATTCGCAGCACAAGGCGCGCGGCGAACCTGAAGTCTCGGCGCCGGAGTTTCTAAAGCTGTCGAAACTCGCGGCGACCAAGCTGCGCATCGATCCCGACATGCTGAAGCGGCCGCTGAATGTGGGCTTCTCGGGCGGCGAGAAAAAGCGGCTGGAGATCTACCAGATGCTTATGCTCGAACCGCGCTTCATGATTCTGGACGAAACAGACAGCGGGCTGGACATCGACGCGTTGAAGGTGGTCGCCGAGGGCGTTAATGCATTGCGCGGTCCGGGGCGCGGCATGCTCGTGATAACGCACTACCAACGGCTGCTCGACTACATCAAACCGGACCGGGTCCACATTCTTTCTGCTGGGCGCATCGTGAAGTCGGGCGGGCCCGACCTTGCGCTGGAGCTGGAGAAATCCGGCTACGACCAGTTCCTGAAGGTCGACTGATGGACCTCGCCGACCTGCCATCCCGCCGCACTGAAGCCTGGAAATGGTCTGACCTTCGAGCGGCCATGACCAATCAGGAAGGCGTGCTGGTCGGCACTGGCGCGATGCCGGCCGAAGGACCAATCGCTGCGATCGCCGAGATGCTGGGCGATGGCTACGGCCCGGCCGCGCTGTTGGTCGAGGCGCCGGGCGAGAGGTTCGAAACCCGGATCAGTGAAGGCGATGCAGGCCAGTCTGGCAGTGTCACCGTGAAATCCGGCGCCACTGCAACCTTGGTCGAACGGATCGGGGTCTCCGGATCACGTTTGCGGCCTTTCCTTCCTACTTACGCGAAGATCGAGATCGAGCCCGGTGCCACGCTGCATCGGATCATCGTGCAGGCGAATTCGGCCCCAGCCGGCGAACGCGACGCTGCGATCGTTCTCAACGAGGCGGTTGTGAAACTAGGCGCAGGTGCGTCCTTCCGGCAGTTTGTGGTCGCAGCGGGCTCCCGGCTGACGCGGATCGAGACGTCGGTGACGGCCGATGAAGGCGCTGTCGTTGAGATGAATGCAGTCTATCTCGCCGCCGCGCACCGGCATGTCGACCTGACATCGCGCGTCGCACACGCTGCGCCTGGCGTGCACACGCGGCAGCTCGTACGCGGCGTCGCGCGCAAGGGAGGCCGCGGCGTGTTTCAGGGCAAGTTCCTGGTCGAGCGCGCCGGACAGAAAACCGACGCCGAGATGGCGCACAACGCTCTTCTGCTGGAGGAGGGCGCTGAAGTCTTCGCCAAGCCCGAACTTGAAATCTACGCCGATGACGTCGCGTGTGCACACGGCAATACGGCGGGCCAGATCGATGAAGATGCAGTGTTCTACCTGCGCCAGCGCGGCATTCCGGACATAGATGCGCGGGCAATGATCACGCGCGCCTTCCTGCTGGAGGCCCTGCCGGACTGGATGGACGAGTCCCTTCGCACCGAGGTCGAGGCGCAAATTGATGCGTGGCTGGGAGGCGCATCATGACGTTTGATGTCACGGCCGTCCGCAAACAGTTTCCAATTCTTGGTCGAACCGTTCACAGCAAGCCGCTGGTGTATTTTGATAACGCGGCGTCCGCACAGAAGCCTGACGCCGTGATCGACGCGATGGCGGGCGCGATGCGCCACAGCTATGCCAACGTGCATCGCGGGCTGCACACGCTCGCGAACGAGACAACGCAGGCTTATGAGGCCGCGCGCGAGGCTGTGCGTGGCCTGATCAACGCGGGATCTGTCGAGGAGATCGTCTTCACCAAAGGCGGGACTGAAGCCGTCAACATCGTCGCTGCAGGGATCGGCGGGAGCATAAAACCCGGCGACGAGATCATATTGTCGATCATGGAGCATCACTCCAACATCGTGCCGTGGCATTTCCTGCGCGAGCGCAAGGGCGCTGTGCTGAGATGGGTCGACACGCTGCCTGACGGCTCGCTGGACATGGAAAGTTTGTCCCGCCAGCTCGGTCCGAGGACGCGAATGCTGGCGCTGACCCATATGTCGAACGTGCTTGGCACCGTGCCCGATGTGAAAGCGGCGATCGCCATGGCGCACGGCGTCGGCGCCCAGGTTCTGCTAGATGGGTGTCAAGCCGTCGTGAACCTGCGCGTTGATGTTCGCGAGCTTGATGCCGATTTCTATGTTGGCACCGGCCACAAGCTCTATGGCCCCACTGGCATCGGCTTCCTGTATGGCAAGCGGGAGATGCTGGAGGCGCTGCCGCCGTTCGAGGGCGGCGGGGAAATGATCGAGACTGTTGGTCGCGAGGTTGTGACCTACAATTCCGCTCCCCACCGTTTCGAGGCCGGTACTCCACCCATCGTCGAGGCGATCGGACTGGGAGCGGCGATAGGCTGGCTGCAGGCGCAGGACAGGCAGGCCATCCACGCCCATAAGCAGGCACTGCTGGCTCGGGCCACGGACGCGCTTAGGGGTGTTAACGGCCTGACGATCCACGGAACGGCCCGTGTAAAGGGCCCGGTCCTGGCCTTCTCCATTCAGGGCGTCCACCCGCACGATCTGGCCCAGATCCTGGACCGGCAGGGGGTAGCGATTCGGGCTGGCCATCATTGCGCCCAGCCGCTGATGTCCCATCTTCGCGTGAGTGCAACTGCCCGGGCGAGCTTCGCCCTCTACAACACGGTTGAGGAGGTCGACACGTTCGTGGAAGCGCTTTCCAAGGCCCGGCTTATGCTGTCATAGAGAAGCCATGGCCGACGACCTGACCCACCAGATCGCTGATGGCGCCCCAGTCGAGGGCGACGCGAAGCCGTCGGCCATCCCGCAGGACGAGTTGGACCGGATCACCGACGAGCTGATCCAGGAACTCAAAAAGGTCTACGACCCAGAAATTCCGGTCGACATCTATGAACTGGGCCTGATCTACAAGGTCGATATCAATGACGACCGGCACGTCGACGTCGAGATGACGCTCACGGCTCCTGCATGCCCTGTGGCAGGCGAAATGCCCGGCTGGGTGGAGGACGCTGCCCGCAAGGTGGAAGGTGTCAAATCGGCCAAGGCGACCATTGTGTTCGAGCCGCCATGGGACCCGTCTCGGATGAGTGACGAGGCGCGTCTCGCCCTCAACATGTTGTAAGCCGGTTTAGTGGTAACCACATAGGAACAATGGCCAGACGTCCTCGCCCCAAGGTTGTGACCCTCTCAGATGCCGCCGCCGCGCGCGTCCGCGAAGTGCTGTCCGACAAGGGCGGCGGGTTCCTCCGTGTTGGCGTGAAAAATGCCGGCTGCGCAGGCATGGAATACACGATGGAGTTCGTGGACGCCGTGAGCCCGACGGACGAGCGCGTGGACGACAATGGCGTGTCGATCGTGATCGACGCCAAGGCCGTGTTGTTCCTGCTCGGCTCTGTTGTCGACTACGAAATCTCGCCGATGCATTCCAGGTTCACATTCCGCAATCCAAACCAGACGGATGCGTGCGGTTGCGGCGAGAGCGTCACGATCGTTCCGGCGCAGGCGGCAGAGTAGCTACGGCCTGCTGCCTCATCCGCCGCGATACGGAGACGCTGCCATGCCGCGTTCCCCAGGTTTCACAGACTACGCAGTTGAGCTGTTTGCGGGGCGGTTGAGCTGCTTGCGAGCGGTCGTGTTCAGGCGCGCCGCATGTTCGGCGGAGCGGGTCTGTCTCGTGACGGCGTTATGTTCGCTCGGCTCGACGATGACGTGATCTATCTGCGCGTTGATGACGCGCTTCAGGCAGACTTGCAGGCGCAGGGCTCTGCACCGCGGCCATATTCCATGAAGCGCGATGGGGCGGGGCGTGACATGGGCAGTTGGCGCCTCCCGGAAACGACCGCAGACGAGCCCGATGCGGCATCTGCGGTCGCGATGCGATCTCTTGCGGCGGCGATCAAGAGGAAGACAATGCGACAGGCCAGGCTTGCAAGGACAGCGATTGCAAATGCCTCAACGACGAAAGCGCCGGGTAAGCCAGCAAAGACAAAGAGGAGGACGACAACGCAAACGGCACGCTGAGCAAACAGTTGTGCGACGAGTGCGCAACTCGCCGTGCATGCGAAGACTGACGTCAACCTGACCAAGGGTGCGCCCGCCGCGATCCCGTTACGCGAGAATTTGAGAAGTTGCGCGTCGACACGCAAATCGAGTGCTTGTGGGCATCGGTGCGCTCGGCGTATGTTGGGTCATTCGCAAGGACTCGGTGAAAATCCGGGTGGCTATTCCGGCCGCCAATCCGCCGGACCACGCTCAAAGCAGATCCGAGAACCCGTCGACGCAATCCGGGTGCCTCGTCTAGCTGTCGGCGGAAATTCGAATGCTCTCCAAGAGTCCTTTCACCCGAACGTCGATCGTGACCGTTCTTGCGGGGAACAAAGGTTCATGATCGCCTCGCCAGCTCCGAAGATGCATACGCTCGACGCGATGCGCGGCGTTGCCGCGTTCGTCGTTGCAGCATTCCATGCAGGCCTGCTGAGCAACAATCCGCAAAGCCCCTATCTGGCGGTGGATTTCTTCTTTGTGCTGAGCGGCTTCGTTATCGCGCATGCGTATGATGCGAGGCTCGCAGGTGGTATGACGGTAAAGGAATTCATCGGGCGGCGCCTGCTCCGGCTCTATCCGCTTTTTGTTCTTGGACTCGCGCTGGGCCTGGTCGTCGCCTTGGCCGAAGTTGCGTTCGGTTTCGGCCGTGAGCCAGTTGGCGTGGTCATTCTTCAGTTCATTTGCGGGCTGTTCTTCCTGCCATACCCAGCCCTGGAGCCGGCAGCGCTGATCGTGCCGCTCAACGGACCGTATTGGTCGCTTATTCTCGAGATGCAGATCAACGTGATCTTCGCGGTCGCGTTCGCGTGGCTTTCGCTACGTGTCGTAGGCGCAGTTGCAGCCGCATGTGCGCTCGCGCTTGTCGGGATCAGCTACGCGCTTGGCACGCTAGAGACAGGGTTCCTGATGCCGGATTATCTCGGCGGCGCTGCGCGGGTGGGGTTCTCATTCAGCGCCGGTGTCCTTCTCAGCCGTCTGCGTCACCGCGTTGCGCTCCCGAAGATCCACTGGTCGATCCTGCTGGCGATCACCGCCGCGCTGCTTGTCATTCCCAAGCCCGCCGAGGTCCGCTGGCTTTACGACGTGGTTTGCGTGATTGTACTCTTTCCGCTGCTGATCCTGGCGGGCACGCAGAGCGAGCCGTCATCACCGAAGGTGCTGCGGTCCTTCCTCCTCGCCGGCAGTTTGTCTTATGCGCTCTACGCTATCCACACGCCGGTCCTGCACTTCGGGCATGTGCTGGGCGATGCGCACCCTGAGCTCCCGTACAAGCTTCTGATGTTGCCGTTCTTCGCCCTCGCTTGCATCGCTGCTTTTGCGGCGGATCAGTTGTACGACCGGCCGGTGCGCAGAGCTATCGCTGCGCGCCTTTCCGAAGGGCGAGGGCGGCGCGTGTTGACACCACGGGGCGACGCACTGCCGAAAGAATAGGCCTCAGTCTATGCTGCAGAGCTTGCCGGTATCGGCGGCAGCTGTGTTTCCAGCGTCACCCGGTTCCGTCCGCTGCGCTTGGACATGTAGAGGCATTCATCCGCTCGGGAGATCAGCGTTCCCACTGTATCGCCGGGTGCATAGATCGCGGCGCCGAATGAGACGGTGACGGCACCGATCGTCTCGTTTGTTGAGCGGCGGACGAGGCGCTTGGCCTCGATTGCCGTGCGAATCTGGTCGGCGATGCGCCCGGCGTCCTTGAGCGAGGTGCGGGGCATGATCACGGCATACTCCTCGCCCCCATAGCGAGCGACGAGATGGTCGGGCAGGGCGAACTTGGTGAGGGCCGAGGCGACGAACCGGATTACCTGGTCTCCCGTCTGATGTCCCCAGGTGTCGTTGAACGATTTGAAATGGTCGATGTCGCCCAACAGGAGAGCCAGGTCGGTCTTCTCCGCGTCCGCTTCTTCCTTGCGTAGCCGCAGGGTCTCGTCGAACAGCTTTCGGTTGGCGATGCCGGTGAGCGCATCGGTAAGCGCCTCGGTGCGGGCCTGGCGCAGCGAGGTGCGAAGTTTCTCCATCTCCTGGCTCGACTGGGCGAGCTTGTGGGAGAGGCTGGAATTCTGTTTGGACATTTCGGTGGTTGCGGAGGCGAGCACGTTGACCAGGCGCTTCAGTGCATCGCCATCAATGGTGGAATTCTGTAGTGAATCGGCCGCGACATTCAAAGTGGCACCATAGCGTTCGGTTGTGGCGCCGGCCCGCTTGAGCGCGTCGAGGGCATCCGCGATCTCGTGAGCGATCCGCGTGCCGGTTTCCATGACCTGTGTGGACAGGTGTGTGGTCGAGAAGAACCGCTCGTAGATCTGTTCCATGTCGTCGGCGGAAATGGCCTTGCCACTGCCGATCAGCTTGTCGATGGCCTGCCGAAGGTCTGGCGAGCCGTGGGTCAGGTAAGTAAGCCAGACTTCGTAGTTCTGCGGGCTCACCGCAAGGACCTGACGGCCGATCTCGTCGATCGTACGGTGCCCGAGCAGGACACCTTCAGGCCCGGAAAGTTGACTGTTCAGCATGTCGCGCAAATCCCCGGAAATGCTGCGCGTCCCACGCAGTCTCCGCGCGTATTTTTGGACGAAAGCAGTTACGGATTGGCTAAGACGCGGTGGACGCGTTCGGAAAATATTTACCAGCGCGCCTACGCGTCCTGACGTTTCCCGAGGGTTCGGAGCAGGAATGCCGGGACGTGGTCGCCCATGCCCTTGAAGTTGTCGTCTCCGCCCTGACCCTCGCCGGGCTGGCGCTCGCCGTGCCGATTCCGGCTGCCTTCCCGATTCGGCTGGCCGCCACCCTCTCGGGGCCGGCTCTCCCTGTCCCGCCCACGTTTGCGGTCGCGGCGGCCGGGGCGCTCGGGCTGGTTGCGGTCTTCAGTGCGGGCAGGGACTTCGACCGCGACTTCGAAGGCTTCGACGGGGACGACCGGAACATCGACAGGTTCGGCAACAGCCGCGTCAGGCGCAGCCGGCGCTTCTGACCGTTCTTCGCGGTCAGGACCGCGTCCGCGACCGCCCCTGCCGCGCTTACGGTCAAACCGGTCACGGCCGGTGGCGGGTCCGCGGCCACGCGCTTCGCCGACGGCGTCATCCATGCCTTCCGGAACGAAGACTTCAACATCCTTGGCGATGCGCTTGGCGACGGCATCCCAGAGGCGAGCGTCACCCGGGGAGACAATGGTAAAGCTTTCGCCCGATCGGCCGGCCCGGCCGGTGCGGCCGATACGGTGGACATAGTCGTCGGAATTCGGGGGTGGGGCGAAATTGAAGACCTGGCTGACTTCCGGGATGTCGAGGCCGCGGGCGGCGACGTCGGAGGCAACCAGCAGCTTGAGTTCCTTGTTGCGGAAGCGATCAAGCGTGGCGGTGCGCTGGCTCTGCGGCAGGTCGCCATGGATCGGCGCAGCATCGAAGCCGTGGCTCGCCAGCGACTTGGCGACGATGTCCACTTCTGTCTTGCGGTTGCAGAATACGATGCCCTGGTCAGTCGAGCGGGCCTTTATGATGGAGCGCAGTACAGCGCGCTTCACCGTGTCCTCGTTGGACGGGCAGTGCGTGACGTACTGCTTTATCGTGGAAGCGGTGGTGGCGGGCTTCGAGACTTCGATCCGCAGCGGGTCCTTCTGGAACTGCTTGGCGAGGCGGGTGATCTCGGGCGGCATGGTGGCCGAGAACAGCAGAGTCTGGCGCGTCTTGGGCAGCAGCGTGCAGATTTTCTCGATGTCCGGGATGAAGCCCATGTCGAGCATCCGGTCCGCTTCGTCGATCACCAGCATCTGGACGCCGGTCATCAGGAGACCGCCGCGCCCGAAATGATCCATCAGGCGTCCGGGCGTTGCGATCAGAACGTCGACGCCAGCGGAGAGTTTCTTCTCCTGGTCGCCGAACGATACGCCGCCAATAAGCAGCGCCATGTTCAGCTTGTAGCCAGCGCCATACTTTTCGAACTGTTCCGCCACCTGGGCGGCCAGTTCGCGGGTCGGCTCGAGGATCAGGGAGCGGGGCATGCGGGCCTTGGCGCGCCCCTGGCCCAGCTTGTGGATCATGGGCAGCACGAAGGCCGCTGTCTTGCCAGTGCCGGTCTGGGCTATGCCTGTGATGTCGCGTCCGCCCAGGACGGCAGGTATGCCCTGTTCCTGGATCGGAGTGGGGGTCGTGTATCCAGCGCCGGTCACGGCTGCCAGGATACGGGGGTCGAGACCGAGCTCGTCAAACGTCATCAGGTTGGTCTTCTGGGGCTCGAAAGGCCGGGCTACGAGCGAAACGCACGCTTTTCGGGGAATGCGGGAGCAATAGGCCCCCCGGTTCCCAAGTCAATCCCGAAGCCTGTCACGGCAGGGAGATGTCTGGGCTGGGACAACCTTTCGAGCGCGGTTTCGACCTGTCAGCGGCGCGCGCCCGGCGGCTCCTCGTGAACAACCTTGCCATCGACCACCGTCAACACGCTGCGCGTGCCGGGAAGCTGGGGTGGTGGTACGGTCAACACATCCTGACTCAGCAGGGCAAGGTCAGCTTCCATGCCAGGCCTGATCATGCCGCGATCGGCCTCGCGGCCCTCCACAATCGCGCCGCCCGACGTGTACGCGGCCAGAGCCTGCTCTCTGGTCAGCGCCTCAGCCGGATTCATCGGGTGGATCGTCGCCAGCATGAAATTGAGCCACGGGTTCGCGCCGTCGCCGCCCGCGTCCGATCCAATCGCTAGCGGGATGCCGGCCGCCAGCAGGGATTTCATCGGGAACAGGTTCGCGGCGCGTTTGGCGTCGTAACGGGTTCCCGTGGGGGCGGCTGCCGAAGGGTTCATTGGCGACGGATCGAAATGCAGCGGGTTCTGGATAACAACCACGCCCAACGCCTTCGCGCGATCGCGCAAGTCAGGGGCGAGACCGTCGCCGTGCTCGACGCGGATGCGCTTGGCGCGCCACTGATCGCCCGAGCCCTTGGCTTCCATCGCCGTGATGAGCCGCGCCAGCTCGCCATCACCCGCAACGTGAAACGCCGTCTGGCCCAGCTTGGCCAGGGCGTTGATCAGGATGATGTCGAGGTCCGCGTCGGAAAAGTTCGATACGCCCCGCCAGCCCGGCCGATCAGCGTAGTCTTCCCGCAGTAGCGCGCCGCGTTCGATCGGCGTGCCATCGAGCACCCATTTGACCCCGGCGAGCCGCACATTGGCGGGCGGGTTGGCGGCTGCGACTTCCGCCCAGATCGTGTCGATTGGCGTTGCAGGGTATCCCCAGCCATAGACCGTCCAGGTCAACGGGGCCTTGGCTGCCGACAGGATGGCGAGCGTCTGCTCGAGCGTGCCGCCGGTCGCCATGAGGTGAGCGTCAGTGACCCCCCAGGATAGATAGCGTTGCGACATCGCGTCGACGGCGGTCGCGATACCAGCCGGTTCCATGGTCTTGCTGATCTCGCGATAGATCAGCGTTTCGGCGCTCTCGCGCGCGATTCCGCTGAGCTTGCCTGCGGCGTCGCGATCGTAACTGCCGCCGGGCGGATTCGGCGTGGCGTCGTCGATGCCGAGCGCCTGCATGGCTGCGCTGTTGATGAAGGTGGGATGTCCCCAGCTTGCCGAGATGGCGACGGGACGGTTCGGCGATGCGGCGTCGAGGGCAGCGCGCCAGTTGCGCGTATCTTCCACCGCCAGCGGTCCCATCGTTCCGCAGATCCAGCCCTCGCCAGACGCGGCGGCGGTCTTAACGGCGTCGAGCAGCTCAGCGGGCGTCGGGCCGGGGTAGGGAAGGTTGATCGGCGGCAGAAGTTGGCAGGCGGAGCCATACTGGCCGAGATGCATGTGTGCATCGGTGAGGCCGGGCACAAGCAACCTCCCGGCAGCGTCGATGGTCCGCGTTTCAACGCCAGCCAGCGCAACGATATCGCTGCTCGCTCCAACGGCGGCGATCCGCCCATCGCGGATTGCGACGGCCTCAGCCCATGGGCTCAGCGGGTCGGCGGTGAAAACACGAGCGTTCGTGATGACGAGATCGGGCGGCACCTCCTGCGTGGACGGCGCACAGGCCGTGAGCGCTGACGATATCGCCAAACTCAGTGCGAGGCGCATGCTTGCTCCGTTATCTGGGAGGATGACGAACTGTCCTGCATCGAAGTCCGCTGTCAATGCCGGCCTACTGCCTCTCGTAAGCCTGAGGCTTCTCCTCGTTCACCTGCATGTAGCGGTCGCGCAGCTTGGTCTGGCGGGACACCATGGGCATGCCGACGCCATCGATGTAGACGGCGTCCGGGCTCGACATGAGCTCCAGCGGATCGCCGTCCCAGATCACGACATCCGCCGTCGCGCTTGTCCGGAGCACACCGAGGTCTGCGCGGCCGTACATCGCAGCGGGGACGCTGGTAATCGCCTTGAAAGCGTCCTCCCAGGGCATGCCGTTGGCTACGGCGTTCCCTGCCAGCTGCTGGATCAGTCGTGTATTGTGGCTGGCATTGCCGGGATCGGCGAATGCCACCGTCACTCCCGCTGCCGAGAGGCGTCCGGCATTCTCGAGCGTCGCGGCCAGGATTTCGAAGCGGTCCGGCAGGTTGGCGAGCGGATTGACGATCACCGGCACGCTGGCGGCGGCGATCTGTTCGGCGACGCGCCAGCCTTCGGTGGCCCCCAGGATGATCAGCTTGATGCGGGGTTCGCGCTGGCGAAGAGTGAGAAGCTGGAGGATGTCGGCGGCACGATGCACCTCGACCATCAGCGGCACGCGGCCCTCGACCACCGGTTTCAGCGCCACGGCTTCCTTGCGGATCAACAGGTCGCCCTCGCCGTCATCCTCGAAGCCGCGGGGATAGGCCTTCGCGTCGTCTATGGCTGTCAGGAGCCAGTGCCATGCCGCAGCGCGCGATCCCCCCGCAGCCGCCGCGCCGCCTTCGCCGAGCTCGGCGAGCATGAAGGCTTCACGGGTGTCGATGCTGTTGAATGCGCCGGAAAAGTCCACGATCGCAGCATAGCCGCCGAACAGCCCGCCTGAGGGCGCTCCGACGATGGCGGCGCGGGTGAAGCCCTCGATGCGACTGACGTCGATGGCCGTGTCATCCGGGTTGAAGGAGTCGGCTGCGTGGAGCGCAGCCTGGAACTTGCTGCCGCCGGCCGAGATGTCGTTGGCGGGGTCTTCCGACGGAATCTCAGCGAGACCGACACGGGAAAACGCCGCGAACAGGCCGGGCGTGACCCATTTGCCCTTGGCATCGACCACCGTTGCGCCTGAAGGCGCTGCGCCCGTTCCAACAGAGACAATGCGGCCGTTATTGATGACGACGGTGCCGTTCTCGATGACGCCCTGCGTCGTGTTGGTCACGACGCGCGCGCCGGTGATGGCAACGTGTTGCGCCAGGGCGGCCGGCGCGGACGCCAGCAGCGTAGCGGCCAGGAGGAGCTTGCGGATCATTTCACGTCTCCTTCGCCGGGTTGGCCCAGTTCGAAGTCGACGACCGGCTGGCTGTCGACATTCGCGCGGTCCCACGTGACGGCGCCGTCGACGAATACGAGGTCGGCGCGCGTGTAGCTGCTGAAGGGGTCGCCGCTCCAGATCACGACGTCGGCGTTCTTGCCGGGTTCGAGCGTGCCGGTCTTGTCCAGGATGCCGAGCGCCTTGGCCGGATTGCGCGACAGCCAGGTCCACGCTTCGGCCTTCGAAATGCTGAGGCCGGCCTTGTTGCCGTCGGCGAGCGCTTTTGCGGCTTCCTGGTTCAGGCGCTGGATGCCGTAGGCGTCGTCGGAGTGGACAATGGCGCAGCCATTCTGGGCCTTGTGAACAAGGGGGATGTTCTCTCTAATGCCGTCATAGGCCTCCGCCTTGAAGCCCCACCAGTCGGCCCACAGCGCGCCACAGATGCCGTTGGTGCCGAGCATGTCAGCGATCTTGTAGGCTTCGACGCCGTGGTGGAACGCGGAGATCTTGTAGCCGAACTCCTTCGAGAGATCGATGATCTGCGCCATCTCGTCCGCGCGATAGCAGTGCTGCTGCACCAGGATATCGCCATCGAGCACACCCATAAGCGTGTCGAGTTCGAGGTTACGGTCTGGCGCGCTCGGGGGGTCCTTCGGGTCTTCCCCCTTCTCGCCGCCAACGGGCGCAGCCGACTTCGCCTTCCTCTCCCAGGCATCGAAGTCTGCTTCGTACTTGTCCCATTTACGCTTGTACTCGGTCGCCTTCTGCCAGGCGTCGCGATAGCCTGCGACATTTCCCATGCGCGAAAACGGTGCGCCCCCCGGGAAGCGACCGCCGCCATAGCCGTAGACGCGCTTGGGGTTCTCGCCGCACGCCATCTTTAGCGTGTAGGGCGCGCCCGGAAACTTCATCCCCTGCGCCGTGCGCGCCGGAACGTTCTTGATGATCACCCCGCGGCCGCCAAACAGGTTCGCCGAGCCCGGCAGCACCTGCATCGCCGTGATGCCGCCCGCCATGGCGCGCGTGAAGCCGGGATCATGCGGCCAGATCGAATGCTCGACCCAAACCTCGGCCGTCACCGGCCCCGACACCTCATTGCCATCCTGATGCGCCTCGATGCCAGGCGAAGGATAGGCGCCGAGGTGCGAATGGATGTCGATGATGCCTGGTGTCACCCACTTGCCCGCGGCATCGATCGCCTTTATCCCGGCCGGCATGGTCATCGCGGCTTCGGACCCGATGGCGGATATCTTGCCGCCCTGGATCAGCACCGCGCCCCGCTCGATCATGCCACCAAGCCCATCGAATACCGTCGCGTTACGGATGAACACATCCTCAGCCGGCAGTGGCCTGTAGGTGGAAGGGTAAGGATCCCTGGGGTAGGCCACCCGTGTCGCCATCGGCTTCATCGGTTGGCTGGCCGCCGCCGCAGGTTCGGAGGCTTCCGGCGCCGTTGCCGCGGTGGCGCACGCCGTGGCGGCAAGAGCGACAAGTGGGAGGAGTTTCCAAAGATGCATTCCGCGCCCCGCTGATTTCGCTACGGCAATGTCTGCACAGGCGCGAACCATACGTCAAACCGCTCACACGCGGCAGGCGAGAGCGGCCCGTAACAGGGGTTCGCTTCAAACAGCCAGATCCCTGCGTCACCAGGAGGAAACTCCAGCATGCGTGGCGTGTTTGCTCCTGATCGGAGCCCTGCGCGCGTGTAAAGCTGCTCTGGGGCTGCTCACACGAATTGAGATCGCCGTGATAAATGTGGGCACAGATTCACGCTGGAAGCGTCGTGCCGTTCGCTGGCGCCGACCATGTGCAGACGGCGGCGGCAATTACGCGAACGCCCGACGGCGAGCCGATTTTACGGAGCGTGTGGACCAGCTCCTCGCTGAGCCGGCCGGAGCGTTTTCCCGAATTCTCAAGTCTCGTGCTGTCGGAGGCTGGGGCGAAGGGCTGGTAATCCCAAGCCGGCATCATGGCGGATCGACCGTCGACCGCTGGGAAGGGGATATGCCGGTGACGAGACGTTCCGAGCCAATCCGAAGGAGCAACGACAGCGGTGCATCGGCGGCAGTGAAATGCTAAAACACGTGCGAGCAATGCTGCTGCCCCGGAGCGCGCGATGAAACTCTACGATTCGATCGGACCCAATCCGCGCGTCGTGAAGATGTTCATGGCCGAGAAGGGCATCGTTATTCCGCGGGTCACCGTCGACCTCATGGCTGGCGAAAATCGCCAGCCGGCGCATGTGGCCCGCAACCCCGGCGGGCAGATGCCAACGCTGGAACTGGACGATGGCCGCTACCTCGCCGAGGTCACGGCGATCTGCGAGTACCTTGAGGAAAAGCACCCCAGCCCGCCGTTGATCGGCACGAATGCGGAGGAGCGCGCGATGACGCGCATGTGGACGCGCCGGGTCGATCTCTACATCGTCGAACCGATGCTGACCGGCTTCCGTGCGGCGGAGGGCCATGCGTTGTTCAAGGACCGGATGCGGCTATTGCCGCAGGCGGCTGCAGACCTGAAGGCGATGGCGCAGGAAAGAATCAGCTGGGTCGACGGGCTCATCGGCGGGGGTGATTTCATCGCGGGCAACCGGCACACGCTGGCCGATATCCTGCTGTTCTGCGCGCTAGATTTCGGAGCGAGCGTGGGGCAGCCGATCAACCGCGACAACGCCAACATCGCCGCGTGGTTCGATCGGATGGCAGCACGGCCAAGCGCTGTGGCCAGCAAGGCGTAGGCAATCGCGTGAACGTCAGCAGTGTCATGCGCAAGGCGACCAAAATTCTTCACACGCTTGCCTCGTGCGGCCTGATTGGCGCGCTGATGGGCTACATTGTAATCCTGCTGGCGGCGCCGCAGGATACCGCCGCGGCCTATTCGAATGCGCGCGCGTCCATCGCGGCGTTGTGCAACTACCTGCTGCTTCCCTCGCTGGCGATTGCGCTGATGTCTGGGCTTCTCTCGATGGTGGTGCATTCGCCGTTTCGGGAGATGCGATGGGCTTGGCTCAAGGCGTTGCTGGGCCTCAGCATGTTCGAGGCGACGCTGGGCATCATCGGATCGAAGGCAAGTTCGGCGGCGAGCATCTCTGCAAAGATAGCTGCAGGCGAGGCCGAGCAAAAGGCGCTGGCGGATGCGATCGCCAATGAGTGGGGCGCGCTGACAGCGATCATGGTTCTGTCGTTGGCCAATGTGGTGGTCGGGATATGGCGACCGCGACTATGGAAGACTTCGGATTGAAGCAGACAACGAGCGCGCGGTCCCGTTGACGCCAGCGCTCAACAGACGTCGTGGCGCATGCAACCGATTTCAAGTGCTTGCAACGTGCTTGCCGCTACTCCGCCGTCAGCCCAGCCGGCAATCTCAAATGGCTCTGAAGCAGGCAGACGGGCTTGCCCTCATCCTGTTGCCATGCCTCGGCGTGAACCACAGCGACGCGCTTTCCAAGGCGCCGGATCTGCGCCCGCGCAAAGGTCGTTTCGCGGCGCGCGGGGCGTAGATATTCGACGCTTATGTTGATCGCGCGGGCGGGCGCCCCCGTGCCGACTTCACGTGCGAGCTGCAGCAGGCACGCGATCTCCAGGAAAGACGCGACGCAACCGCCGTGGAGCGCCGGGAGCATCACATTGCCGACGAGCTGGTCACGCACGGGCATCGTTGCGAGAACGCCGCGTTCGTCGGCGTGGGCCGCGATCGCGAGGAAACGGGCGAAGGGCGAGCTGTTCAGGATGGCGTCGAGGTCAACGGCGGCGGTCATTTCACGCTCCGGCGATTGAGCGTGAAGGCGGCCTGCGCGGCGGCCACGGGATCGTCCGGCGAGACATCCCACGCTTCGGCGCGCAGGAAAGCGATGGTACGTGTCGCCCGATAGACGTGCGCCGAGCAGGTGACCGACGCGCGCGGCGCTGCGGGACGCATGTGGTCGATGCGCAGGTCGAGCGTCGCCGGCGCTGCCTCGAAGCCGAGCCCGGCCATGATGGCGAGGCCGCAGGTGTGATCGATGAGGGCGGTCAAGACGCCGGGGGCCAGGATGTCCGTTCCGTCCTGTCCAACCAGATCCTCCCGCCAGGGCAGGAGAATTTCGCCGCGGCCGGCGGAGGATGTGACGAAGCGCATGCCGAGCGCCACCGCATAGGGCGTGTACTCGACCATGCGGGAGGCGTAGGGGTTGCCCGCCCAGTCTCCCACGCCATCGGTCGCCGTATCGTCGCGCTGTCCAGTGTCGCTCATGGCACCCTTCATGTGCACAGGAGCGCGCTGGCGCCAACCTCCTTACGCTATGACAGGCGTCAATGCATCCGCTGTGGCCAAAGCGTCGCCGAGCGCCGCGCCTTCTGCTGTGTTGTCGAATATGCACCAGACCGGGCCGCGCAGGGCTTCAAGGCGTCGCGCGAGCGCCGTGATGAAAGGCGGTCCGTAGGCCGAGTAGTAGATCCGCGGCGAGCCGTGCAGGCGGATATAGGTCATGCCGCGCCAGCCGCCTGGCTCTGATGCGCCCGGAGCCGGCACCGGGTCGGCGGCGGCGCGGCCGATGCTGCGTTCGGCGAGCCACGCGTCGACCTCGGGCGTGAACCAGCTCCTGTGGCGGGGTTCGCATACGGCGGGGACGAAGACGCGGCGGGCGAGGGCGGCGAAGAAGTCAGACGCGCCGGCCTCGTCGAAGGGCAGGCTTGGCGGCAGCTGGACGAGGGCTGCTCCGAGCTTCTCCCCGAGGCCGGAGACTTCGTCAGCGAAACGATCGAGGACGGGCTCGGGGTCGGCGAGACGCTGGTCGTGCGTGAGCAGCTTGGGGACTTTCACCGAGAATCGGAACTGTGTCGGTGTGGAGGCGGCCCAGCGTTCGTAGGTTTTCTGCTGGTGCGGGCGATAGAAAGACGAGTTGATCTCGACGCAGTTCAGCTGCAGCGCGTAGCGGCGCAGGTGGGTTCCGGCGCCGCTAAAAGAGTCCGCATACCGGGACGAAATCGCCCAACCCGCCGCGCCGATCCTGATCTCACGCTCCGCCATGCAGGATAAATGCGGTTGCGGACACGGGGTTCAATGGGCGGGTTGTTTCAGACCTTACACATCCAGCTCGTCGATGAACTTCGCGTTGTCCTGGATGAACTTGAAGCGGAGCTCGGGCTTCTTGCCCATCAGGGTTTCCACGAGGTCTTCGACCGACTTGATCGACTTGGGCAGGGAGACGCGCGCGAGGGTGCGCGTCCTGTGGTTCATCGTGGTTTCCTTGAGCTGCGCCGGCATCATCTCTCCGAGGCCTTTGAAACGGCCGATGTCGGGCTTCTTGCCCTTGAACTCGGTGGCGAGAAGCTCGTCCTTGTGAGCGTCGTCGCGGGCGTAGGCAGACTTGCTGCCGTGGCTGATCCGGTAGAGCGGCGGTTGGGCGAGGTAGAGGCGGCCGTTCTCGATGAGGCCGGGGGTCTGGCGGAAGAAGAACGTGATGAGCAGCGAGGCGATGTGTGCGCCATCGACGTCGGCGTCGGTCATGATGATGATGCGTTCGTAGCGAAGATCCTCGACGCGGAAACGGTGGGCGAGGCCAGTGCCGAGTGCGGTGGCGAGGTCGGAGAGTTCCTTGTTGCCCGAGAGCTTCTCGTCGCCGGCGCTGGCGACGTTGAGGATTTTGCCGCGCAGGGGAAGCACGGCTTGCGTGGCGCGGTCGCGCGCCTGTTTTGCGGAACCGCCGGCGCTGTCGCCTTCCACGATGAAGAGTTCGGTGCCTTGAGCCGAGCCGTCCGAGCAGTCGGCGAGCTTTCCGGGCAGACGGAGTTTGCGTGTTGCGGACTGCCGGGCGACTTCCTTGTCCTTCCGCTTGCGCATGCGGTCTTCGGCCTGGCCGATGGCCCATTCGAGCAGGCGGTTGGCGTTCGCGGTCGACGCGGTGAGCCAGTGGTCGAAGCGATCGCGCATCGCGTTTTCGGTGATGCGGAAGGCGTCTTGCGTTGAGAGTTTTTCCTTCGTCTGGCCGACGAATTCGGGATTGCGGATGAAGACGGAGAGCAGTGCGCCGGCCGTGCCGAGCACGTCGTCCGCCGTGACGAGCGCGGTCTTCTTGTTTCCGATCATCTCGCCATAGGCGCGCAGGCCCTTGGTGAGAGCCGAGCGCATACCGGCTTCGTGCGTGCCGCCTTCAGGCGTGGGGATGGTGTTGCAGTAGGTGCGCGAGAAGCCATCGGCTTCGGTGCCGTAACCGTTGCCGGACCACACCACCGCCCATTCGACGGCGCCGCCACCGTTCACTTCAACGCGGCCGGTGAAGGGTTCGGGCAGCACAAGCTTCGCCTCAACCGTCAGCTCCTTCATCATGTCGGCGAGGCCGTTGGGATAGTGCAGCGTCGCTTCGGGCGGCGTCTTATCGTCTTCCTTGAGCAATTTCGGATCGCAGCTCCAGCGGATTTCCGCGGCACGGCTGAGATAGGCTTTCGAGCGCGCCATCGCGAAGAGCCGCGAGGGGCGGAAGTGGAGTCTCTCGCCGAAGATCTGCGGGTCGGGATGGAATTTGATCTGCGTGCCGCGGCGATTGGGAGCTGCGCCGACCTCCTTCAGCTTCGAGGTCGGGTGTCCGCGCGAATAAGTCTGGCGATAGAGCCTGCGGTCGATGGCGATCTCGACCTCGACGACATCGGACAGCGCGTTGACGACGGAGATGCCAACGCCGTGCAGGCCGCCGGCTGTCTCGTAGGCCTTGTTTGAAAATTTGCCGCCCGAGTGGAGCATCGTCATGATGACTTCGAGGGCGGTCTTGGTCTTGAACTTCGGGTGGATGCCGATCGGGATGCCGCGGCCGTCGTCGCGCACGCAGAGGTATCCGTCGGCGCTGAGCGTGACGTCGATGCGGCTGGCGTGGCCGGCGACGGCTTCGTCGATGGCGTTGTCGAGGACTTCGGCGAAGAGGTGGTGATAGGCGCGCTCGTCCGTGCCGCCGATATACATGCCGGGGCGTTTGCGCACGGGCTCGAGGCCCTCGAGGACTTCGATGTCCTTGGCAGAATAGCCCGAAGTGTCGGACTTGTCTCCGCCGAACAGCTTTGCCTGGTTGGTCTTCGCCATGTGGGTCCTGCGCGCCGAATCAGTGCGGGTTGGAGGTGGATATAGGAGCTAGCCTGAAGCGCGCCGAGGGGACAATTATCGCGATTAACAAACCCTTGTCGCGCGGTTGGTTGTTGGGCTCAACATGGCTCTTGCCACAGGAAATCCACAAGGTTGAGGGCCATTTGGGTCCGGTTTTGCGCGCGCTCCCTTTCGGACTGGCGATGGCCATCGGGCGCACGGGTTGCCCCGCGTGGTTTGGCGTCTCCGCTGTTGGCGGAGGTACCGGTAGAGAAGAGGTTCGCGGATCCCGGGTCCCGGCAGGTGTGTGCGGCGGCGCGCGCACCGCGGCCTGTTGCATCCGTCCGGCGCGATAAAGCTGCCGGCGTGAGGGTTGCCCTGTTCAGGACCAGTCCCTGAAAGTTCACTCCTCGTCGTGTGGACGGCTGCATCGTTTCGCGAAAGGCTTCTAACGCTCGGCCGCATCCATCCCGCGCCGTTGAACTGTGTTCTGCTGCCCTCCATGCGGGATGGATGAGGGTAGTATCTCGCAGGTCTGGAGGTGCGGGATGCACGTGGCTGGAACCGGCCGAATTGATCCGAGAAAGTTACTGAGCTCGTTCGGCGCGCGCCTGAAAGTGTGGGTCCAGACCCGGCTGGTTCCGGCGAGGCTCGACCAAGGTGAGCTATCCGCCTGCTTCGCAGGCGGCCCCATCCGTCGCGCTCTGCGCGCCACCCTCCCCGCCTTTGGCGGGGCAGGACTTCGAGAACAAGATCAACGAAAGTCCTGAGCTTCCAGAGCTAGAACAGCCCGAGGAATTTCTGCGGTTTGAGGGATTCGCAGCGGGCGATCTGCTGTTCGTACCTGGCGGCTTGTGAAGCGACGCGGGCTGCGGTGTCGATGAGCCAACGTTTGGATTTCCATGTGCCCTTGAGATAACCGCCGGCACCTTCGTGGTAGGCGAGGTAGTGGGCCTTGTAGTCGTACTGGCCGAGGCCGGTGCGTTTGCCGGTGCTGGAGAAATACCAGCCGATGAAGTCGCTCGAGTCGCGGAAGCTGTTGCGGCTAGCGCCCCATTTTCCGGTAGCGGCCTTGTACATCTCCCAGGTGGAATCGAGCGCCTGGCTGTAGCCGTGGGCGGACGAGATGTAGCTGCCTTCGACGAGGCCGAACCATTGCCGCTCGCCGCGCGGCGGGCGGGCGTCGTGCTTGAAGCTGCTCTCCTGCTTGATGATGGCCAGCTGCAGGCCCATGGGTGCGCCCCAGTTGCGGGCGCTGTCGCGCAGGGCTTCGTGCCACTGGCGGTTGTCTTTCAGCAGCGCGCAGGCGTCGGCGATCTGGGTGTTCGACGGCGTCGGCATCGAAGCGCAGGCGGTGATGACGAGCGCTGCCAGGGCAGAGATGAGGGGGCGGAAACTGATCATGCCCACCGTTTACCACAATGGGTTTTCGGTTGGCTCGATCTAGACGCAGCAATTAGCGCTAGTTCATTTCGGAAATGGTAACCAGTGTGGCGTCGAGCGCTGCAGAGGCGGAGCCGCCGGTCAGGGGGCGCTCGTTGGCATAGGCTGAGAAGATCAGTGTCTGGCCGCTCCGCGTCGTGAGGAAGCCGGAAAGGGCAGTTGTGCCCATCAGCGTGCCGGTCTTGGCGAAGATACGGCCCTCAAGGCTTGTGCCTGTAAAGCGGCGGCGCAGCGTGCCGTCGATACCGCCGATGGGGAAGGTGGCGCGGAAGGCATCGCTCCAGGGTCGCCGCGTCGTCCAGCCCAGGAGCGTGACGACGGTGCGCGGCGTTACACGATTGTAGACCGACATGCCGGAGCCATCGAAGAGATCCCATGACCAGCGCGGGATGGCGATCTCGGCGAGCATCGTCTCGACGACAGCGAGGCCGGCTTCGCGTGAGCCATCGCCTGTTGCCAGGCCGACGCGGCGGAGCAGGAGTTCGGCGTGGAGGTTCTGGCTCTGCTTGTTGAGGAAGGTGACGTTCTCGATGAGCGGCGCGGGGACAAGGCGCGCGATCTCGACGCCGGGGCGGGGCGAGGTGAATTCGGTGGCTGTGCTGTCGAAGAGTTTCAGCGGACGGTAGCGCGCCTCGATGCCGTCCGTGACTGTGACGCCGCGCGCTTCGAGCAGGGCCGACAGGCGCATGGCGGCGGCCCACGCGGGATCGTGCACGGCGACGGGAAGGACAAGCGGCGGGGCACCGGCCTTGATGCGGCCGTAGACGCGGATTGCGGTGTCACCCGGGATGCGCTCGGCGAGGATGAGGGTTTCAAGATCGGAGTCGGCGGCGATTGTGTCGACATGGTTGTCGATGTCGTAGAGTTCGGGCGGGGTGCGGTAGGCGATCTCGCCTTGCGCGCCGTCCTGCGGGCCTGGCGTGACGACGAGCGTCACTTCATTGCTGTTGACGGTGAGCGCGGACACGGGTTCGCCCGAGCGGGTGACGATGTCGTCGAGGCTCCAGCCCGGCGGCCAGGGTTCGCGCGAATAGAGCGTCTCGTCGGCGACGATGGTGTCGACTTCGGTGATGCCATTCGACAGTACAGCGTCGGCGAGCGAGGAGAGGCAGTTGCGTTCGCAATCCGGCGCATCGATCAGCGTTGGGTCGCCTGCGCCGACGAGGAAAAGCGCGGGCGAGGCGCCTTCAGCCGTGATGAGGCGGAGGGATGTGCCGCGCGCGGGGTCAGGCTGCGTCATGTCGCCAAGGGTGTGGAAGGCGGCGGCGATGGTAAAGAGCTTGGTGTTGGAGGCGGGCAGGAAGCGCTGGTCGGGATTGATGGCGATCAGTTCGCGGCCGTCGAGCGTGGTGACGACGAGGCCCCAGCGCGTGCCTTCGAGGCCGGGTGCGTCCAATTGATCGCGAGCGCGGTCCGAGAGGGAGGCGCAGGCGGTCAGTGCAAGGGTGGCAAGGAGGGAAAGGAAGACTCGCATCGGGTCACCCTAACGAGGCCTTCCCAAACGGAAAGCCGGTTCGTGCGAGAAGGACATGACCATGTCACGGGGAAGCGATAGCGTGCCCGGTATGACACAGATTGATCGACGCAGGCTTCTGGCTCTGGGTGCAGCTTCTCTGGCCTTGCCCGCGGCGATCGAGAAGGCGTGGGCGATCGATGCGAAATCCGCGACGGGGACGATCCAGGACGTCGAGCATGTGGTGATCCTGATGCAGGAGAACCGGTCGTTCGACCATTACTTCGGGACGATGAATGGCGTGCGCGGGTTCGGGGACCGGTTTCCGGTTCCGCTGCCGGGCGGGCGCACGGTGTGGGCGCAGGGGCATACGAAGGCTGCGCCGCCTGCGATCGCGCCGTTTCCGCTCAACACGCAGCAGACATTCGCGCACATGCGGGTGGAAGGCACACCGCATTCGTGGGCGGATGCGCAGTATGCCTGGGACAATGGACGGATGACCAACTGGCCCGACCAGAAGCATCCGCATGCGATGGGTCATTACGAGCAGGCAGACATTCCATTCCAGTGGGCGCTCGCGAATGCCTTCACGATCTGTGATGCGTACCACTGCTCGTTCACGGGCGGCACCAACACCAACCGGCTGTTCCTGTGGACCGGCACGAATGACGGCGCGGGCGCGCGCGGCGGACCTTCGATCTCCAACTCGCACGACACGCTGCCGGACAAACAGCCTGAGGCGAAGACGCCCTATACGTGGACGACCTATCCCGAGCGGCTGGAGGCGGCGGGGATCAGCTGGAAGATCTACGAGGACATGGCGGACAATTTTGGCGACAACCCTTTGGTCGGCTTCAAGGCGTTCCGCGACAGCCTGGCGGGGACGGGCAATCCGGCTCTGGCCGCGAAGGGGCTGGCGACACAGCATCTCGATGTGCTGCTCAGCGATGTGAGGGCGGGGACGTTGCCGCAGGTTTCGTGGGTGATTTCGCCGGCTAAGGATAGTGAGCATCCGGGGCCGTCGAGCCCGGCGCAGGGGGCGGACTATATCGCGCAGGTGCTGGATGCGCTGACGGCAAATCCCGCACTGTGGGCGAAAACGGTCCTGTTGATCAATTTCGATGAGAATGATGGCTTCTTCGATCATGTGCCGCCGCCGGCGCCGCCCTCTAAGGATGCGGAAGGCAGGATGCTGGGCGGATCGACGGTGGACACGGCGGGCGAGTATCATCGTGTGCGCGCCCAGAGCGAGAAGTCGGCGGAGCGCGATGACCTGATGGGGCGCCCTTACGGGCTGGGGCCGCGCGTGCCGATGTATGTGGTCTCGCCCTTCTCGCGCGGTGGTTTTGTGAATTCGGAAGTGTTCGACCATACGTCGGTGATCCGGTTCTGTGAGAAGCGGTTCGGTGTGATGGAGCCGAACATCTCGGCCTGGCGCCGCGCGGTGTGCGGCGACCTGACGAGCTGTTTCGACTTCAAGACGCCGAATGCGGCGGTGGCTGCGTTGCCGACGACGCTGGAGACGGCGCAGCGTGCAGCGACGCTGGCCGGGCGCACCACACCGCCGACGCCGGGAACCGTCATTGCGCCGATGCAGGTAAACGGGGTGAGGCCGTCTCGGGCGCTGCCTTACCGGTTCAGGATTGTTGAGGTGGGCGTGGAAAGGCCAGCGTTCCATTTCATCAACACCGGCGAGGCGGGCGTGGTGTTCCACGTCCATGACCTGATCGATCCCGCAGCACCGCCACGGCGCTACACGGTGAGCCCGCTGACCGGACTTGTCGGCGAGTGGGCTGTCGGGGCGTATGACCTCGCCGTCTTCGGACCCAATGGGTTCTACCGGCGCTATGCTGGCGCGGGCGGACCGAAGGTGTCTGCGGTGGAGACGAAATTTATGCGGGACAAGCCTGAGATCGAGCTCAGCGTCTGGAGCGTCGCAGATGGCGACGTGCTGAGCATCGTCTCCGAAGGCTATCCCAGCGCGCTGGCGGGCTGGACCTGCAGCCCCGGACTGCGGCGCGGGAATCCCCCCCACAGCACTCATGCGTGGAACCTCGAAGCCACGCATGGCTGGTATGATTTCACAGTGCGCAGCGCGGCAGATCCTGGCTGGCTGCGCCGGTTTGCTGGTCGGCACGAGACCGGAGCCCATGGCTTCAGCGATCCGGCCATGGGTGGTGTGGCGGTGATGGCCTGGGCGTGAGTTTGCTTCCTGTGCTGGAGAGTTATCGCGAACGCTGGGTTGGTTGGGTGAAAGATCCGCTGATCGCGCGCGCGGGCGTAACGTTCGACCGGATGCTGGCGGGTTCGATCATCGCGCCGCCGGGCAAGGTTCGGGTGTGTGCGTGGTACGTGGATTTCGACGAGCGGCCGACGTGTTACCTTGACGTGGACGGCGCGGAAGAGGCGAGGCGGGTTTGCGCGGGGCTGTTTGAGGCATGCGTGTGGAATGTGGATTTCGCCACGGCGCATGATGATGTGGGCGGGGTGATTGTGGCGGCACCATACTGAAGTGATGCGCGGGCGCTGCGCGGGCCGGACAAGGGTTCGGCGGGCCTGGAAAAAGGGCCCGGAAAAGGGGCCCGGAAAAAGAAAGTGGCGCCAGGTCCCCCCAGCGCCACCTTTGCCCCCCGGCAAGTCTGACTGATCGACGTCGGGATCAGTACTTGTAGTACATGTCGAATTCGACGGGGTGCGGGTGCATATCCACGCGCATCACGTCTTCCATCTTGAGGTCGATGTAGCTGTCGATGAAGTCGTCGTCCATGACGCCGCCAGCCTTGAGGAAGTCGCGGTCGGCGTCGAGGCTGTTGAGGGCTTCGCGCAGCGAGCCGCAGACGGTCGGGATGTTCTTCAGCTCCTCCGGCGGAAGGGCGTAGAGATCCTTGTCCATCGATGGGCCCGGATCCATCTTCTTCGCGATGCCGTCGAGCCCGGCCATCATAAGCGCGGTGAAGGTGAGGTAGGGGTTCGAGGCGGGGTCCGGGAAGCGGACCTCGATGCGCTTGCCCTTCGGGTTCGGGGTCCATGGAATGCGGACCGAGGCCGAGCGGTTGCGGGCGGAGTACGCCAGCAGCACGGGGGCTTCGTAGCCCGGGACCAGGCGCTTGTAGGAGTTGGTAGTCGCGTTCGAGAAGGCGTTGATGGCTTTGGCGTGCTTGATGATGCCGCCGATGTACCAGAGGCACTCCTGCGAGAGGTCGGCGTACTTGTCGCCGGCGAAGAGCGGTTTGCCGTCGCGCCAGATCGACTGGTGGACGTGCATGCCCGAGCCGTTGTCCTTGTAGTAGGGCTTCGGCATGAAGGTTGCGGTCTTGCCGTACGAGTGCGCGACGTTGTGCACGATGTATTTGTAGAGCTGCATGTTGTCGGCCATCTGGACCAACGTGTTGAACTTCATGCCGAGCTCATGCTGCGCGGGGGCGACCTCGTGGTGGTGCTTCTCCGGCTGGAGGCCGAGTTCGGCCATCAGCGTCAGCATCTCCGAGCGCATGTCCTGCAGCGAGTCGATCGGGGGCACCGGGAAGTAGCCGCCTTTCGGTCCCGGGCGGTGGCCCATGTTGCCGCCTTCATACTGCTTGCCGGTGTTGTACGGCAGCTCACGGTCGTCGAACGAATAGCCCGTGTTGTTCGGATCGGTGTTCCAGCGCACGTCGTCGAACACGAAGAACTCGGCTTCCGGGCCGAAGAAGGCGGTGTCGCCCACGCCCGAGGATTTCAGGTAGTTCTCGGCTTTCTTGGCCATCATCCGCGGGTCGCGGTTGTAGGCGGTGTTGTCGTTCGGGTTGAGGATGTCGCACATGATGGCGAGCGTGGTGTTCTGGAAGAACGGGTCGATGCGGGCCGAGGACGGATCCGGCATCAGGAGCATGTCGGACTCGTTGATGGCCTTCCAGCCGGCAATCGACGAGCCGTCGAACATCGTGCCGTCAACGAACAGATCCTTGTCGACCATAGAGAGGTCGAAGGTGACGTGCTGCATCTTGCCCCGAATGTCGGTGAAGCGCAGGTCGACGTACTGGACGTCTTTTTCCTTGATGGTCTTGAAGATTTGGTCGGACACCTAGTCCCTCCGTTTCACCCCGGCTCCTCTTGAGTGTCCAAGAATCGCCGATCCATTTTTTAAGTTATCGCTCAGAACTCAGATCGCCTGGTCGCCCGTTTCGCCCGTGCGGATGCGGATGACCTCGGTGATTTCGGAGACGAATATCTTCCCGTCGCCGATCTTGCCAGTGTGTGCCGACTTCGTGATGGCTCCGAGTGCTGCTTCGAGTTGCCCGTCGGAGACAACGACTTCGATCTTCAGCTTGGGCAGGAAATCGACGATGTATTCGGCGCCGCGATAGAGTTCGGTGTGGCCGCGCTGACGGCCGAAGCCCTTGGCCTCGATGACAGTCATGCCCTGAAGGCCGACGCCATGAAGCGCCTCCTTCACTTCATCGAGTTTGAAGGGCTTGATGATCGCTTCGATCTTCTTCATCCGGTGTCCTCGATAGTCCCAGATTGTGGGGACGCCGCTGGGGCGTCTGAAAGCGTCACCGCTCATGCACGATGGCGGGGATGGCGAGTAGGGCGGGTGCCTGAAGATCGTGCGTCCGGGCTTGGGGCGCCTCAGACACGTGCGCCGCTGCCGAATTATTGGGCGCCGCCAGCCCAGCTTATCCACAGGAGCGCGCGGGTCCGCTCCGTGGTAAGAAGCAGAATCCCCAAGGCTGACGGACCGTTCTGCAAGATGATTTACCTTATTCGACATGGCGAACCGGCCGGAAGCTGGGGCGCGCATCCCGATCCGGGGTTGACCGATCTTGGGGCGCGCCAGGCTTTCGCTACGGCAGAGACCCTGGCGAAGGCAGGGGCAAAGTGGGCGGTTACCTCGCCGCTGGCGCGCAGCAGGGAGACCGCCGCCCAATTCGAGAAGCTGATGGAAACCCATGCGCGCATCGAGACCGGGGTTGGCGAGATCATCACGCCGCCGGGCATCGTGGATCGCGCGGCCTGGCTCCAGGGCGTGATGTCTGGGTCATGGAGCGAGGCGGGCGAACAGCTGCAGGTCTGGAGGCAGAGCGTGCTCGCTGCGGTCGAGAAGCTGCCGGACGAGACAGCGGCTTTCTCGCACTTCATTGCGATCAATGCGGTGGTTGGGTTGTTGACCGGGCATGACCGCGTGGTCGTGTTCAAGCCTGGGCATGCATCGATCACCAAGCTGCAGCGCGTTGGCGGCAAGCTGCGTGTGGCCGAACTGGGATCCGAAGCGACGACGGTGGTGACCTAGATAACGCGGCTGCTGCGTCATGTGCGCGCCGACCACGGGGCGCTGAAGAACCAGACGGCTCAAGGCTTCGCCGCGCAGCGCGCCTGGTGCGATTAGGCCTCAAGGGCGGCCCACAGCTTCATTCCGAAGAGTGCTTGCCCGACGATGTGCTTCACGCTTGCCGTGACGAAGGGGTCATTCGGGGTCAAGAGGATCGCGAATGGGTACACCAGAGCAGTTTGCGTTGGCGCTATCGGAGATCAGCCGCTTGACCGGGCTTGAGGTTCGGGATGCGCGGACCTTGAGCCAGCATGAGCTCGATGGGCTGACGCCCGTCGACGATCGTTCGCTCTGCGATGTTCCAGCTTTCGAGAATGCAGTCATGATGGCGAACGGCCTCGCGGCGACGCGCTCGCTGGACGTGGGCGTGGAGCGTTCAACACTGAAGTCTGGCTGGCGATGCTGCTTTGCGAGATGCATCTGACGCGATTGTTCCCAGTCAGGATCGGCGCTGATGCCTATCGGATCTTGAGGATTGCTGAGCGTTGCGACCGCGTGGTGCTGACCGACAGGAGAGCGCCACGCACGCGGCTGGTCAAGCAGGTTGAGGATGATGCGCTGCGCCATGTGTTCCTGTCGATGCGCGAGCCGAATCTCGCGCTGGCGGATCTTATCGAGGAGTGGCTGCCGCATCTGAGCCGCAACTTCGCGCTGATCTCTGGGGCAGGGGACCCCCACGGCGCCCCGGCAGATCGACAAGCGATGGCGCCCGTTTGATGTGAAGGCGTGCAGCTGGATTGCAGAAATTCTGGCGCATCGCAGACTGACGCGGCGGTTTGCAGAGAATCTGGATTTCGATGGCGATACGCGCATGCCGCCTTTGCCTCTGGGGCTGGCTTTGCTGATGACGCGCGCCCAGCCGATGCAGCCGTTGATGCCGTCGCGCCATTGGCGGGGCGTCTGCCGGGTGTGTTGTGTGCGCAGCGTGCGCGTGATGGCGGTCGGCGGGAACAGCGACCGCTGGCGCATGGCGCGGGGAGCCAGTTCTGCACGGTCCTCAAAGGTGAAGTGTCGGAGGCGTCGCTTTCTGACCTTGTACAACTGCGTTCGTTCGTGACGTCCGTTGAAGGCGGCGGGATCGGTCCATCGCCGAAGGCGTGGCGCGCGACCATGAGCGGGGCGGTTCCGATCATTCGCAGCGCCCGCTGGAGGCTGCCTATCGACAGCTTGCGGTCGCGTTTGTGCCCGACTTGGCGGCAGATTCGATAACGTCTGAAAGGCTGGCGATGTGGCGCAACATGTACGCGCCGCTGCATGATGCGCTTGACCTGCTGGCGGAGGTGCTGCGGCGGTTGGGCATTGATTACTGGTGGGCGCAGAAAGAGGCGGGGCGGCTTGCGACGGACTGCATGTCGGTTGCGCCTCAGGCGGCGACGCGTTTCCGGAAAAGGAAGTAGGCGATCACCACGATGACGAGGCAGGTGGTGGAGGCGATGAGTTCGTAGCGGCTGCCAGGTTGCAGCGACATGGCGACGAGCACGGCGACCATGGCGGCGAGGACGATGTAGCCGCTCCAGGGGTAGAACCAGGTCTTCAGCTTCAACTGTTCGGGCGGGGTTTTTGGGCGGAGGATAAGGTGGGCCATTACGACAGGCATGTAGACGAAGATCATCAGCGCACCTGAGGCGCTTATCAGGAAGCCGAACAGGTCTTTCGGGAAGAAGGCTTCAAGCGCAACGGCCGCAAGCGCGATGGCGGCACCGACGAGGATGGCGCGGGAGGGGACGCCCCGCCTGTCGACCTGCACGATCCATCGCGGTGCGTCGCCGCGGCCTGCGAGAGTGAACATAATACGCGAGGCGACGTAGATTCCGGAGTTGAGGCAGGAGAGGACTGCAACGAGTACGATCACGTCCATGGCGAGGCCGGCGCCCGGTATGCCAACCTTGTCCAGCGCCATGGTGAAGGGGGACATGCGCTGGATGGCGGCTTGCTCCGCGATCTCGCGCCAGGGAACCACCGCGACGATGAGCGCGATGGAGACGACGTAGAACAGCAGGATGCGGAAGATAAGGACGGTGGTGAGATTGGCGATGGTTTTCTCGCCTTCGTGCGCTTCGGCGGCGGCGACGGTGGCGATCTCGGCACCGACGAGGGTGAAGATCAGCGAGGTGACGCCGGCGATGACGGGCAGCCAGCCCATCGGGGCAAAGCCGCCATCATTGGTCCAGTTGGAAAAGGTCATGCCACCGGTGGGGTTCATGCCGAGCGCGAAGCTGAGCGCGATGACGATGAAGGCGATGATCGCAGCGACCTTGATGGAGGAGAACCAGAATTCGAACTCGCCGAAATTGCGGGTGGAGAGAAGGTTCGAGGCGGTGAGCAGGACTGTGAGGACGAGACCTGTCACCCAAGTGGGGATGTCGGGTAGCCAGGGCTTGATGATGCTGGCGCCGGCGATGGCCTCGAAGGCAACGACGATCACCCAGAAATACCAGTAGAGCCAGCCGGACGTGAATCCGGCGAGGTTACCCATGGCGAGGCGCGGGAATTCGGTGAAGGCGCCGGTCTCGGGATAAGCCATCGCCATCTCGCCAAGCATGCGCATGACGAACAGCACGATCAGGCCGGTGAGGATGTAGCTGACGATGACGGCCGGGCCGATGGCGGCGATGGCGTTGATCGAGTTGACGAACAGGCCGGCGCCGATGATGCCGCCAATCGAGATCATCGCGATATGGCGCGCGCGCAGGGATCGCGCGAGCTTTGGCGTCTCGACGGCTAGTGCTGCGTCGGTCAATGGAATCCCCGCTTTCGCCACGATGAGCAAGACCCTATCGGGGGGATTGTGCGGCGCAAGCGCCATGCGGCCACAAGAAAAGCTTCGCGACTCCGCTGGCGCGCACTAGATTTCTCTCCATGAGCACAGCGATCCTTACCTGCGAACAGGTCCGCGCCGCCGAGCGGATGGCGGGGGAGCGCGGGATTTCGCTGTGGCCGCTGATGCAGAAGGCGGGGCAGGCTTGCGCCGATGTGCTGCATGCCGAGTTTCCGGACGGGCGCGTGATCGTGGTGGCGGGACCGGGCAATAATGGCGGCGATGCGTTTGTGGCGGCGCAGCGGCTGCGCGATCTTGGGCGGAATGTCTGGGTGTTCGATCTGGCGCCTGCGGGGGAGCGGACGGAGGAGGGGCAACAGGCGCTGACCGCGCTGATGGGGCCGCGGCAGCCTCTGGAGGATATGCGGATCGAAGCGGGCGACGTGGTGCTCGATGGACTGTTCGGCGCGGGATTGTCGCGGGCGCTTGAAGGCGAGGCGGCGTTTGCGGTGGAGCAGGTGAATGCTTCGGGCGCGCGCGTGGTGGCGATCGATGTGCCGTCTGGCGTGATGGGCGACACTGGCGCCGTTGCCGGCCCGGCAATACGCGCTGATGTGACGGTAACGTTCTGCTGCAAGAAGCCGGCGCATGTGTTGCTGCCGGCGATGGAGCTGTGCGGAGAGGTGATCGCGGCGGAGATCGGGTTCTCGGATTTCGTGGAGCGAGCGGGCGGCGGCGTGCTGCATGAGAACGGACCAGCCTTATGGCTCAGGCGCTATCCGTGGCCGCAGTCTACCGGGCACAAGCACAGGCGCGGGCGTCTTGGCGTGGTGACGGGGCCCATCAGTTCGACGGGCGCTGCGCGGCTCGCGGCGCAGGCTGGGCTGCGGATTGGCGCGGGGACTGTGCGGCTGCTTTGTCCGCCGTCTGCGCTGATTGTCGTGGCGGCGTCGGTGACGTCACCGCTGGTCAGCAGCTTCAAGGATGAGCAAGATCTTCTGGCGCTGACGCAGGACATGCAGGCGGTGGTGATCGGGCCTGCGGCAGGGGTGACCGAGGCGACGCGTACGCATGTGGCGGCGCTTGCTGGCGTTGGCCGCGCGCTGGTGCTGGATGCGGATGCGATCACCGTTTTTGCCGGTGAGGCGGAGAGGCTGGCCGGCCTGCTTGAGGCGCCGGCTGTGCTGACGCCGCACACAGGGGAGTTCGACAGGTTGTTTCCGGGGCTGCGCGAGCAGGCTTCGAGCAAGATCGAGGCGACGCGGGCAGGGGCGAAGCAGGTTGGCGCAGTTGTGGTGCTGAAAGGTCCGGATACGGTCATCGCGGCTCCGGATGGGCGCGCAGTGGTGAACACGCATGCGACGCCTTTCCTTGCGACCGCCGGATCCGGTGATGTGCTGGCGGGGGTTGTCGGTGGGTTACTGGCGCAGGGGATGGAGGCGTTCGATGCGGCCTGCGCGGGCGTGTGGATGCATGGTGATGCGGGGCGGCGGGCAGGGCCGGGGATGATCGCGGACGATCTGGACGCAGCGCTGCGCGAGACGATTGCGGAGCTTTACGCTAAGGCGCGGCCGCCGCGCTGAACAGCGTCACGCAACTGTAATGGAGGCGGGGCATGCATGGCGCGCAATGATGGAGGTCTTCATGCGCAGGATTGTGGCGTCGCTTCTGGTTCTTGGTCTGCTGGCGCCCACGCCGGCGGTTGCGCATGACAGCGAGAGCATCGCGACTGCACGGCGGATCGTGTTTCCGAAGCTGCAGGACGGGCGCTCGGTGCTCGCGGTCGACCTCCACACTCACAGCGTGTTCTCGGATGGATCCGTCTGGCCGGACGTGCGTGTCGAAGAGGCCAAGCGCGACGGGCTGTTTGCGCTCGCAGTCTCAGAGCACCTTGAGTACCAGCCGAAGGCCGCCGATATTCCGCACCCCGATCGTAACCGCTCTTTCGCGATCGCGAGCCAGGCTGCGATCGTGAAGCCGGATGCCACAGGCGCGAACAGGGCGCCTTTGCTGGTCATCAACGGGTCGGAGATCACCAAGCTGGCGATCCAGCCTGGTCACATGAATGCAGTCTTCATCACCGACGCCAACGCGATGATGCCCAAGGCGGGGCTCAATCCGGTGGATGCGGCGCGCGAGCAGCTGAAGACGGCGAATGCGCAGGGCGGCTTCACCTTCTGGAACCATCCCTACTGGACGTCACAGACGCCGAACGGGATTGCGACGCTGGATCCGGTGCATGCCGACTTCATCAAACAGGGGCTGCTGCACGGCATAGAAGTGGTCAATGGCGCCGACATGTCGGACGAGGCGTTCAGGATCGCGCTCGACAACAACCTGACGATTATCGGAACGTCCGACATCCACGGCCTGATCGACTGGGACTATGATCTCGCCAATGGCGGGCACCGGACGGCGACGTTGGTGCTGACCGGCTCGGAGACGGAAGCTGGCGTGAAGGCGGCGTTAAGGGCGGGCGACACGGTTGCCATCTATAACGACAACCTGATCGGCAAGAAGGCCAATGTCGAAGCGGTGGTGCGCGCGACGCTGAAAATGGAAATCGGCGAGTCTGTGCCGCGCTCGACCGTTCAGGGCGTTAGCATCATCAACGACAGCCCGGTTGACTACATGATCGAGAATCTCGGGCCTAACGACGCCTATGACGAGGGGCACGTTTTCACAGTGAAGTCTGGCTCGACCTTCACGCTCCTGATGAAGAATGTGCCCGACCCGGCGAAGCTGGCGCTCAACTTCAAGGTGCTGAACGCTTATGTGGCGCCGCGCGAATACCTGACCCTGCAGCTCCGGGATGTAACGCCCTAGCCCGGCAGGGGCGGATCTTGCATCATGCCTCTGGTCGGGCGACACGAGGCTATTGCACCGATTCCGTGGGATACGGCGTGACACTGATCCAGGACGCACAGGATGACATGCGCGACGGCTATCACAGCGGCGCGCCCGGGGTGCTGGCGTCGTCGCTGGCATGGATCGCGGCGGCGGCTTCTGTCGTGCTGCTGTCGCCGCAGCAAGCGGTTTGGGTGCTGTTCTTCGGCGGAATGTTCATCTTTCCGGTCGGGGTGGTGATCGGCAAGATTCTGGGCGATCGCGCGACCCACGCGAAGGGCAATCCCCTGGCGTCGCTGGCGGCGGCGAACACGGTCTGGATGCTGCTCTGCTTTCCGCTGGCGTTTGCGGCGCAGATGCTGATGATCGAATGGTTCTTTCCGGCAATGCTGCTTATCATCGGCGGTCGGTATCTCACCTTCGCGGTGATGTATGGGATGAAGGCTTACTGGCTGCTGGGGTTTGCGCTGGCGGCCGTGGGATTGGCGTCGGGCTATACTGGGGTCGCGCCGATTGTCTCGGCAGCAACGGGCGCGGCGACCGAGCTGGTATTTGCGATCGTTATCTTCGTGCTGCATGGCCAGTGGGCCCGCGGGCGGAAGGCGATGGCGGCTGCCTGACGGCTTGCGGTTGTGCCGCCGCGGGGCGATCATCGGAGCATGACCGAACGCTATCGTACCTTCCGGGACTTCTATCCGTTCTACCTGAGCGAGCATGTGAACGTCGTGAGCCGGCGGCTGCACGTGATCGGCACGAGCATTGTGATGCTGTGCCTGTTCACGTCGGTGTGGTTTCTCGATTGGCGCTGGCTCGTGGTGATCCCGTTCATCGGGTATGGTTTTGCGTGGGTGGGGCATTTCTTCTTCGAGAAGAACCGGCCGGCGACGTTCAAATATCCGGGCTTCAGCCTGATGGGTGATTTTCGCCTGTGGTGGGAGACGGTGACCGGGGAGCGCAGGTTCTAGGGCTTCTGGCGTTCACGAGCGGCGGGGTCTAGATTGCGCGCATGAGTGATCTGGACACATGGCGGCGGAAGCTGAAGTTCCGGGCGGACCGGCGGGGGATGCGGGAGCTGGATCTCTACATGCAGCAGTTCACGGACGCGCATCTGGCGCTGTTCGATGAACGCGAGCTGCGTGAGTTCGAGGCGGTTCTTGATATCCCGGACCAGAATGTTTTCGACTGGATCATGGGGCGCGACGAGCCGTCTCAGGAGCAAAGGTCGGAAGTGCTCGACCTGCTTCTTTCATTCCGGTATGCCGCGCCCAGATAGGTGAAGCTGCGCGGGTTTTCGCGTTCGGTGGAACTGTAGAGTGACGTGCCGGCCTGACGCTCATCGAGGCGTTCGGGCGGATCCTGTATTTCGTTGTGAGTGCACATGCGCGTCTGGGATGCTCTCGCCAGCCAGAAACAACCGGTGCGGGTCTATGAGACGCCGTTCATTGCGGACGTGCGACTCATGGCGGAGGCGGCGCAGAAGCGGGGCGGGGCGTCGCTGTATGTCGCGCGGGATGACCGGCATGCGTTCATGGCGGCGGCGGCGGCGCGGTTCTTTGCGCCGCTGCTGGAGGTGATCAACCTGCCGGCATGGGACTGCCTGCCGTATGACCGGGTGAGCCCGTCGCCCGGCGTGGCGGCGCAGCGATGTGCGGCCCTGGCGCGGCTGGCGAGCCGGAATGTGGGATCGCCGCCTGCGCTGGTGGTGACGACGGCGTCGAGCGCGGTCCAACGCGTGCCGCCGCGGTCTCACATGGGGCTGGCGGGGTTTGTGGCGCGCGTCGGCGACAGCGTGGCGACGGACAAGGTGCGAGCGTATCTCGATATCAATGGCTACAGCCGGGCGTCCACCGTGCGCGAGCAGGGCGAGTATTCGATGCGCGGGGGCATCGTCGACATCTTCGCGGCGGGCATGCCGGAGCCGGTGCGGCTCGATTTCTTTGGCGATGAGCTGGAGGGAGCGAAGTATTTCGATCCGGAGACGCAGCGCTCCACGGTGGAACTTAAGGAGATCGTGCTCGCCCCCGTGAGCGAGATCGATTTCTCGGACGAGGCGCTGAGCCTGTTGCGGAAGAATTTCCTGGCGGCGTTCGGCTCGCCCGGCGGCGATCCGACCTATGAGGCGGCGCGGGAGCGCATTCGCCGGCAGGGCGTGGAGCAGTGGCTGCCGCTGTTCTACGAAAATCTCGAGACCGTGTTCGACTATGTCGGCACCAAGGCGCTGATCGGGCTCGATCCGCAGACAGGGGAGGCGGCGAGCGAGCGAATCGCGCAGGCGGAAGAGTACTTCGAGGTGCGTCGCAGCTCGGCCAAAGCGGGCGGACTGACGCAGCATGTTCTGCCGCCGCAGCGGCTGTATCTCACGCCGGCCGAGCTGGGTAAGGCGCTGAATGCGCGGGCCACCGTGTCGTTCACAACGCAGAATGCGCCCGAAAAATGGGATGGGCAGGCAAGCGGACAGATCGAGGGATTGGTCGGGCGCGCGAAGCCGGGACGCAGCTTTGTTCTGGAGCGGGCTGATCCGAATGCGAACCTTTTCGATGCGGTTGTGCGGCACATTCGCGAGCGCCAGGCGGCCAGCAAGAAGGTGATCGTCGCGGCGTGGAGCGTGGGCTCGGCGAGCCGGCTGGTCGGCATTCTGGACGACCACGGGATTCCGAACGCGAAGTCCGTGAAGTCCTGGCCCGAGGTGGCCAAGGGGCAGGTGGCGGTTGCGGAGATCGCGGTCGAGACGGGGTTCGAGGACGATGATCTCGTCATCATCTCCGAGCAGGACATGCTGGGCGACAAACTGGCGCGGCCGCGCAAGCGGAAATCGTCGGCTGCGGTGATCGCAGAGGCGGCTGCGATGTCTCAGGGCGACCTGATCGTGCACGTCGAGCATGGGGTCGGGCGGTATGAGGGGCTCAAGACCGTCACGGTGAACCAGGCGCCGCATGACTGCCTTGAGCTGGTCTATGCGGGCGGGGATAAAATCCTGTTGCCGGTCGAGAACGTCGAACTGGTCTCGCGCTATGGCGGGGAGAGCGGCGAGGGCGCGCTCGACAAGCTTGGCGGGGCGGGATGGCAGTCGCGAAAGGCGCGGGCCAAGAAGAAGATCATGGACATGGCGGACGAGCTGATCAGGCTCGCCGCCGAGCGCGAACTGAAGACGGCGCCGAAGACGGATTCAGCGGATGGCGTGTTCCGGGAGTTTGCGGCGCGTTTCCCGTATGAAGAGACGGACGACCAGCTCTCGGCCATCGCGGATGTGATCAAGGACCTGACATCGGGCAAGCCGATGGATCGCCTGATCTGCGGCGATGTTGGTTTTGGAAAAACCGAGGTTGCGTTGCGCGCGGCGTTCCTCGTGGCGATGTCGGGGATGCAGGTCGCCGTGGTGGCGCCGACGACGCTGCTGTCACGCCAGCATTTCCATACTTTCTCGGAGCGGTTTGCAGGCTGGCCGATCAAGGTTCGGCACCTGTCGCGGTTCGTGGGAGCGAAAGAGGCGGCGCAGACGAAGGCGGAGATCAACTCCGGCGAGTGTGATGTGGTGGTTGGCACGCATGCGCTGCTGGGCAAGGGGATAGACTTCAAGCGGCTGGGCATGATCGTCGTCGACGAGGAACAGCGCTTTGGCGTGAAGCACAAGGAGCGGCTTAAGGAGCTGAAGGCGGATGTGCATGTGCTGACGCTGTCGGCGACGCCGATCCCGCGCACGCTGCAGATGGCGCTGACGGGCATTCGCGACCTGTCCATCATTGCGACACCGCCGATCGATCGCCTCGCAGTGCGGACCTATGTGGTGGAGTTCGATCCGGTGACGATCCGCGAGGCGCTGCTGCGGGAGAGGTATCGCGGCGGGCAATCCTATTTCGTCGCGCCGAAGGTGGCGGACCTGCCATTCCTGGAGCGGTATCTGCGCGAGCAGGTGCCGGAGGTATCGTTCCTGACCGCGCACGGGCAGATGGCAGTGACGGACCTCGAGGACGTTATGGCGGGGTTCTATGACGGCAAGGCCGATGTGCTGCTGTCGACGACCATTGTGGAATCGGGGATCGATATTCCGCGTGCGAACACGTTGATCGTGCATCGGGCGGACATGTTCGGGCTGGCGCAGCTGTACCAGCTGCGCGGACGGGTGGGGCGCGCGAAGCTGCGGGCGTATGCCTATCTGACGACGCCGGATGACGAGAAGCTGACCGAGGGCGCCGAGAAGCGGCTGAAGGTGTTGCAGTCGCTGGATAGTCTCGGCGCGGGCTTCATGCTGGCGAGCCACGACCTTGATATGCGCGGCGGCGGTAACCTGCTGGGCGATGAGCAGTCGGGGCACATCAGGGAAGTTGGCGTCGAGCTTTACCAGCAGATGCTGGAGGACGCGGTAAAGGCGCTGCGGTCGGGCGAGAGTCTCGACACACATGAGGTGGCGGACGAGTGGTCGCCGCAGATCGATATCGGCGCGGCGGTGCTGATTCCCGAAAGCTATGTCGAGGACCTTGCGACGCGGTTGTCGCTGTATCGCCGTCTGGCGGACCTGACGGATGATGGCGAGCGCGAGGCGTTTGCGGCGGAGCTGATCGATCGATTTGGTCCGCTGCCGGATGAGACGAAGCAGCTGCTGGAGATCACGGCAGTGAAGATCCTCTGCAAGAAGCTGGGGGTCGCGAAGGTATCGGCGGGACCGAAGGGGGCGCTGCTGGCATTCCGGGATAATGCTCCGCTGGATGGGGGCAAACTGATTGCCTATGTGCAGAAGCAGCCGAACCGCCTGAAGCTGCGGCCGGACATGAAGCTGGTCCTGAACGGCACTTGGCCGGATGCTGCGGGGCGGCTGGCGGGCGTGAAGAGCCTGCTGCGGGATATGAGCGGGTTGCTTTAGGAGCGTGTTATGAGCGGACGTGTTGCAGGGCGTGTGGCGCTGGTGACGGGTGCATCGTCTGGTCTTGGCAAGCGCTTCGCGCAGGTGCTCGCCTCCGAGGGTGCGAAGGTAGTCGTAGCGGCGCGGCGTAAAAGCCGCCTGGATGATCTGGTCGCGGAGATCGGCGGCGGGGCGTTTGCGGTGCAGTGCGACGTGACGGACGAGGCGCAGGTTGTGGCCATGTACGACGCGGCCGAACAGAGGTTCGGCCTGGTTGATACGGTCGTGAACAATGCCGGGATGACGCATGCGTCCAACGCGATGACGCAGGATATTGCCGAGTTCCGTAAGATCATCGACCTCAACGTGACGTCGGTCTGGTGCGTGGCGCGGGAGGCGGCGCGGCGGTTGATCAAGGCGGGGCCGGAACACTCGCCGCGCGGGCGGATCGTCAACATCGCGTCGATGGCGGGACGTATCGTGATCCCGAACGTGACGGCGTACAACACGTCGAAGGCTGCATGCGCGCACCTTACGCGGTCGCTGGCGCGGGAGTGGGCGCGGCATGGCATCAATGTGAACGCGCTGTCGCCGGGCTATGTCGCGACGGAGCTGACGGAAGAATGGTTGAACGGCGAGGGCGGGGCGAAGACAATCGGCAAGTCGCCGCGACGCCGGATCATGGACGACACGTCGCTCGATGAGGCGCTGTTGTTCCTGTGCTCGGACGGCGCGAAGTTCGTGACGGGGACGGATGTGCTGGTCGATGACGCGCAGACGTTGGGGTAAGATTGTGCAGCCGCGCTAGGCGCGCAAAACCTTTTCTATCGCTTTACCCCTTGCGATCTCGTCGATCAGCTTGTCGAGATAGCGGATGTTCTGCATGAGCGGGTGGTCGATCTCCTCGACGCGGACGCCGCAGATGAGGCCGGTGATCTGGTCGCGCGCCGGGTTGAGCTTCGGGGCCCTGGCGAAGAAGGCTTCGAAGGTCGCCCTCTTCGCGACCTGCGCTTCGAGACCTTTCTGCGTGTAGCCAGTGAGCCAGCGGATGGCCGCATCGACTTCGGCTTTCGTGTGCCCCTTTTTCTCGGCCTTGGCGATGTAGAGCGGATACACGCTGGCGAAGCTCATTGCGTAGATGCGGTGGTTGGCGAAGTCGGTCTTTTCAGTCGTCTTCATTCGCTGGGTCCGTCCGAGGGTGGCAGGCGAGAATTGTGCGGCGGCCTGCAGCAATCAATGCCGTAGCTCAGCCAGCCCGCGCCGCCCTGCGCCCCGCTGCCGGGTCGGGGCGGCGGGGCAAGGGTTCCCCCAACGGCAGACTTGACCTGCGGGGCAGCCGGCCCCTTTCGTGATCCGAACAATGGAGAAGCGTGATGGCGTCTGGGCCGCTGGTTGGCGTGAAGATCGTGGAGTTTGCGGGGATCGGGCCGGGACCGTTCTGCGGGATGCTGCTGGCTGATCTCGGGGCCGATGTTGTGCGGATCGATCGGGCGGAGAGTGCGGGGCGGGGGCATCCGGATATTGCCAATCGGGGGAAGCGGTCGATCGCAATTGACCTGAAGAAGCCCGAGGGCGTCGAGGCGGCGCTTAGTCTGATGGAGAAGGCGGACGGATTGATCGAGGGATTCCGACCGGGCGTGATGGAGCGGCTGGGGGTGGGGCCGGATGTGGTGCTCAAGCGGCATCCGCGGCTGGTCTATGGACGCGTGACGGGGTGGGGCCAGACGGGGCCGTGGTCACAGATGGCAGGGCACGACATCGATTATATAGCGCTGACCGGGGCGCTGCACACGATGGGGCGGAAGGATGAACCGCCGGCACCGCCGCTCAATCTGGTCGGCGATTTTGGCGGAGGGGCGCTGTATCTTGCCTTCGGATTGCTGGCGGGGATCATCGAGGCGAAGTCGTCGGGCAAGGGGCAGGTGGTGGACTGCGCGATGATCGATGGCGCGGCGTCGCTGATGACGATGTTCTACAACATGAAGGCGGTCGGGATGTGGAGCGCGGAGCGGGATTCGAATCTGCTCGATGGCGGGGCCCATTTCTACGACACGTATACATGCTCGGATGGCAAGTGGCTGGCGGTTGGGTCGATTGAGCCGCAATTCCATGCGGAGCTGGTCAAGGGGCTCGGACTGCCGGCGGATACGTTCGGCATGTACATGGACCGCGCGAAGTGGCCGGAATTCTCGCAGCGTATCGCGGACGTCGTGAAGAGGAAGACGCGCGATGAGTGGATGACGATTTTCGATGGCACCGACGCCTGCGTCGCGCCCGTGCTGAGCATGGATGAGGCGCCGAAGCATCCTCACAACGCGACGCGGAAAACTTTTGTGGAGGCGTTTGGCGTGACGCAGCCCAACGCGGCGCCGCGTTTCTCGCGTACGGCGGGAGCGGTGAACGGCGCGCCGGCGGTGGCGGGCAAGCATTCGCACGATGTGCTTGAGAGCTGGGGGATCCCGGCAGAGCGGCGCGAGGCGTTCCTGAAGGCCGGGGCCGTCGCGCAAGGATGAGGAGGCGGCTTGTTGTAAGGCGATTCAGTCACAAATATGGCGTGAAACCAGTCACTTGCCGGTTTTTAGTTTCACCTGAATTTGAGACAACAAGCGCCTCAATCTGCGTTCAGACTCACTCACCTAAACCAAGCACACACCGCCCGGACGCCTTGATGTCCCTCGATGGTTCCTGGCGGTTCTGTTCCTGTGCAACTGGGCCGGCTTCGAAAGAAGCCGGCCTTTCCTTTTCCCTCCGAGCTTCCCTCAGGGCGAGAGTTTGCGGTTTGTCTCAAGGTCGCGGTGACAACTCATCGCTCTGATGTCCGTTTTCAACCCCCATGGTGCAGAAAGTCATTCGCTCGGCTCGAGCGGCTTTTTAAATGTATGCGCAAGGGAGGAGGCGAGGCCTTAGGACGTCGGTGAGCAAGCTCTGATGCGCGGGTTGGATACCGCATTTCCGTGATGCGTCCGGGGGCGGTCCCTATCTTACTTCGGGCGTCGAACGTGTCGGCCACAATGCGCTGCACGGGAGTTCCCCCTTGCCGTGGCCTCGCCCCCGCCCTTGCGCAAGCGATGCAGAGGCGCTCGCGGCGCCTCGAACGATTATGCTGCGGGCGACACCTCGCGAGCCACCGCCCACATGAAGCCCACCAGTTCCCGAGCGATGGCGGTGCAGATCACCGTCGACTTCATGCCGCGAGCGGAGAGCGCGCGATACCGACGTGTCAGTCGCGTCTGCGCCTTCATAGCTATCTCTCGCACCCTCTCCGGCGCTCGCTCAAACAGAGGCAACTTCTTCGCGCTTATGCTCGCCGGATAGCGATAGGTCCAGGCGCTTTCGACAAGCAGCTGACGAATGCGGGCATTGCCCATTTTTGTAATGGCGCCGCGGCGAACGGTGTCGCCGGTTGAGCGTTCCCCCGGGACCAGTCCGACATAGCCCATCAACTGGCGCGGATTCTCAAAACGCCGAACGTCGCCGATCTCGACAACAAAATTGACGGCGGTAACTAAACTGACCCCGCGAAGCGCTTGCAGTGCGCTGACAACCGGCGCGAACGACCAGGACGGCAAGAACTCTTCCATCGCCCTGTCCAGGCGTGCGACCCTCTCCTGAGCCACACGAACGGCATCGATCGCCTCCTGAAGTACGACATGATCCGCTGGATGATCGAAGCGCTGCTCATGCAGCCAATGGATGTATCTTTTGGTCCACGCCGTCGGCCGGTGGAATACTCTGTGATGGCGCAGGAGAAATGAACTCACCTGCCGCTTCTTGATGCCGACATCCTTCACCGCCGCTGTTCGTGCCCGGCTAAGGTCTCGCATCGCTTCATGTGTCGTGTCGGGGACCCACACCGCCGTCAATTCTCCAGCACGAAGCAGCCTCGCTAAGGCGAGCGCGTCGCGTCGATTGGTCTTGACCCGATCGCTGGCCTTCTTGGGTATCAGCGACGGCGCGACAACCATGCACTCATGGCCAAGCTCTTTGACGAGCCTATGCAAGCCGTAGCCCGTAGGCCCCGCCTCATAGCAAACCGTCAGTCGCCCGTGCCGGGAAGCCAGCTTCTTAAACAGCTGCCGCATGCTGATCTCGGAAGCGTCAACCTCGCCGTAGTAGCGTACCTCGCCGTCCCGCCCAGGTTGGGCGACCGCCACCGCATTGCGCAACTTTGCGACATCGATTCCGACGAAAACTCCTGTATCCTCTTTCATGGCTCGTCCTCCTTGCGTGAGGCTCTGCTCATCCTACGAGCAACCCTCGACTCGCATCGTTGGGCGAGCCACCGGCGTCGGCAAGAACGGACATACGGTCTTATTGGTAGAACCGGAGCAGACTTTTCCAGGAGCTGTGGATGAAACTGGCGTGGGCAGCAGCATTTGCTGCGGTAATCATGGCGGCTGGGCCCGCGTTGGCGGACGCCAACAAGCAGACCAAGGGCACGTTCGACGACAAGTTCAGGCAGCTGGAAGTCGACCTGCCGACGCCGAACACCTACCGGACCGCGTCCGGAGCTCCGGGCGAATCATACTGGCAGCAGCAAGCGGACTACCAGATCAACGCAACGCTGGATGAAGCGCGCAAGCGGATCACGGCGACCGGGACGATCACCTATCGCAACAACTCGCCGCATGCGCTGAACTATATCTGGCTCCAGCTCGACCAGAACATCTTCAAACAGGACTCGGCATCGCGGCGGATGGCGCGGCAGCCGACGCCGGGAGCGGCCGGAGATACGCTCTCGATCGGGCAGCTGCGTCAGTTGCAGTCCTATGTGGAAACGCCACACGGGTTCGAGATCCAGTCGGTGACGGACGGTGGTAACGGGTCGCTTCGCCATACTGTGAACGACACGATGATGCGGATTGACCTGCCGCGTGCCCTGGCGCCGGGCCAGTCAACCACGATAAAGATCGCCTGGGCGTTCAACATCGTGGACAACGGGTTGTTCGGCGGCCGGGCGGGATACGAGTACTTCCGCGACACTGACACCTACGTGTTCTTCCAGGCGCAATGGTTTCCGCGGTTGGTGGCCTACACGGATTACACCGGGTGGCAGCACAAGCAGTTCCTGGGGCAGGGCGAGTTTACGCTGGAGTTCGGGAATTACGACGTCGCGATCACCGTGCCGGCGGATCATGTCCTGACTGCGACAGGCGTGCTGCAGAATCCGAACGACGTGCTGACAGCGGAACAGCGCAGCAGGCTGGCGCAGGCGCGGCGCAAGTATGATGCGCCCATGTACATCGTGACGCCGGAAGAGGCTCTGGCGAACGAGAAGGACGGCTCGACGGCGACGCGGACGTGGCGCTGGAAGGCCGGGAATGTGCGTGATTTCGCGTGGGCGTCGAGCCGCAAATTTGTCTGGGACGCCATGGGCGTCAACCAGGACGAGGGCGAAGACGTGCTGGCGCAGTCCTTCTTCCCGAACGAGGCCGATCCGCTGTGGTCGCTGTATTCGACGCGGGCGGTGGCGCACACGATCGACGTCTATTCGGAATTCTCGTTCCCGTATCCCTATCCGACCGCGATTTCGGTCAACACATGGTTGGGCGGAGGGATGGAGTATCCGATGATCTCGTTCAACGGCTATCGGCCGGTAAAGGACGAGAAGACGGGCGTGAAGACCTACACGCGCAATGCGCGCAATGGTCTGATCGGCGTTGTGATCCACGAGGTGGGGCACAATTACTTCCCGATGATCGTCAATTCGGACGAGCGTCAATGGACGTGGATGGACGAGGGGATCAACTCGTTCCTCGAGTGGATGACGGAGCTGCGCTGGGACGAGACATTCCCCGTCCTGGGCAACAACCCGAACTCGCTGGACGAGATCGGCACCTACATGATGTCGGAAGACCAGGTTCCGATCATGACGAACTCGGAATCGGTGGTCCAGTTCGGTAACAACGCCTACAACAAGCCGGCTGCGGCGCTGACCGTGCTGCGCGAGACGGTGATGGGGCGCGAGCTGTTCGATTTCGCATTCAAGCAGTATTCGCAGCGCTGGAAGTTCAAGCGGCCGACGCCGTCGGATTTCTTCCGGACGATGGAAGACGCGTCAGCCGTTGATCTCGACTGGTTCTGGCGCGGCTGGTTCTACACCACGGATCACGTCGATGTGGCGCTGACGGGCATGCGTGAGTACCGTCTCTCAACCAAGAACCCGGATGTGGAAGGGCAGCTGCAGCGCGAGTATCGCGAGACAACGCGGCCTGAACCCGTGACGGTGCAGGAGAACCGCGCGGCAGGCCAGGCGACCTACATGCAGGCGCATCCGGACGCGGCGGATTTCTACGCGCAGAACGACGAGTTCCAGCCGAATAACAAAGACCGGAACGACTACACGACGTTCCGCGATGGCCTGAAGGAGCCGGAGAAGTCGGCCTTCGAGCGGGCGCTGCGGGAGAACCCTTATGTCTATTTCGTGGACTTCGAGAACCGTGGCGGTCTGGTGTCGCCGTTGCCGCTGCGTTTCACGTTTGAAGATGGGACGACGAAAGATGTATTGATCCCGGCTGAGATCTGGCGCGTCAACTCGGAGAAGGTCTCGAAGATGTTCTACGAGACGAAGAAGGTCGTTTCGATCGAGCTTGATGCCCGGCATCAGATCGCGGATGCGGTGCGCTCGAACAACGGCTTCCCCCAGAAGAACACGCCGAGCCGGTTGGACCTCTATCGCTCCAACCAGGGCGGGATGCGTAACCAGATGGCGGATGCGCTGGCGGAGCTTAAGGCGAAGCAGGCGCAGCCTGCGAGCCCTGCGGCGCCGATCACGCCGAGCAATTGAGGAGCAACGGGTGAAGCTGCCGGTCGGGATCACGCGCAGGATGGCGCTGCTGACCGGCGGCGCGTCCATCGCGACGCTCGTGCTGGCGCCCGAGGCGCTGGCGCATCGGGCGCAGACCGTCCTGACCACGGTAATGTGGAATGCGGCATCCTCGATGCTGGAGGTCACACACCGCATTCATGCGCATGATGCCGAGCTCACGCTGGCGGCGACGACCGGCGTGCAGGCGGTGGATATCACGCAGGTGCAGAACCAGGCACAGCTGATGCTCTACATCGAGAAGCAGTTCACCCTGACGGATGGCGCGAAGGCTATCGCGCTGCAGCCGCTGGGTGCCGAGATGGAAGGCGAGGCCATTCTCGTCTATCAGGAGTGCCGTCTGGCTGCGCCACCCAAGGGGCTATCGATCGCAAACGGCATCCTGCGGGATGTGTTCGAGGGACAGACCAACCTCGTGAATGTGCGACTGGCCCAGCGCACGCGGACACTCATTTTTTCGGGCAATGACGGCACCAAGCGGGCTGAAGGCCTGCTGTAGCTGCGCTCTGGCGCGCGGGGCGCGCGGCCGGTAGATTGCGCGCGTGGGGTCAAGTTCAGGGGACGTGCATGCGGGTGTTCATCTTCGCTGTCGTCGGCCTTGTCGCCGCGCTGGCAGGCGGCGCGGCGCTTGTCCCCATGTCAGTGGCGGCGGACATGGCTGCGAGTCGTTTCCCCGATTTCAAATTCAAGACCGCGTCCGGCAGCATGTGGGACGGCAAGCTGACCCAAGTGGCGTTTGGCAGCCAGTTCATCGGCGACCTCGCCGTGAAGGCGGACCTCATGCCTCTGCTCAGTGGAAAGGCGGCGGGCGTGCTGGGTCTGACGCGCGAGGGTTTTGCGGGTACGGCAAATCTTGCGTACGGGCTCACGGATGGCGGGCTGGAGGTGAAAGACATCAAGCTTGAGGGAAACACGGCGCTGGTACCGGGCATGCCGGCGGCCCTGGCGAGGTCTGACGGGCGCTTCACGCTGGCGATCAACAATGTGACCTTCGTTGACAGCCTGTGCGAGACGGCCTCGGGCGAGGTCTGGACCGATGCGCTGACGAAGGTGAGTATCCAGGGATGGGTGGGGCCGGAGCTGCGCGGGCCTGTTACGTGCGAGGGCGGGCACATGCAGGCGCAGGCTGGCGGCAAGGCGGCCACAGGCGAGGATGTGGTCGCCATATTGAGCATTGGCCAGCATCTGGACATTGAGCTGATCGCGAGCGTCACAAACGTGACACCGGCGGCGGCAAAGGCGCTTGGCGACATTGGCTTCGTCCGCGAAGGCGACAAGCTGGTGCTGAACCAGGCAATGGGCGGCCGTTAACGGGTGGTGGAATCCCCAAATGCGCTTGACCGGCAGGGCGACCGCGCATAAACGCTCCTTCCTTCGATACCTGCGGTACGCGGGTGTAGCTCAGTTGGTTAGAGTGCCGGCCTGTCACGCCGGAGGTCGCGGGTTCGAGCCCCGTCACTCGCGCCAGGTATCGGAAAGACGCAGGGCATGACTGTGCCCGCTGAAAAATCCAATTGAGTCAGCGCTGCGACTGCAGATCCTTGCATGGCCAAGATCAGTGCATGGCCGAGATCAGTCGCGTGCTGGTGGGCGAGTTGGGCGCATACGCCGGCAATGGTCGGCGACTAAGCGGACGCGCAGGGGTGCTGGCTGATCCGGACAGGTTTCGCCGCTGGATTCGGGCTGGCGGATGCGGATGTGGTTCCTGTACGGGCCAAAAAGCGCCTTGAACTCGCATCGGGTCGCAAGGTGAGCCGGCAGGAGGCGCCTCATGGGCTCAGCTATGAGGTGGACAGGAATACAAGGCGCATTTCGATTTCCTGGCTCGGGGCGGGCCGCCGTTCCAGCGGTTTCTCGATGCGACACGGCCCAGCGTCGCGACATGCCTGACGTGGTTTAACAACGACCGCGACGGCGGCGAGACTGCCTTTCCCAGGATCGACTGGAAGCACCGGCGCAAAGCGGACGAGGCCATGCTTTTCCTCAACGTGCGTGCGAGCGACCGCAAGCCCGATGCAATGACGTTGTGTGCCCGCATGCCAGTGACTCGCGGACGCAAATGGCTGTTGCCGCTCTGGGTGAGGGACAAGGCTCAACCCATCTTGTGATGGCGGTGTTGCGACGTTCCATCGCAGCGCGGCGATGCATGCAACGCCCGGAATCAAGGCCGAAAAGTCGCGGCTCAGCCAATACTGGGGACGGCGCCGGGCGGCTCTATTGCCTCTAGGGTCAAAGCGGACTAGGCCGTCCACCAAAATAGATCCGAGGGCTCAAATGCAAGGCGTGGAGACACTCGTCATTGAGTATCTGCCGGTCGTGATTTTCCTCGCGGTCGCCGTCGTGCTGAGCTGTCTGTTTCTCGTGGCTTCGGCACTGCTGGCACCGCGCAAGCCCGATCCGGAAAAGCTGTCGGCCTATGAGTGCGGCTTTAATGCGTTCGACGACGCGCGCATGAAGTTCGACGTGCGGTTCTATCTCGTCTCGATCCTCTTCATCATCTTCGATCTCGAAGTGGCGTTCCTGTTTCCCTGGGTCTTCCAGGTGGCCGAGGGCAACATACCCGCCTTCTGGTCGATGATGGGTTTCCTCGGCGTTCTGACAATCGGGTTTGTCTATGAGTGGCGCCGTGGCGCGCTGGAGTGGCAGTGATGGCCGAGCCCCAGAAAGTCGCAGGGACCGCAGCTGGATCCACACCGCTCGTGAAGGCGAACGACCCCTATTTTCAGGGGCTTTCGGACGAACTGGCGGACAAGGGGTTCATCGTTGCGGCGGCCGACGACCTGATCACATGGGCGCGCACGGGCTCGCTGATGTGGATGACGTTCGGGCTGGCCTGCTGTGCCGTTGAGATGATGCAGGCGTCGATGCCACGCTATGACATGGAGCGATTTGGGGCCGCTCCGCGGGCCTCGCCGCGGCAGTCGGACGTGATGATCGTGGCCGGTACACTCACCAACAAGATGGCACCCGCGCTTCGCAAGGTCTACGACCAGATGCCAGAGCCGCGCTACGTGATCTCGATGGGGTCGTGCGCGAATGGCGGCGGGTACTACCACTATTCATACGCCGTGGTGCGAGGCTGCGACCGCATCGTTCCTGTGGACATCTACATTCCCGGCTGCCCGCCGACGGCTGAGGCGCTGATCTACGGGCTGCTGCAGCTGCAGAAGAAGATTCGCCGTGAGGGGAGCATCGAACGATGAGTGCTCTTGCCTCCCGGCCGGCGATGCTTGCTGAACTGCGGACGCACCTCCTGGCGACGCAGAAGTCTATCAAGTCGACGACGGTTTCGGCGGGCGAGCTGACCGTGCTGGTCGAGCGCGAGGGGATCGTGAAGTTCCTGGAGTTCCTGCGCGAGGACAGCCAGTGCCGGTTCGAGACGCTGGTGGACCTGTGTGGCGCGGACTATCCGACCGACCCTGAGCGCTTCGAGATCGTCTATCACCTGCTGTCGATGCGGCTCAACCAGCGTATCCGCCTGAAGGTGCGAACGGACGAGGCGACGCCTGTGCCGAGCGCGACGGCGGTGTTTCCCGTCGCCAACTGGTATGAGCGCGAGACGTTCGACATGTATGGCGTGATCTTCTCGGGTCATCCGGACCTGCGCCGCATCCTCACCGACTACGGGTTCGAGGGCTATCCGCTGCGCAAGGACTTCCCTCTCTCCGGCCGCGTGCAGGTGCGCTACGACGAAGCCCAGAAGCGCGTGATCAACGAGCCGGTGAAGCTGGTTCAGGAGTATCGCAACTTCGATTTCCTCTCGCCGTGGGAAGGCATGCAAGCCGTCATCCCGGGCGACGAGAAAGTGGGAGGCCAGAAATAGTCATGGCCGATCAATCGCATCTCGATCGTTCGAAGTCTTCCGTCATCGAAGAGATGGACGACCGGAAGTTCACCATCAACTTCGGGCCTCAGCACCCGGCGGCGCACGGCGTGCTGCGCCTTGTGCTCGACCTTGATGGCGAAATCGTCGATCGCGTCGATCCGCATATCGGGCTTCTCCATCGGGGGACGGAGAAACTCATTGAGTACAAGACGTTCCTGCAGGCCCTGCCGTACTTCGACCGGCTCGACTATGTCGCGCCGATGAATCAGGAGCACGCCTACTGCCTCGCCATCGAGAAGCTGGCGGGCATAGAGGTTCCGCGCCGGGCGTCGTTCATTCGTGTCATCTATTCCGAGATCGGCCGGCTGCTCTCGCACATCCTCAACGTGACCACGCAGGCGCTGGACGTGGGCGCGCTGACCCCGCCGCTTTGGGGCTTCGAAGAGCGCGAGAAGCTCATGGTGTTCTACGAGCGCGCGTCCGGATCGCGGATGCACGCGGCGTATTTCCGGCCGGGCGGCGTGCACCAGGACCTGCCGCCGGAGCTGGTGGAGGACATCCACAAATTCTGCGATCCGTTCCTGAAGTTCATGGACGATCTCGAGACGCTGGTCACCGAAAACCGCATCTTCAAACAGCGCAATGTCGATATCGGCGTGGTGTCGGTCGAGGATGCCCTGCAGTGGGGCTTCTCGGGTGTGATGGTGCGTGGCTCGGGGCTTGCCTGGGACCTGCGTCGCGCCGAACCTTACGAAGTCTACTCTGAGCTCGACTTCAAGATTCCCGTCGGCAAGAACGGCGATTGCTGGGACCGCTATCTCTGCCGCATCGAGGAGATGCGCGAGAGCATCAGGATCATCAAGCAGTGCATAGAGAGGATGCCGGTGGGGCCTGTGCTGCCCGAGTTCTCGAAGTATGCGCCGCCGCGTCGCGCCGAGATGAAGACGTCGATGGAAGCGCTTATCCATCACTTCAAGCTGTACACCGAGGGCTTTCACGTGCCGGCGGGCGAGGTCTATGCGTGTGTCGAGGCGCCGAAGGGCGAGTTCGGCGTCTATCTGGTGACCGATGGCGGCAACCGGCCCTACCGCCTGAAGATCAAGGCGCCTGGCTATGCCCACCTGCATGCGATGGACCATCTATGCCGCGGCCACATGCTGGCCGACGTGTCGGCGGTGCTGGGTTCGCTCGACATCGTGTTCGGGGAGGTCGACCGTTGAGCCACCGCCGTTTTCATGACCCCTCACACCATGCGCCGTTTGCGTTTTCGAAAGAGACGGACGAGCAGATCACCTGGTGGGAGAAGAAATATCCCTCCGAGCGCCGCGCTTCGGCCGTGATCCCGGCGCTGTGGATCACGCAGAAGCAGAATGCTGGCTGGCTGTCCGAACCCGCGCTGCGCGCGGTCGCTGACCGGCTTGGGATGAATTACATCCGCGTCTACGAGGTCGCGACGTTTTATACGATGTTCAACCTCGAGCCGGTGGGCAAATACCACTTCCAGGTTTGTGGCACGACGCCGTGCATGCTGCGTGGGGCCGAGCGTCTGAAGGATTTCTGCGAACGCAAGATCGGGCCGAAGGGTCACGTGTCGGGCAGCGGCAAGTTCTCCTGGGTCGAGGTGGAATGCCTGGGCGCGTGCGTGAACGCGCCGATGATCCAGATAAACGACTACTACTACGAAGACCTGACGATCGAGACGCTGGAAAAGATCATCGATGACTTTGCTGCGGGCAGGGAGCCGGCACCGGGGACCTATGTGAGGCGGCAGACGAGCGCCCCCGAGGGGCCGGCGACGTCGCTGACTGACGAGACGCTGTACGACGGATCGCGCGGGAAGCAGCTGGCTGCCATTCCAAACGCTCCGAAACCGCCTGAGCCGGTGCAGACATGAGGACCGCAACCGTCATGTCGGAGCCGACGCCCAAGCAAATCGCCGCGAAGAAGCTGTTGTTCGCAGTTTTCCTTGAGGGGCTTGCCATCATTGCGGGCATTCTTGCGTACGCGGCGACGAGCAACTGGGTCTGGCTCGCGATCGGCGTTCTTGGCGGGCTGGGCTTTGGGTTGCCTGCCATCATCAATTTCATTCGTGCGAGCATGGAGGAGCGCAATCGTGCTTCTCGATAAGGACCGGATCTTCACCAACCTGTACGGACGCCATGACTGGCGTCTCGAAGAGGCGAAAAAGCGCGGTGCCTGGAATTCCACGAAGGAGCTGATGCAGTTCGGTCCGGAGTGGATCTGCGACCAGATCAAGGCGTCCGGCCTGCGGGGGCGCGGGGGCGCGGGGTTCCCGACTGGCCTCAAATGGACTTTCATGCCGAAGGTGGTGAAGGACCGTCCTCACTATCTCGTCGTGAATGCTGATGAATCCGAACCCGGCACATGCAAGGACCGGGACATCATGCGCCATGATCCGCACCTGCTGATCGAGGGCTGCCTGATTGCATCCTTCGCGATGCGCGCGAAGGCCTGCTACATCTACCTGCGCGGCGAATACATCCGCGAGCGTGAAGTGCTCGAGGAAGCAATCAAGGAGGCCTATGCGGCTGGCCTGGTCGGCAAGAACGCCTGCGGGTCGGGCTGGGACTTTGACATCTACGCGCACCACGGTGCCGGCGCCTACATCTGTGGCGAAGAGACAGCGCTGCTGGAGAGCCTCGAAGGCAAGAAAGGCCAGCCGCGGCTGAAGCCGCCTTTCCCGGCGAATGCGGGCCTCTATGGCTGCCCAACGACCGTGAACAATGTGGAGTCGATTGCGGTTGCGCCGACGATCCTGCGTCGTGGCGCGGGTTGGTTTGCGGGCTTTGGCCGGCCGAACAATACGGGCACGAAGGTGTTCTGCATCTCCGGCCATGTCGAGCGGCCGTGCAATGTCGAAGAAGAGATGTCGATCCCGCTGCGGACGCTGATCGAAGAGCATTGCGGCGGCGTGCGCGGCGGCTGGGGCAACCTCAAGGCGATCATCCCGGGCGGATCGTCCGTGCCGATGATTCCGAAGGATATCTGCGACACCGTGTTGATGGAT